>Ga0041059_1000585_pt1 | contig 28074 bp, 25 predicted proteins | sample AraColnosormetaG_FD_56232 | JGI IMG/M metagenome (GOLD analysis project Ga0041059, IMG submission 56232) | Arabidopsis roots microbial communities from North Carolina, USA - Col MF nosort | ecosystem: Host-associated > Plants > Roots > Unclassified | place: USA: North Carolina | collected... | reverse complement strand
AAAAAAAAAAAAAAAAAAGTGGTGAGCTGCTACTATATATATAGTCAGAGCATACATAGTGGACATGATGGTAATACCTTGGGGAGGAAGGTAGAAGAAAATTTATAAACTTGAGAAGTGAAACCAGTTCCAGCATCCATGACTAAGGCCCAGAGATTAGCTTCTGATGCTACACAGCTTATGAAAAGGCCATCCCTTTTACCTTTTTCTGCATGATGCGACAACCTTGAATTTGCAATGTTGTGGTGAAATCTACAAGAGCAACAAACGCAAACCTAAAAAATTTCAAACCTTGATACTCAAGAAAAGAATGATGGAGCAAAACATTCATTCGAACCTCTGTTTCATAGGAGGACGTTTGGTATAGACTGAAATCCATTGGAACGCAGGAGTACTTCCGATTCTTTCTATTCGTAAATCACTCAAATCCGAACAAAGTCTACTTGTTGAGTCTTTCTCTTCCTCTCTGCGTAATGAAAACATAAGAAAAACCTTTGAAAATTTCATCAACGATGACTCTATATAATAACTAATACTAATTCATCCAGAATTACTTCTTCTCAGGGCATGAATCAAGTCCGCCATCACCAATTCTTCCGCTGCTAATCGGTGGTCTCATTTTTTCTACTTCTCTAATGGATTCCACAGAGACCTTCGTCCTCTCTGTCTCTTCGGTCTCGAGTGTTTGATTAGGGTTTTGATTGGGTATTATCCTAAATCTGTAACCGTATTAGGTTTAGTTGAACCGGGAATTAGTCTAACATTTAACCAAACCGTTTTATCTCCGTTCCTTTATAAAAGTTTAAAGTACTGTTTGATTCTTTCTTCTCAAGTAACCAAAGTGAAGATTGTGCTTTTGTAGAAGATTAATTAACTGTTTTTAGTTTTAAATATTTCTTGAATCCTCTGTTTCTGGGGGATGGTCTTGGTGGTGATGAATCACTGAAATAGCCAATCACATATTCATTATAACAAACACAGCCATAAGTAATCCACAAGGACAACCTATGACTGAAACATTCCATGAAAACATTGCTCCAGAATTACTTCTTCTTGGTTGCTCGGTCTGTGGTGTAGAACATGATACTTGTATTTGCATTCCACAGAGTTCGTTGTTGTTCACGTAAATGTTTGGATCGTTGAATCTATCTAGCTGAGGACTTTCATGAATTTCTACTAGTAAGCTTGTTTTTAGCTAGCTGGGCTTGTAAAATTTGCCAAAGAGGTTGTTGTGTGAAATGTCTAAACCCATTACAGAAAAAAGGAAATCTTTATGTGACCGTTAATTGTGATTTAGCAATTTCCTTTTTCTTTTGAACCTCTTTGCTTATATAAAATAAATAGATACTCTCTCTCGCTTCTTCTAATTCTTTCCTTGTGAGAAAAAAAATCAAAACTCTCTGTATTTCTCGATGACGATGATGATCCAAACTTCTGGAAAACGAATGTATTGAATTTTTTTTACCTGGTCTGGTGTAGATTCCTCTCTAATTCTTTCCTTGTGAGAGACTCTGTGAGTTCCGGTGATGATGATGATCCAAGACTTTAAATAAATAAAATTTTAAAAATAAATCCATGTTAGTTTCACAATTATTGTCAGTGATTGTGTTATTGTCAGTGATTGTTGTGTAATCTTTTTGAAGGCTGTTAGTTGAAATTTCATAATGTTGACTAGTACGTTGACTGAGCATTTGTTTATAAGATTTGGAGCTGCTCAAGACTAATTGAAAACGATGCTTTGAGTTTGAAATATCTGACTTCTATTAAGATTGTTATTTATATCATATCTTAACATAATTGCAATGTTAAAATCCAAAACTGGAAGCAAAAAACTTGAGACCAAAAGATGAAAGCCTTCTTAGAATTATATGTTCATTATAACAAACATGTTGCTTCCTCCTGATTCTGTACTCAAATCAGGTACAAAGCCAAATAAGCCAGAAACTGCATAATCTTGTTGCAGCTCTTCATCATTTCTAGTAATAATGATTTCGTCTCTTCTACTCAATTTTTTTTTTTTCCTTTTATCTTGTACTTACTACATACATAGAGACAAATTTCATTTCATTACACAGTCACATAGGTTGGCTCCTGGTTAAGGTTTACCTTTGGATTGTACTGAAACCGAAGGCTACACGTTGTCAGGCTTCTAGAGAGAGATCGTCCCTAAAACCCTAGAGAGAGAGTGAGAGAGGTTGAAACAGTATACTCCATGTTTCATCAGCAAACTGTCCGACCATAGCATATTGATGCAATGTACAGATTTTTCGCCCATTTCTCCTGAAATAGAAAATGCAGGTCCAAGTCAGTACATAGAACAAATGGAGAAGAATCCGAATTTTGTAGTTTCATGTAGCCAACATGCTTCATTTGTTTCCTAAGAACACACCTTGACATGGGTACTTGGGAAGGCAGAAGTCCGGAGAGTCTCTTGGGTTTCATCGGTTATTTTTCGTTTAGGTATACTCAATATAAGAGCTGCTTGATCAGCTGTTGCAGCCATTGATGTTATCCTGTATCCACTTTCCCACCTTCGATGTATTCCTTCACTTGGGTACAAGAAGTCAAGCTCCACCACCTATAATATACACCACATAAACCTCGTTAATACATTATAGTGCTCAAAAAGGAAACAAAGAAAAGTTGAAATGCCTCAGGTAAAGAGATCGGAACCTGTTCAGAGTAGCCTGAGTTCCTGGACATTACTACACCCCAACGACTCCCAGCGGTGGTCATGGATGTTACATGAAAACCTTCTTTCCACTTTTTATTTATCCACTTGAATGGAAATGAGTCGCTGACTTTGTAAGATTGCTGGGTATAAGGAGTTCCTATCGCATTACATGAAGTGGAATAAGTAAAACGGCTTTCATGCTTTATGAATCAATAAGTTCATTGGCAAAGTTATCATGAGACGTGACTACCGACCTTTAGCCATAACAACCAACGAGCTTCCATTATTTGCACCAGCTATGGAACTGATATAGTAGTTCTTTTCCCATTGTTCCATGATCCAGTCCTGCAAAGAATCCAGAAACAAATGGTGAGCTGCTACAGTCAGAGAATAGGTATGACAGATAGATGGATCCTAATGCTTCAGCTGTTTTACCTTGTGCAGGAAGACTGAGGACAGTTCATAAACTTGAGAACTGAAACCAGTCCCAGCATCCATGATGATGGCCCAGAGATTAGCTGATGATGCTACACAGCTTATGAAAAGGCCATCCTCATTACCTTTCTCAACATGCTGTGCAAGTCTTAAGTCTGCAACGTTGTAATGATATCTACAAGAGCAATAAAGATTGACCCGTTATGCAAAGAAATGTAAAGTACCAAAATAAACAAATATTTCTAACAATACATTAGGATATAAGTCAGTATTCTTCCTCATCCCAACTTATTCATCTAACCCAAATAGGTAATAACTAAAGCCAAAATAAATGCAAAGCCTTAAACCATATGTTATGCCAGGAATAAAGAGTGACTGGTCAGCTAGAAAGAAAAATTTGATTAGTGAGGGTTCAAACCTTTTATACTCCCGAAATGAGATGAGCAAAACATTCAAATGTGTCAGAATTACCTCTGTTTCATAGGACGGCGTGCATTATAGACTGAAATCCACTGTGTGGCAGGACTGCCGATTCTAATTTTCTTCCTTGGCTGTTCATCCTCTTCCAAATTGATAAGCAATCTTCCTCGCTTTTGGCCAACCTATTGATGCAAAAGTAAAATATCAGTACTTATTGTATTATTTATAAATAGTGAAAAATAAACATATGAACCAAAGTCAGCACCTTTAGAGCCCCATCAATTCTAATTGGTCTAGATATAGCACATGGCTCGATAAGAGTATCAAAAATCGAGATAAGCTTGGCATAGTTGGGCTCCTCATCAAACTTCATATTCGTAACTGCCTCGAGGAACAGCTTAAACGGGGGAGGACAAAAACAACACATCAATTCAGGAGAGGTTGACATCTTTTTCTTGCAAACAAGAAAGCTCTTGTTATCACCCTGTGAACAAAAACCATGTATTATTGACTACAACTGAAACTTACAAGGTTCTAGATTGTGAGTAGATAGATAAATAACTCACCTGGTATCCTTGCCATGGCAACCTTCCCCGCATCAGAAATATTAATGTATAAGCCAATGACTCCAGATCATCCCTCCGACTTCCTGTACGACCAAGATGTGCATGGCAACTTGCATACCTTATTGTTCCTCTGCATATGAAGCGTAACAAAGATGTGAGCAAAATATATATACCAACAATAGTAGGAAAGATAACATACACCAATCAAAATACCTAAATACATCTGGCCTTTGATCATATTCAACATGCTGGCCAGAGTGTGAATCTTTCCATCTTGATGCTGAAATAGATGATATATGTTAAGATTTTGAAAAATAAAACGATTGTAAATATTTAACAGATACTCACCTAGACCAAGATCGATAAGGTATAGTTTCTTCTCGTCTGCTGTTCCAGGCTGACCAAGCAAAAAGTTTTCTGGTTTCACATCTCCATGCACAAACCTTGTTTGATGTAGGGAATGAACAATGCATGACAGTCAGCTCAGCAATGGCGTAATTTTTTGGTGCAAATGTAAATATTTTTGTTCGAAATAGATGGATTTATTGGCGACAACAAAAATTCGCACTAACCCCTTCATATGCAGTTTTTCAAGAATAGATATCGCCTCCACTGCAATGCATGCTACCATGTTTGGAGACATCCTACCAAATAGAAAAATAATAAATTTAGCATATCTGCATGAGCATGGTTGGTAAGAAAATATAGAATGATAAAAGTACTTACGATTGAGCCAAAGAATTCCAAACATCCCAAAGGCTAGGCCCAAGCATGTCCATGACCTGAAATAATTATAAATGTTTCTTCATTAAAGATACCTGATTCATCTCAATGTGTGACTAGGCTCATACGAAAAGCTTACCAGAATGTAAAAATCTCCTTGACGACCCTTATGATGTACAGCAGGAATTCCATAACAGCTATTGAGCGTACTTTACAGCATAAAAAAATAAAAGAACACATAAGTAATGACCAATAAGGAAATAGAGAAACAGGGCAGGAGATTTAGAAAAGAAACAGGCCAAACTTACTTGTACACTTGCCACTCGTAAGGTGGGCCAAAGTTACAGCCTTTACTATTGCGATGTTCAAGTTTTAGAGCTACCTGAAATGGAAAAGAATTAACTCTTCAAAAATTTAACTCTTTTGAACTAACCCCCATGATTTTTGCCAAGCTTTTTAGTTTCTAATACCTCAATTGCATCTGCTCCAATCCTATCACTGCCACCACTCACCCTTCTGCCAACATAAACTTGACCAAAGCCACCTTTACCAAGTTTCCTCTCCGTCTTATAAACAGGAGAATTTCCAACTTGTACCTATACAGAAAACGAAATCATAGTGAATATCTCTCTCAAAGGAGAACAAAAAGCTAGTGCAAGGCTTAAACCCATTGGCATGGCCTCGCAAACCACATTTCAACAAATGACTGTTCCAAGATGATGTTAAAAGAATATGTTGAACTCCAAAACGGAGCACCTTCTTTAACCTAATTCTAGAGTTTTGCATGGATATAACCATGCACAAAATCCGGTGACTAATTTCATAAGGTTAACAGAAATTACCCTCTCAGGGACTGGACCCATGCTGGAATCTTCTTCCATGCCTACTACTTTCTCTGCGCTACCGCCTTCCGCAGCAATATCCTTATCAGCTACCCCTTCAACTCGATTTAAGGCAGGTTCAGTGGCCCCTATAGCACCTGCAGCTGGACGAACCTCACAAGGTTCTGGCTCTAAGTCTGTCAACCTGATACCCCTGCCCCTACCGGCAGCAGTTGGTCTTGGAGGTGCCGCACCTTTAGCTAAAGCAGCATTCCCCCTTCCTCTACCACCACCTCTTCTCCTTGTTGCAGTCTGAGGAGGAAGTACGATATTTTCTGCTTGTTCAACTAGCGGAGGGTTAGGCTGCTCGTCAAGGCGTCTCGATCTCCTTGCTCCACTTCTTAACTCTGGCATTCTTACTCCATGCAAAACGTAAAAGTTTTCTTCTTTCGGTCACCTCTTTAGATTAACCTGTGGCATAGAAACATTGGGAGTATAGTGTAAGGTTTGAGCAGTAACAGACAAATAAGAGCAATCAACCGGATAAAACAGATTCTTTATCAGGAAAGTGCTTAAAATGAATCAATAGAGATAGCAAGTAATGGCAATGTCATACAATAGAAGAAACCATAGCTTGCAGTACGAGCATTCCTTTTTCACAAAAACACTCTTAATGGTGTTGCATATTTCAATCAAAAGCATTTTTGGCCAAATTTATATCTTATCAATGATACTCGTGGCTCCACAATATCATATTAATCAATAATCTATAAGCTCCCTAATGGAAAACAACAACGCCAATAGACCAACAAAATCAACAAAAAAGCTAACTACCTCCATAGATCGATCAACACAAGCTTCTATTGATTTTCATTTTCACACATATACAAATCGAAAGCAAAAGTAATAAGATAGATTCACAAAAAGTTGAAAAGTATAAACATTTGCATAGTCACTTTAATAGAAACATGTTCAATCATCGTCAAAAATCACGATCTTTCGCATAGTGATAACAAAATGTAGCAAGAAAGTCTCAGCTCAACAACATAGAAATCGAATCGAGATGTCAAAAGGATGTTTACCAGAAAAAAAATCGATTTTGTTTGTAGAGAGCTTCGAAAATAACGATGATCGGAAGATGAAGAGAGTGGAACAGGAACGATCCAGAACAACAACAAAAAAAAAAAACTTTCAGATCTCTCCTCAAAGTTCCAAAATGAGAAAGTGATTAGCTTCCTTCTCCAGGTGTGACGATTCGAAAACGCTTTTAGAGCTGTGGGAGTAAACAGAGGGAGATAGAGAAAGAGACCTAGAGAGAGAGGTAGTTGCGGCTAGATTTAGGGTTAATAATGAAGAAGACGAAGAAGATGAGACGATGAAGAAGAGGTTGCAATTTTTGTAAAGAGATTTTTGAGTTTTGGCAAAAAAAAGTAAGTTTTTTTTTTTGTTTCTTGGGGGAAGGATTGATTCACTTTTTTCGATATTTTTTTCTACGTAAAAAATATTACTAATAATAATATTTTGAGAATTTAACACTAATTAATTTTTCTCTTTTTAAAAAAAATCATTTTTGCAACGTTAACTTTTTTTTGTTCTCTGTGCTCATCATCCCTAATCGCAGATGCTACTTATTGGCTATCGCTGTTCCGCTTTGGGTTCCTCGCGTGCCTTTTTTTTTGTACAGATATTTGTTCATAGAAATATTCTAAAATGTTATATGAAGAAAACTTAATTAAGAAAATGCTTTGTTATGTCATACGTGTAAGCACATTTATCACATAAATTTTCACTCGATTTGTTTTGAAACAATGAAAAAAAAGAAAGAGGAACTTGTTTCTTTTTGTTGACAACAAATCGTATGTCACAAAATCCATTAATTCATGGAGATCGGTGAAGCACATCGCGCTGTATGCATAATGGCTTTGTATATTTGTATTAGAAGTCAATGATTTGGAATTAATATGTCAAGTGATTATTAAAAAAAAAACGTAAGATTCAAGTACATTTCATATTGTTTGGCTATAAATTCTAGGCAATCAAATTATTTAAAACATGCTTAGAATAAATATATTTAACTCTAATATCAGTCGAGTGAGATGGCATAGAAAGACTTCAAAGTTATCATGTGTTTACTTAATATCTTATATATATTTCTTCTCTAGTGAGTGTTTTTAAAGTGGTTAAAAATCTGGTTGCAAAAATAAAATTGTTGCATCTAACACCAATTTAATGGTGCATATACTGTATGTGGAATTAAGTTGTTGGGAATGTTTTTGAGTTTTTTCCGGCCTTGAGGATGATGTTGTCCTTACCGCCTCATACAACTAATGAATGAGAGAACATGTGAGACAAAGGATAAACATATTGATCAGTTTTGTGCAACTCCATGTGATGTTTGCCAAAAATAATTTAATGCTATTTATATTTGAGAATCCATCACGAGCACAAGTTAAATAACTTTTGAAAAGCTATACATAGCAGAAACCAAACTCTAAAGATTTTGAGTTTATTTATATAAAAATTTAAAAAACGTTTTCCAATTCACCATAAATAATTTGAATTAATTATTATTTTAAACATGACTTGAATTTGTCTACTATTTTTGTTGTATGTGAGACCACAATACTAGTAACCCCACAAATCAACCTAAGATTTTATTTTTCTCATACACCTACTTATGTTAGAAAATCCACAGAAATTAAAATATATCACCAGTTCAAGGCCTACCTTTCTTTTTTTATAGAAGTTTAGGTAAGAAGCAAAATTATGGATCGATGCCTAACATAAGGTTCGTATCCCCTTGGAATCATCTTTGAAGCCATCTAAGACTCGTTTATGAAGCATCATCCCTTTTACATATGTGCAATGAAGGAATAATTTTAGATGCGATACCGATAGATATGGTGTGTTGATTAGCTTACGGAGTCTAATCACATACACACTCAATTTTTTGTCCTAGCCAAGAAAACCCATGTTTGCGACCGATCATTTTATATATAATTTTTGGCCTAAAATTTGTAAAAGTTTTCTTGAGTTGAATTCAAAATTAACGGATTTTCATATTTTAATGTTGTCAATATGAAAACCATATTTGTAAATTTCTCGCGAATGATTAGCAAAGTTTTAATATATCCCAACCACCACTCCTTTTGTATGTGTATGTTACAATTAACAAACATCACCATGGTTAGTACTTCCTAAACAAATGGAATTCATGATAATTTCTCTTAAGCAAAAGTCCTAAAAGTGTAGTTAAGCTTTACTGATTCGCTATATTGATTTTAAGTTAAGAAGAAAAAGAGGTCTCACTAATAAAAGCAATCAACGTCAAATTTTCAGAATCTTCTCGTGTGACGAAAAATCGTCATTAAGAAGAGGAGCCTTATCTTTTTGGGTTAAAGGAGCAAAAAAATCGAAATTTGTCGCTTAGAATTCCTCGTAAATTTGACCCATTTGGGGGCATTTCTGTTCTTTGTTAAAGATCACCGCCTTACGTTAAAGGGGAAGGAAGACGAAGAAAACAAAAAAGAACGGAACTTTCTAAAACCCCCCACACACCAAAAGCGCTCTCTCTCTCTGGGTTTTTCGAGGTTGCGTTTGCTTTCATCTGCCCAACCTTCTAGGGTTTTCCTTCTCTTAAAGCTTATCCCTTTTTTTTGCCTTCTCTCGATATGGCTGGAGCCGCTTCTTCTGATCGTCTCGTCACTAGCTTCCCTCTTCTGGGTACGTTGCTTTTAGCTCAAAGATTAAAACTTTTTTGGCATCGGAAGTTATCATTTTGTGCTCATCTTATAACTTGCGATTGATTTCTACCCTTGGGTTTAGGGTTTAGCGACTAGTGTTATCAGTATCTGTCGTAGGTTTTCTGTTTCTGATAGGATTGATTGGTGTCTAGAGTTCTCTACAAACCTCTTTATGGGATGCTAGATGAAATTTTGTGTTTTTCTGCAAGTTAGTGTTTTTTTATCTGCTTATGGGTTGAATTTCACCAGTAATTTGCCTTGTTTAGACTGTGCAATTGGAGTTTGAGGCTTTGTCATTTTAAAATATTAACTGGGCTCTTGTATATAATCGCTGCAGATACAGCAGATTTGTTTCAGGACTTGTCTTTAGGTTCAGATGCAAATGAAGTTCCTATGAACTTTACTAAGGTACTTAATTACTACTTCTTTTTGAAAATTTAAAGTTTTTGGAACTTAAATTGTGTTGTGTCGAAGGATCTTTAACTACAAACTGTTCTGTGGAGAGGTCTTGCTGCTCATTTAATGTGAATTTGATATACTGTGAGTTTTTTTTTTGTTAACTGACTGTTTTCTGAGAAGGGTTCTTTTCAGCATCCGTATGGTCATGCACCTTATGGTGCATCTTCTCATGGAAGTGAAAGAAGGCCAAACATGAATGCTGGCAATCTGCTAAATGGTGGAGACTCGATTGGTTCATACCCGTGGGGTTACATCCCAGCAAACTATCCTTCTGGTGGCTACCCTGATCCGAGGTTTGGTTATGACCGCAACAGCAATCACAGTTCCTTTTCACATCTCATGGTATGTTGGTTACTTCACATGACCTCTCTGCCTCTTTTCTGTCTTCATATAGTCAAGAGAATGTGTGTTTTGTTCTCTTCGTCATCTCTGCTGGGACTTGGGATTTTTTTTTTGTCTAATTACTGGCTACAACTGTTTTATTTAACAGAATCCACACAGCTCACAAGAAGTACCAAGTTTTGACCAATTGGGATATAATGATCATTTGTATTCCAACCATGGATTGTATGGACTTTACGGGAATGTAATTGACTCTGGTCATGCATATGGAACTTTTGGTTATGATTCCTGGAAACTTGGGCGAGGATGGTATCCCGTTGATGGTTATAGAAAGACCAGAAGCTTCAATCATGGGCGTGGTTACAGTGATGAGAAAGCAGATAGGCTTAATGAGCTATGTCGAGGACCAAGGAGTAGTGATTTCAAGAATCCACAAGTTCTTAACTCTTCAATGCTAGATGCAATGAAGCAAGACGTTTCAGCAGTAGATCTCCAGCGCTACAATGGGGAGAATTTCCCTGAATCATTTGTGAAAGCAAAATTCTTTGTGATCAAGTCATACAGCGAAGATGATGTTCATAACTGTATTAAGTATGGTGCATGGTCGAGCACACCAACTGGCAACAAGAAGTTGAATGCTGCATATTATGAAGCCAAAGAAAACTCCCAAGAATGCCCTGTGTATCTTCTGTTCTCGGTCAGTATGAGGTTACTTCACGTCTTGTGCAATATCCTTTCAGATTTACATTAAGTAACTCACTGTAATCGGTTTTATCTACAGGTGAATGCAAGTGGGCAATTTGTTGGTCTTGCGGAGATGGTAGGCCCTGTTGATTTCAACAAGACAATGGAGTATTGGCAGCAAGATAAATGGATTGGTTGTTTCCCTGTGAAGTGGCATATCATCAAAGACATACCAAACAGTCTCTTAAGACACATTACCCTGGCGAATAACGAGAACAAGCCTGTCACTAATAGCAGAGACACTCAAGAGGTCCGTTGAACTTCCCCTAAACCCTTTCTTGGACATGTTTGAAGCCTAATTGAATTCTAATAAATAATGATTATGGCTGTTAGTCAGGCTTTTAAACTGTACGGTGATGGTTTTGGTACAGGTGAATCTGGAGCATGGGACCAAGATCATAAAGATCTTCAAGGAGTATATGAGCAAGACATGTATACTTGATGATTACAAGTTCTATGAGACAAGGCAGAAGATCATCAGAGACAAGAAGATCAAGCAAAAGAAACAGGTACAATTCCTTAAACCCTGCTGCATCTAAAGCACATTAACCACCCCTCTTGATACAGTCTCTGGGATTGTTTCATTTTGATTGTTTTGTTATATTAGGCCCTTGATGGAGCTTCGGGGGAAACAATTAACTTGAGTTGAAAGATGGAATCAATGCAAGGAAAGAAGAAGATGACTTAATTAAAAGAACTTAGTTTTGAATTATGTTTTTTCTTCAGGGTTGGGATTTCTAAAAACCTAATACACATCTTTAATCTGTGTGTTTTCTCTGCTTATCTAAACAAAACTTACATTGTCTTTTGTTCCTCTTAAGGGGACGCACATCTGATAAAACAAAAACTCAGGCTTTCCTTCAAAGTTCATATCATGTTATTTTCAAGTTATTTCTCTTTTAGTCCCTAAACTTTCATATAATAAGACTCTCATCCGTAAATGTCAAAAATCTCACATTTTGGCCCACATCACCATAAAAGTTAAAACGACACCGTTTAGCACAAAAACCAGAAGGAATGGTGTTCTCTATTCGTCCCTAAACTTTCATATAATACAACTTTCACCCCTAAAGATTTAAGATCTCAATTTTTGGCCCCCATCCCCTTAAAATTTAAAACGACACCGTTGTGAACTCCCATTTTAAAACCTCGAAAGTTTTCTAGGGCAATCTCGGCCACTTTTACTCACAGAAAACCTTCTCTCTAAACTTCTTCGAAAATCTCACAGAGCTTCTTCTTCTTCGCTTTTAGGGTTTTTGCTCTATTGTTTCGAGTGACCCAACTTCGAAGCTTATAGATCGTTACCTTAGAAAATGGTGGGTATGTCGATGCAGCCATATGGTATTCAATCGATGCTTAAAGAAGGTTACAGGCATCTCTCTGGTCTCGACGAAGCCGTCATTAAGAACATTGAAGCTTGCAAGGAGCTCTCCACCATTACTCGCACCTCTCTCGGTCCCAATGGTTCGTAATGTTTCTCTGATTGGGATTTGATCTAATACTGAAATGATGAATCTCGTTTTCTCCGTTTCGTTTTACTTTTACTTGAGTGTTGTAAGTAGGATCTCGCTTGTGTATAGTTTAAGCAAGCTTGATCTGTTACTGTAAAGGTGAAGTCTTTTTCTAGGGATTCAGATTCGGATTAGAACTGAGTTCTTCTGTTTATAATGTTTCAGGAATGAATAAAATGGTTATCAATCATTTGGACAAACTGTTTGTCACAAATGACGCTGCTACTATAGTGAATGAGCTCGAGATTCAGCACCCGGCTGCTAAACTTCTGGTTTTAGCTGCTAAGGCTCAGCAAGAAGAAATCGGAGATGGAGCTAATCTGACAATCTCCTTTGCTGGTGAACTTCTTCAAAACGCTGAGGAGCTTATCAGGATGGGACTTCATCCGAGTGAGATCATTAGTGGATATACTAAAGCTGTCAGCAAGGTTGGTGAATACCTGAATTACTGTTTTGTGCTTTTCAATTTGTTTGTCTTGAGTATTTGACGAATGCTATTGGATTTTGATTATGCAGGCTGTTGAAATACTGGAACAACTGGTTGAGACTGGTTCTGAGACCATGGATGTACGTAACAAGGATGAAGTTATTTCTCGGATGAGAGCAGCTGTTGCAAGCAAGCAGTTTGGGCAAGAGGAAATAATTTGCTCTTTAGTTACTGACGTAAGATATTCCTTGCTATCTATTTGTTTCCTGTTTCGTTGTTCAGATTGTTATTTATTCAAGTTTATTGCAGATTTAGATTTTACTTGATGGGTTCATATTATTTCTAGGCATGTATTCAAGTCTGCCCAAAGAATCCAACGAATTTCAATGTGGATAATGTTCGTGTTTCCAAGCTTTTGGGAGGAGGCTTGCACAATTCTTGCATAGTCCGTGGTATGGTCTTGAAAAGTGATGCTGTTGGTAGCATTAAGCGAATGGAGAAAGCGAAGGTGAGATCTCTTTCTTTTGTTTATGCTTTTGACAAAGTTTTTTTTGTCTGAATTGATCAATGTTTGGGTCCCCTATGAAATATAGCTTTGTGGGTTTGTCTTTTCTGTTTTTGATAGCTTAATGTCTCTAAATCAATTTGTTATGCTTTCTTCAGGTTGCTGTATTTGCTGGTGGCGTTGATACCACTGCAACAGAGACCAAAGGAACTGTCCTCATTCATAGTGCTGAGCAGGTTAGATTTGTTACTGTCTTTCTAAAATTTCAAAATTACGATTATGGCTTCCTCAAAGATGGTTGTGTATTTGTAATCGTTATTGTGACAAATTTCTCTTTTTATATTGGATTTGTAGCTAGAGAACTATGCAAAGACAGAGGAAGCTAAAGTTGAGGAGTTGATTAAAGCAGTTGCGGAATCAGGAGCCAAAGTCATTGTTAGTGGAGGATCAATTGGAGAAATGGCATTGCATTTCTGTGAGCGCTACAAGTATGTGTAGACCATATCATGTTATACTCGTCTTAGCTATTGTTATTGTCTGCATTCTGATACCCCATTTTTTCTTGGCAGGATAATGGTATTGAAAATCAGCTCAAAGTTTGAACTGAGGCGTTTTTGCCGTACAGCGGGGGCTGTCGCCCATGTAAGTGTTATTAATTGGCTATCTGAATGAGTATCTAAGGGTGGTTTTATCCTAGCTTTTAATCCTTTAATTATCAAACAGTTGAAGCTTAGCCGGCCAAGCCCTGAAGATCTTGGATATGTTGATTCTATATCGGTTGAGGAAATTGGTGGTGTGACAGTAAGTACTCCGAAGTCAATTCCAATATTTTTGGTTAATTATTTTTGTCTTTCATTAATCATAGACAATTCTCGGTCTTCTTTTAGGTCACGATTGCAAGAAACGAGGAAGGTGGTAACTCCATCTCCACTGTGGTCTTGCGTGGAAGCACAGATAGCATTTTGGACGACCTTGAGAGAGCTGTTGATGATGGAGTTAACACATACAAGGTAATATCTAGCTTCATTTGTACCATCTATATCGTATAATTCATTAATTTGTGACTGTTATTACTTCAATTTTATTTTCAGGCCATGTGCAGAGACAGCCGTATTGTTCCCGGGGCTGCAGCGACTGAAATAGAGTTGGCTCAAAGGTTGAAGGAATACGCCAATGCAGAAATAGGGTAACTTTCTTTTACTTCATTTTTTCAAAAATTAAACATGTGAGGCTAGCTTTTAAAGCAAAACTGTCTATGGTTTGGGGACTGAACTTAGGATTCGCTTTTGAAATTTCAGGTTGGACAAATATGCCATCACCAAATACGCTGAGAGTTTTGAGTTTGTACCCAAGACCCTTGCAGATAATGCTGGCCTCAATGCGATGGAAATCATAGCCGCTCTGTACACTGGACATGGATCTGGAAACACAAAACTAGGCATTGACTTAGAGGAAGGTGCTTGTAAAGATGTTTCAGAGACAAAAGTATGGGATCTTTTTGCAACCAAGTAAGTTTCAGACTGTCTTTTTGCCATCAAATATTTCTATCAGACGTCTCTATACTTGCTTAGCAGTTGTTCTTGAACATATAAAAACTGGAGTAGAATTTTCTGACTGGTTACAAAGATTACCATTCACTTTAATTGATAACTAAGACGCTTAAGTCTCTGTGCAGGTTATTTGCCCTTAAATATGCTTCAGATGCTGCATGCACTGTACTTCGTGTAGACCAGGTATGCACAAACTGACTTGATTTAATCTTTGGTGAACGGAGCAATTTTTTATTATATTGTAAAGTGTTGATTCATCACATGAAGTAAAAAGATATTGTTCGGTGAATGCATTATCTTCCAGGATTAAGTCCCTTGTTCGTGAAAACTCTTAGATTCAATATTCAGTTCCACTGATTGATCTCATCTACTAAAACATGCATGTTTATACTCAAAATTTATGTAAAATGTGCAGATTATAATGGCGAAACCAGCAGGTGGACCAAGGAGAGATGCAGCTCAAGCTGCAGGTGCTGGTGCGGAGGAAGACTAAGCCGGAGAACAAATACCTCGTAGTGAAACTCTCTTCTTTTGTAACCTTCTGTTCCTGAAAGTCTGAGAAAATTTTGGTATGTCTCAGTTTAAGATTTGTGATCTTTGTAACGCACCACCAACTTAAGTGTTTTGCCTTCTTTTTCTGTTTTGCCTTGTTTTGGCTCGTCTCAACACTCAGATTTTCCGGTTTAGCTAGTGAAATTATTACTAGGATTTTTGGCTTAACTCTGTATTAATGTCAATTTGGTTTCTATTTGAATCGACTTTTGAACAAGTGACAAAATCATTCGGGGAAAAGAAAATGATCCACACATTGACAAAAGAACAAGAGAACCTAACTAGAAATTGAACCTATGTAAATATGTCTGGTTAACAGTTGTTTCGACTTTTGAACAAGTGACAAATTCATTAGGAAAAAGAAAACAAACAAACTAGTATTTGAACATGATCCACACATTGACAAAAGAACAAGAGAACTAAGCTAGAATTTGAACCTATGTAAGTTCTAAGCTTTTTAATGTTCATCCCTTAGACTTTTTAAGTCGGAACAAGATGAGGAGGCATCATATCATCCTGGAGATACATCCACATGAAAGAAGCAAACCCTGCAACTGCAATAGAGAAGACACTCAATCCCAATTTTAACACACCCTTGCTCCGTCCCAGACGTGGGTCTAGTTCAGTCTCCACTGTCTTAAGTTTGGCCTCAGAATCCAAATCTGTTTTTGGTTTCTCACAGATATCTTCTGTTGTGTTGGTTGGAGTTGTAGTACCAGAGGTATCATATATTGATGATGATGACGAGGTTTCACTGTACTGTAGCAGCTGCTGTCTGTTATCTAGTAACTCAGTGAATGGATCTTGTGCGAAACCATGCCTGTGATGTTTTGAACAAATGTCTCCTGATTGTCTCTTCTTGGTGTTTCGTCTTGAACTTCTTGAGCGGTTGGTCCTAGAGCACACAGATTCATTAAACTCGGAGCTTCTGTTCCGCTGATGGAACCAAACTGACTCAATGTTGCCATTTTCAACACCAGAACATTGAATCTGAAATCAAAGAAGCACCACAATGAAACTTCACTGAAAAAGGACACACAAGAGACAGCTTTAAAGTTTGTAGTCTTTTTTACCTGATCTCCAATTCTTGGACTCTCGATAACAAAACCAGTTTCTTGGTTATTGTCTCCGAAAGTCACCAGAGGAGAGCCTGAGACAAGAGTTCTTCCACTGGCTACACCAGAAAACAAAACATCATACTCGTCTTGATCGTTTACATAACTCCTATCTTGTCTACTATAGACACTCCCATCATGTTCTCGCAGACTTGATGTAGACTTGACTGATCCGCTGAGCGAGTTTCGGGGCTTGCAGTTCTCTGCATCAAACATCGGATCTGCCTCACATATTAATCTCTCTGCTTGTCTCATGGTTTCATGAGCTGCCATTTTGACATAATGCTGATCTTTTTGGTATTTCTCCATCTCTTGATATATAAGCTCTAACTCAGAAGAAATACTCTTGGGATTCAGATTCTTCATCAGAAAGTTGAGCATCTGTATAGCTAAAAGCCGTTTCTGAGAATCTCCCTCAACAACACCTAAATCCAGAATCCTCAGACCCGACTTCACAAAAAGCCTTGCATATGCCTCGACAGTAAAAGGATTGTGCTTGGAAAGTGCCATAACAAGTGCCATATGAGACTTAGCTTCACTTGAAGTAGCTTCAAGAGCAACAGCTAAGCTTTGACAAACATTATTAACCATTTCACTAGAAGCAGATCGCCAATTATCGCAATCCACAAGTGACTTCAAGCAAAGAGCAGATCCCAAAGCAAGATGCTGTTGATGTTGCGAATCTATAAGAGAATCAGAGAGTGGCTTGCAAAGAGAATGAATCACATTCGTTTTCTTATCTTCTGGTGTTGTAGGATCAATTCCATATCTAGCCATAGCAGCTACTGCCCTTGAGCAAGCCTGTTGAACACGTAAAGACCCTTCACTGGAGCTCAATGTTCTTATAATCGCCGGCATGATAATGTCTATATGAGGAGCAATCTTGACTCCATGAGCACGAGCAAGGTCTTCAAAGAGAGATACAGTGTAACCACCAGACTCCAACCCAATCTCTTTGACATCAGAAAGTTGAGCAACAAAAACATGAACCACCTTTGCATCCAAATCTTTCACAATCGATCTCAAATTGCTCATTGCAGTCTTGTGGGAATCTGGATCTTTGTCAAGATTAGCCAACTCTTGTCTAAATGCCGAACCAAGATTTCTTCCCATTCTCCCCCTCCTGGTTCCTCTGAAAAGCAAAAAAAGCCACAATGATGAATTCAGTAAGCTAGACAATAAATGACAACAGTATCGGATATATTAGTGTGTATCCTAGTAACTTTTTCATAATGAGATACTAAATGATTCTAAATCATATCCGAATAAGGAAAACAAATCAATCAACACCAATTTTCATATGAGAAATGTACCATAATCAATTCCAAAAAAAACTAACCAAAAAAATGAAAACATCATTCTCCGGATGAATTATGAAATTCCGCAGAAAATTGATGAAATCGATGACTTTAAACTTCCCAGAAACTGATCTTTTTAACAAAAAATGAACATCTTGATCTGTGAACATAAATATCATCGAACACAAAAAGGGATTATATACTCCGTATTGAACTATTGATAAATACACGAAAATGGTCCTTTTTTGAAATTCGAATCCTAATCGAATTGAATTGAAGATAACCCTAATCGAGAAATACAGAGTTTCGAATTCTGAAAAGAGTAAAGTTGATGAATAGCAAAGTAACGAAGAGAACCAGTGTCTGATACAGCGAAGATTGACCCAACAAAATTAAAGTACCAATTCTTCTTTCCCAGCAAAAATCAAGAAGACCCAAGAATCTGAGAGTCCCCAGATACCAATAGAGAATCGCGCTTCTTCTCTTTTTACGATACGACGCGAAGAAGAAGAAAACCAGAGAAAAAAAGGATTCAACCTTTTGTTTTTGAATGTTGAGAGTTTGGTGTGATGGGCGGGTTTAGGGTAAGTCTCCGTTATTTTTGGGTCTAAAGCAAATCTACCCCTTTATTTTTTTTGTATTTATCGAAATGGTACCAACATTTATATTTCAACCAAGTAGAACCTTGGTGTTATTACTGCAAATGGTTTGTAGAAACTAATTTAGTGAAGCGACTGCTTATTAGTAATTTGATAGAATGGTTTTGATTAGCTTCTTAATTCTCTGAACCTTTTGAATTTAATGTAGCTAAGAAATAGGATACGTTGGAGGTCTTTTACCCAAAATAAAGATCATGGGAGTTGATTTAGTTATGGGGTTGTTTTGAATGTTTTTTACACAAACCGGTAAAGTTTGTATGTTAGTCTCATAGTTAATTAAAACTATATATATATATATATATCAATTTGTCTTTAAATTAAAAAAAAATATTTAATTCATCGAATCCTGTTTGATTAAAATCTCTATTATTGTCCATTGTCCAGATACAATTCGACCAAATTTTATGGAAAATAGTAGTCAAATTGCATTCATATTCTTACTGCCAAATGAACTTTATTTCCATAATTTACCCCAAAAATTTGGTCCAAATCCAATGCCTTGGTTTCAATTTGGGAACAAATATTTGACTACAGTAAATACAATCAATTGACAAAACAATAAAACTGTGTCGGCAAAAATAATCGGTTTAAAAAAAAAAAAAATCTAAGCTTAGATTATAATGTTACAAAGAAAATTGTTTTGTTTATAAACTTTTAAATATATATCTATAATTTAAACCACAAAAAAGAAAAAAGAAGGATATTTCCCCAATTCGAAATGTAAGGCTTTTCTGGACAAAGAATCAAGAATACGGTTTAAATTGTTAAATGGAGAAATGAATGGGTCATTAATCTATAAATATGAAGATATAAAGAGGAAAGAATACGGTTTAAATTGTTAAATGGAGAAATGAATGGGTCATTAATCTATAAATATGAAGATATAAAGAGGAAAACTGTCAAGGAGCGGGTAGGGGTCAATTTGTTAAAATATAAAGTTAGGGGCTGATTTGTAAAACAATATGAATGAACTTATAATGAGGGCCAATCCCAATTTATCTTCTTCACTCCAATCACATCACTGCTAAGACTCATTGAATTCAAATCGTTATGTCTACACATTCATCAATCTCGCAACCGCCGCTTCCTCTCGCCGGAAGAGTCGCCATTGTCACCGGCTCTTCCCGTGGTATTGGCCGAGCGATAGCGATCCACTTAGCTGAACTCGGTGCGAGGATTGTTATCAACTACACCTCTAAAGCCGCAGACGCCGAGCGTGTCGCGTCGGAGATCAATGATTTTCCAGTTAGGGAAGAAATCACTGGAAAGGGACCAAGAGCTATTGTGGTTCAGGCCAATGTCTCTGAGCCAAGCCAGGTTAAATCAATGTTTGATGCGGCGGAGAGTGCCTTTGAAGCGCCGGTTCACATTCTGGTTAACTCTGCTGGGATTCTCGATCCAAAGTACCCTACGATCGCAGACACATCAGTCGAAGATTTCGATCATACGTTCAGGTATATACTCGATACTGTTCGTTGATTGGGTTCGTTATAGAAAGCTGATTCCTTTAGAGAATTTATCTTCATTGATTGGGTTCTTGTCTTCCCGCTCAATACTGGAAAAGTAAACTTTTTTTTGTTAATTAGTTAGGTTGATGATTATGTATAAGTTCTTGATCAATTGTTACATGTTCTATGATTTTGAGTTAGAAAGCTGATTCCTTTAGTATATTTCAACTGAGATTTTAGTGGAATCTGTGTTCTTGTTCACTCTCCATGAACCATGAAATTATATGTTCCGTGTTCTTTAGATTTGTATGTCTAATTATGAGTCAAATGCAACATGTCTCGTGTTCTTGTGGCTAATTAATCGACTTATGTTTCTTGTTTCATCCAATGTTCCATGTTCGTGAGATTTGTATGTCTAATTTCCAACTAAAGTTCCTTCATTCTTGTTTCCAATAATCCTCTGTTTGTTTCTTTTAAAATGGAGTGTAGTGTCAACACAAAAGGAGCGTTCCTGTGTAGCAAGGAAGCTGCCAATAGGCTAAAACAAGGAGGTGGTGGTCGGATCATACTTCTGACATCTTCCCAGACTCGATCTTTAAAGCCAGGGTTTGGTGCCTATGCCGCATCAAAGGCAGCTGTGGAAACTATGGTCAAGATTCTTGCAAAAGAGCTCAAAGGAACAGGAATCACTGCAAACTGTGTTGCTCCAGGACCCATCGCCACTGAGATGTTCTTTGATGGAAAGACCCCAGAGTTGGTGGAAAAGATAGCCGCAGAGTCTCCCTTTGGGAGGGTCGGCGAAGCCAAAGACGTGGTGCCTCTTGTTGGATTCTTGGCTGGTGACGGTGGTGAATGGGTCAATGGTCAAATCATTCCTGTTAATGGTGGATATGTATAAAAGAGTTCGTCTTGAGAGGAGCCTCTTCCTGATACCTTGAGAAGCAAATGTAGGGGTTAACTTGTTAGAAATAAAACATTGGGTTCAATTGGAATAATAATAATAATAAACACTGAGGTTGAAAATAAATGTCTTAACCATCTTAATAAAACACTCGTGACTCACCTATGTCCAAAAAAATATATCCAAATTTCTTCTTCTTTTTTTGTCGACATCCTTTTGTTGTTGTCGTCGACATCTAACTTTTGAATTTCTTAAAAACCTTATGTTTAATTTACAAACTCGTGTCTTCGTACTGACACATTCATTGGAACCACTTTATGTTTTATATAATTCAATTTATCATCACCCACCATTCGAATAATCTTTGGGATAAACGTCGTTTGTTGAAATACAACTACAGAATAAAAAAATGGTTTAAGAATATGGCAAGTGCAACAACACCTAAAAGTCTAAAAACAATATCCTTGAAGCATCTTAAATCTCTTAAAATATATCAGATGTGTGACGAATAATCAACGCATGCTCTTGTATCCATAAACTTCAAAAGCCAATCGAAAGTATTGGATAATAATAATAATAAATGCAGTGGAAAAAAAAAGATGATAAAGGAATTTTCATTACACACACACACCTACCCAAACAAGTTTTTATATAAACAGTATCCAACTCTCTTCTTTACCCTCAAACCCAAACACATAAAAAAATGAGTCAACACAACATCTTAGAAGCTCTAAATGTCCGGGTCGTGGGTACGGGTGATCGGATCCTGTTTTTGGCCCATGGATTCGGTACTGACCAATCAGCTTGGCACTTGATCCTTCCTTACTTCACTCAAAACTACAGAGTCGTCCTCTATGACCTAGTTTGCGCCGGCAGTGTCAACCCCGATTACTTCGATTTCAATCGTTACACAACTCTCGATCCTTACGTCGATGATCTTCTCAACATCGTTGATTCACTCGGAATCCAAAACTGTGCTTACGTTGGTCACTCTGTTTCCGCTATGATCGGAATCATCGCTTCGATTCGTCGGCCGGAGCTTTTCTCCAAGCTTATCTTGATCGGATTTTCGCCTAGGTTTCTCAACGACGAGGATTATCATGGAGGATTCGAAGAAGGTGAGATTGAGAAAGTTTTCTCAGCTATGGAAGCTAATTACGAAGCTTGGGTTCATGGATTTGCTCCGCTTGCTGTTGGAGCTGATGTTCCGGCGGCGGTTAGAGAATTTAGCCGGACTTTGTTTAATATGCGTCCGGATATATCTCTGTTTGTTTCGAGGACGGTTTTCAACAGCGATCTGAGAGGTGTGCTTGGGTTAGTTAGAGTTCCGACGTGTGTGATTCAGACGGCGAAGGATGTTTCTGTGCCGGCTTCGGTGGCGGAGTATCTTAGGTCTCATCTCGGTGGAGATACTACTGTGGAGACTCTTAAAACTGAAGGACATTTGCCGCAGCTTAGTGCTCCGGCGCAGCTTGCTCAGTTTCTCCGGCGAGCTCTTCCTCGGTGACTTTTTTTTATAGATATAAAAAGAGAACAATAAAATATAATTGGTGGAATATGGGTTTAGTGGGGTCCACGTATCGAAGAAAAGAAGGGCCTCTATTTGTGGAGGACAGTTTGGCATTGTCACAAATCTAGTAAGATAAGATTGTTCACTTGACACGTGACTTTCGCTTTTTTATCACTTTTTTTCTTGCTCTCTTCATTAGTTTATAATCACAAGTTTATTTCATAAAATAATTGGAGAATAACCAAAAAAAACATTAAAAAATCCTATCTTATCTTTTACTTTCCTCTGAATATTTCTATCCATATTGTTGTTTCTTGTAAGTTCCTGGACCTTGTATTGATTGACGTCTAACAACACATCGATGCAACAACAATCTTTAGTCTCAACACTTTCGATTGTTTTCTCTAATAAAATGATGGAGACAAAAAGATATAAAGTATACTAGAAAATTCTAGCATCACATCGTAAAAGTATCAACAACTAAAATGAAGCAACTATGGCTGACATAATCTTGATTTAAGTTTTATAGTATGCAACTATGCATGTGTGTTCTAAATAATTTTAAAGTTAATAAAATTGGTTAGTTGTATAATGTTGTTACCGTGCTATATATAATACAAGTTAAGATTTGAGAAAGTGAGTGTGTGAATTCTAGAAGACAATCACACAACGAAAACACGTCCTATCAATCTAAACTTTTGAGCAATTCAAAATGCATACGAATTGACAGGTTAAGACAAATCTAAAAACATTTTCAGCAATTCAATTTGCTTACGAATTTGACAGCATAAGACAAATCTAACCATCACCACTACAAATTGCTTGCTTACACTCTTTTAGCACGTTGTCATCATTTCTACCCTAAATATAGAAAAGTAAATTTATAGTAAAATCTACCTAACAGTATGGCTGCAGCGTCATCAGTTTCTTCTCCACCGCTTTGCCTCGCCGGTCGAGTAGCTATAGTCACAGGATCTTCTCGAGGAATAGGTCGTGCCATAGCCATCCACCTTGCCGAGCTTGGGGCTAGGGTCGTCGTTAATTACTCAACTAGCCCCGTTGAGGCTGAGAAGGTTGCCACGGCGATTACCACCAACTGTTCAAAGGACGCGGAAGTCGCCGGCAAAAGTCCACGTGTCATTGTGGTGAAGGCTGATATCTCAGAGCCGAGCCAGGTAAAGTCGCTTTTCGATGAGGCAGAGCGAGTCTTCGAGTCGCCGGTTCATATCTTGGTTAACTCAGCGGCTATAGCCGATCCTAATCATTCCACTATCTCAGACATGTCAGTAGAACTTTTTGATCGCATTATCAGGTTAATTTTAAGAAACTCATTTATTATAAAGATTGTTTCATTTAGTTATTTTGCAACTCTATAACGTGAATTTAATTAGATAGTGATATTAATTAGATTCGTTGTTTGATATAACAGTGTGAACACAAGAGGTGCGTTTATTTGTGCTAGAGAAGCTGCGAATAGGCTAAAACGTGGAGGCGGTGGCCGGATAATTCTCCTCTCAACATCACTGGTTCAAACCTTAAATACAAACTATGGCTCATACACGGCTTCAAAGGCAGCCGTAGAAGCCATGGCCAAGATTCTTGCAAAAGAGCTCAAAGGAACAGAGATCACAGTTAACTGTGTTTCTCCGGGTCCCGTCGCCACAGAAATGTTTTACACAGGATTGAGCAATGAGATTGTTGAGAAAGTTAAGTCACAGAACTTATTTGGTAGGATCGGTGAGACCAAAGACATCGCACCTGTTGTTGGGTTCTTAGCCAGTGATGCTGGCGAATGGATCAACGGTCAAGTCATCATGGCTAATGGTGGCTGTCTCTTGTAAAGAAAGAGAGTGGTTATTAGTCTTCTTATAAAATCAAAAGCTTTCAAATTTCAAACGTTGGATTTGATCTGATGAAAAGAAACATCAATAATCCATGTATCAATAACCAGTCAAATACAACCTCAAGCTCTGCTTTATGTGCTCTGTTCTCGGAGATAAGAATTAGGGTTTGTGTACTCTTCTTATCATAACGTTACAACATCCCTATACGTTTAATTATCTATTACGTTATTTTGTTAAGGTTTGTGTACTCTTCTTATCTCTTTAATCCTTTATTAAAAAACAGACCGAGGAATATCAAAGTTAATTAGTCAGCAAGAAGTCAAACAAAAAGAAAAAAATATGTTATGAATTTGATCCGATGGAACAAAACCTTCAAATGATTGATGAACCAAGAATAAATCAGTCATATACAACAAATCAAATACTATAATCTCATTGTTCTATATGAGAAGAAAGACCAAGCCACTCATCACCAAACACAACCTAACCATCGAACCATAGCTATAATCATAATGACCAGAAGATGGCTCTCCAATCTGAATTGGAAAATTACATTGTCCTTGAGATATATTTTGAGTAGTAATCGTTGCAAGCCCTTCAAAATCGCACGCCTGAGCTTCCTGATTTTGCACTTGGAAATACATATTAAACGCGTAAGATGCGTTTCCATTCGCATCAAGATTGCCACAAGATGATCCATAACCTAAAGCGGTACAGTCCGAATGCGAACACGCGTAGTTTATATTATCTCCGAGCCTACTCATATTACCACGACCATTAGGATTAAACATACACCACTGGTTCAGAAAGTACTGAACGTTTTGAGCTCCCGTTAAGAACTTTTTCTGACCTTGTCCACGAAAATCTACCGGGAATTTCGGTTGGCCATCAAATTTAAATATCCCCCAATGACGTTCGAAGTTCCCTGGCGCTACACTTTTCGCATCTTCATCGATAAATCCGAAAAGATAAACCTCAATGTAACCTTTACGCATAGGAGTTCCAACGTTGTTCGCCAACCGCGGAAGCAAACCGGAATAAAACCGTTCCGCGTTTGGAACGTTTGCGTTCTTGTCACCATCCGTAGGCCAACCAACTTCTCCAACAATCACTTCCATGTTACCGTGATTCAACGCGTTTAAAGAAGCTAAAAGCGTGTCGAAACTAGCGTCGAAGACGTTCGTGTAGATAACGCCGTTATCGTTAACGGTGTTTTGGCCGTCAAAGAAAGCGTATTCGAAAGGAAAGTCGCTGCTTAAGTAGAGACTGAGGAAAGGATAAATGTTGACTGTGAAAGGAGCTTTGTTCTGTGCGAGGAAGTTAACGATTTGTGTCATTTCTTGGATAATGTCGGAACGGAATCTTCCGGCGGATGGGACTTGATTGTCCGGAGGAGAATTGTAAACGTCGGCGTTTAAAGGAACGGTGGCTTTGGTAAAATCACCAACTCCAGCCTCGTTTAAAGCGGTTTGGATGTTGAAGAGTGCTGGGTACGTTAGGTTTATGAATGATCCGTTGTACGCTGTCAAGAACGGTTCGTTCCCCACTGCAACGTATCTGCAAAATTAAAATAAAAAATTAAATCATACTTTAGTTCCTAGTTTTAAAATTTCCAAATAAATTTATTCTTATGATTTAATTTCGATAAATAACGGTTATGATGCATCATACATGTATTTTTACGTTTGTACCTATGTAGGAAATTTCACATAGTATGGTATGCATCTTTGCAATAAAGAGGAATTGAAAAAGAAAGATTCCGACTTTTTTTTTTGTTTCAGAATACGTTTAGATCATTAGCAATAAATACTTGACACACACATGACGGTCCATATTTGAGTAAAGATGAAATATGGGATATAACATATGACGGTCCATACATGCGATATGCATAAACCAAATTCAAATAATTCACTTTCAGAAGTATGTATGTATTATATTATTTAACAAAAATATCAAAACAAAAAAACTAATGCATATAGAGATAAATGAAATATGTGGTGCTCAACAAATAACATGTCAAGAACTGATATAATAAAAGAAAAATAAATGATTCAACTATAATAGTCGTCCAATAATAGCAGTTAAAGAAAAATATTGAGTTGTCAAACAATTCAAAACTCAAAACCAAACGTGTAAAGGATTGGAGCTTACCTCAGTTTGTCTAATCTAGTGGGCTCAGGACTATTATAGACCTCCTAATCCAACTATTATTATTGTTTTCAACATTTTATTTTCTATCATTTTGTCATCATTTTTAATTTTTTTGTTCATACAAAATAAAATAATAATACAAATTCAAAAATAATCAACTGAAAATAATGTTCTGTGAAATTCCAATATTCCAAAAGGGTCTAATATCTGATTTCCCCTTTTCAGATCACTACCCAATATCTAAAAACTTAAGTAGTCCTAAGAAACTTCTTACCTTATGTTAAATAACAAAACAATGAGTTTCAAACTTACTTGATCTTAACGCCGTTGTTAAAGTTGAATCTAGAGACGTTTCTTTGGACCCAATCTTTAGCTCTTTGATAGTTTCCCATCGCTAGGAGCAGATCATTAGGGATAGCCACCATCACTTCGACGCCGGAGCCGGCGAGAGCTCCCATGGTGTTTGTGTCGGCATCGAACAACTTCACTTTCTGTATATTGTTGTCTTTAAGCATCTCCACCACCGTCTTCGGCGGTAACTGATGACTCGCCATTGTTCCCCAGTTTACTCCCAAACCAGAGACACCGCCGGAGAGAAAACATACGGCGGAGATGATGATAAAGACAACGGCAGAGTTAGTTATAGCACTCTGTTTTCGTCGATAATTCATTTTTCCTTTGTTTTCCTCTGTTTTTTCCGGGAAAATTTTGTGCTTGGTATTAGAAAAAAAGAAATCTTGGAAAAGTTTTAAAGTTTGAAAGAAGAATCTGATGGGAGAAGAATTGGAAGAAGTGTAAGAGATATATAAATATTTTTTGGTGTGTTTTGTGTTCTGTTTGTTTGTTGTAGCTCGATGATTCGAATAAAGAATAGAAATGATTTGTTTAAGCTGACAAAAATCTGAGTGAAGGAAAGAAAGAAGGAAGAGGAGATCAAATAGGTAAGAGAGACTATAGAAGGAAGAAGAAGGAGAAACAGAGTCAAAACCGGCCTTTGAAACAGAAACCGACCATTAAAATATCTATAGTTTTTAATTAAAAATATATAATTTGGTTAACATATACATAGACTAGTATTATTAACACTATGATCTATACCATGCATTTATAGTTTATTTAGACCTAACCAACATAGTTGGCGAAGTGTTAGCTAACATAATTCTATTTTAAGTATATATGAAATTTAATCTTTTGCACAACACTTCAAGTTTTTGATTCTATATTGTGTAAGTTTACACGTACGAATAGAGAAACCTTATAATTGCAGGTTAATATCGCTTTCATAGCTTTAGTATGTCTAAGTAGAAAACGTTGATTATCTTTTTCAAGATCGAGTACGTACAAAGTACAAACGTATTTTGGAGAAGTAACCCTGATGGTGCATGTACGTAAATTAAATTGCAATTAAATATCAGAAACATCCAAATACAATACATGACGATAGATATTCTTGATTTGATAGCACACTAATAAAACACCAATTAATTCATTTAAAAAAGACATATAATTAGTCCCGGTTGGTCGATCGTTTCGATATAATAAAAAGCTGATTATATCAACCAGAAAAATCATAGAACAAAAATTTGAAATTTACTAGTTATTATAAAATAAACTTTTAATAAAATATCAATGGAATTAGGGAGTCGACATGAAAAAAAAAAAAAAAAAAAAAA
>Ga0041059_1000584_pt1 | contig 28082 bp, 17 predicted proteins | sample AraColnosormetaG_FD_56232 | JGI IMG/M metagenome (GOLD analysis project Ga0041059, IMG submission 56232) | Arabidopsis roots microbial communities from North Carolina, USA - Col MF nosort | ecosystem: Host-associated > Plants > Roots > Unclassified | place: USA: North Carolina | collected... | reverse complement strand
TTTTTATAATGATGATATTATTTTTTCGCAAAAATAGAATCATATAAAGATGAGAAGTNAACTATAATAATTAATAAAAAATTAATATGATAATTTAGATATCAAATCTAATTTNTTAATTTTAATTGTTTANTTTTTTGGAAATTAATAATGTATTTCGTTTTTCTAATTAAATTAAATTAATTNAAATTTAGATATCAAATCTTATATGTTGATTTTGATTGGTTANTGTTTTTGGAAATTAAAAATGTATTTCGTTTTTTAATTAAATTTAATTAATTAAATTAGTATTTGACTTTTTAATCCTTAAACAGATAAATTAATTTACTATTTAAAATTTTATTTCTAATGGCATACCTATGTAATTATTTACAAAAAGTAAGATTACATTTAAAATGTACTTCCCAAATAATATAGTAGGATAATTGGATCCCTATCACCATTATTTTTGTCAACTGTTAAATTTATACTTAGTCAACCCATTTTTAAATTTTTTAAACCTTGTACCTTTCACATTAGTTGTTTTATAAATAAAAAGATCAATTCAATGCTAACTATTTCGTTGGTCGGGTAGCATGCATATAGCTCACGGCCTCAATACCGAACACGAATTCGAATACCGACTATTGCTTATTGGGGAGGTGCTGGTCTCTGAAAGACGGTTTTTTATCCGCTCTTGTCTCGTCCATGAAGAATATGACCCTGGCCATTAACTTCGCGTTAAACAAACAAAAGTGTGATTTATAACGTTGATCAAAAGCCAAAATGTAGTGTTACGTCTTAATATCCACATAGTTTTCACATACCTATAATCAATATTCAATATGAGAAGTTATACATACAAACTCATCTAAACAGAACCCGAGAAAACAAAATTCCTAAGTTTATTGATAGTGAAAGCAAATTGTTCATATAAAATAGATAAGAAATTACTAGAGAAAAACACTATAGAATTGATATTGTTTATAAATAAAAAGAAGAGATTTAATAAGGGCAAGGACCAGGCCCACCATATGTAATGGTTTGTTGATCTTTCAAATAATTCAACCTAAAACAGTAGGGTTTTGGCGTATCAACAATCATCTCCAGCTCACTGATGGGATTGTTCTTGAAATTGGCATCAACATATTTCATGTCTTTAAAATACGAGGATTTACTTAGATCATTTCCCTTATCTGGAAACTTTCCGTTGCCCATCGGAGCACCTCCAACCGTTAGCCCGCCGTAACGGATTGTATCAGCTCCCAATCCTAAGTGTGAGAATAATTCCTTAGGCCAATATCCAACTAACGCACCAGAATTCATTAGCATCCAATTTCCCGTAGGTCCATCCTGACAAATATTTCCAAATAACACTATGAACTTATTTGTATTATAGTTTCTTAATGATATTTCAAATGTAAATTAAGTATGTAACAATGGTCAATGGAGAATATCAAATTATAAGTACATGATAATGATGTGACTCGAAAATTTCAATATTATGATTACATCCTATTTTGTTATGTAAGAGTACAAATTAATTAAACCCAAAATCATTAATCTTAGCTTTCATTTAATAAATTATGTGTCAACAAAGAGAACAAGAAATCATTATTCTGTAAATGCCCAAATTGTTTAGTGAATGGTAAAACTGTAAAGTCCAAGAAAATCTCATTGTTAATTTTCTCAATTTCTATTTCTTCAGTACCACATAATGCACTTACTACTATACTATAAACTTTAGTTAATTTAATATGTATATAGTATCATATGATTTACCCGAATAATAGATAGATTTGCAGCTACTTGTCGTCCACCATAAGTAGATACTTGGTCAAAAGGTTTGCCAGGATACAGATCTGAAAAGTGTTGTATAAATCCTTTGCATACTGTATTATAACATCCCGTTTTATAAAATCCATCGTTCTATTCAAAACAAAAGAAAGATTTCTTTTATATATATTAAATTTAATGGAAATATATACACTATACATTATTTAATATTTTTGACATAAATTTTTTCACAGTTTTCTTACCGACCAATAAGTCGTGAAGTGAGTCTTGTTATCACCGTAAAACTTTGGTTCTATCTAAAAGCAAATGAAAAATAAAAAATTAGTGGTAGCCAAAGTAGGTTTTACCCTTCTTAAAATTTTGGTTTACAGGGGAAAAAATTGACTTGTTCTTGTGATGATGATATACCACATATTACCGTTTTAAAATGTAAGATAAATAGTAAATAGTATTGTTTTGCCCAATAAAAAATAGTAAATAGTATAGTAAAAAAGTGAATCGTAAAATGGCGAAACCGGAACAACACTCGTAAGCTAAATAAACATAAAATTGACAACTTACCGCCCAGCCAAATATAATGCAGTTGAGTCCTTGAGGAGCCCCTTTCTCAATCCAAATATTACTTCTTGTAGCTTTTCCACTGAACGTCGGATTATGTATGCTTAAGACTGCACTCGCACCATGGTATTTTTCACTTGCAAATTTTGTGTCAAGTGTTGCATGCTATAAACAATGGGGCCAAATTTGTATATATTAGAAAGAAGAAGAAAATCAGTCATCAATTATTAGTTAACAGTTTCGATATTCGAAAATACATTAACGGCAACTTGAGCATTAAGATTGTTGGCGTTGTTACGAAATTTCTGGATCGGGACCATCCCTCTCGGACATATAGTACTTCTCCTTGGTGAGCTCATAATCTACCAACAAAAAGTATTAAACAACTTAGTTACGAATTCACCAAATACATGAAAAACAAAAGTTTCGAATTGTACCTGGAGTTTGTGGTGTTTCAGTAAAGGATGTTGTAGTGAGGGCTGCTTGTAGAAATCGACACACTCGAAAAACTGATCATCCTTTGCATGAGTTGTTGCCACAAGATAGAAGAAGAAGAAAAGAGACAAGATCATTGAGTTTTGGAGATGCATGTTGATCACTTTTTCGTCGTATTTTTGAACTTATAAGATGTACTATATTTATATATGGTTCTAAAATTTTATCAATGTGGAAAAAATCAGATAGATGTTATTTAGTATAGAAAGGAATCCTACGTAGGGAACATGTCAATAATGAGTACAATCATATAATTAAGTAATTCAGATTTGTTTCCAAATTTTGGTGTAACGATTATTAGTATGAGAAAAATAAAGCAATGTAAAACATGAACAATGGAAACTAACAAATGTTAGAGCAAGATAAGCTGCTTCATTTTTATGAGGAAAATTTCAGGATACAAATTTTCTCAGTTGATTTTTTCTTCATCCATTACCTTTTTCATTGAAGATTTTTTTCTTTATTAGTAGTATTTTCATAACACATTCCTTTAAATGGTTAAGCATGGAAAGATTGCTATTACTGTAAAAGCAACCAAATGTATCATGTTGTAAATAGTTTTTTTTCTTCCTTCAATAAGTTTTTTTAATAGTTAGTAAATAGTTTTTTTTTTCTTGTATTAATTTTTAATTAGTACTTTCTCACAATCACACATAGATAACTAGTTATACTGGGAATTATTGACTCTGCTTCCAAAACGCCATGAGACAATAATTCAATACGAATCTGATTTTGTGATTCGATTCATTTGTGTTACTGATCTAGGAATGCATTCTCTAAACCATGATCATCAACTGTAATTTGTTCAGAACATTGAAAAACAGAATCCGAAGATATAAAATAGTCACAAACTCAAAAACAAGACTTAGGAGTTTCGGTTATTTAAAAGACCCTCAGGTTCTCTTAGAGATGGCTATCAGGTTGAAGTTGAGAGAGCCCGGATTCTTCTCGATCATCTTCTTTATCACTTTTGTTGCGTCCTGCGAAATTTAATATCACCCAAGATATACATCAAACAAATTCAAATGTTTACCAGTTTGTCTAAAACAAAACCATTGCATATTCACAGGATTCATTCAACGTTCAGGTAAATCTACGCTCCAAGAATTAAGAGTTTTTATAGTACCTTCAGGAGGGTAGCTGGAGAGGAAGCACCGTGTGAAATCGGTCCTGCCTTTCTTCCATCAAGTTCATAGAGCTCACCTATATTATATGATCATGAAAGCAGGAGTGTCATAATTTAGTGTCAATTCTGAAGTGAGTTTGATTTCACTATTCTCATTTTGGTGGTTGATGTGAGAATTTGTTACCTTCTACACAAGCTAAACAAATGAAATGCGTGTCTGCGTCTTCTGAAGCCTAAAGATGGATAAAAGTTAATACCAATGTTAAAACAACCGTAACACCTAAACAAGTTACAGATACATAAGCATCAATGTGAGGTGAGAACTTACAGGTGTATCACCAGCTATAACAGCTACAGAATGAGCATCTTCTATTTGACTGTCATTCTCGAGAAACTTGGCACGCTATCAAAATTTCCATAGAAACATTAGACGCAAAGCAAACACTCAGAATTGTAAATTAGATAGATAGATAAGATAGAGAAACACCTCCATAGGAGTCATGTTGGCAGTGGATTTGAAGAATCTATCCAAGAACGATCCGTCGGCTTAAAAATAGCAAGGAGAATGTAACAATCAATAAGAATTCATATCCCACGATTAAAGAAGAAGCATGAATAGAGTATGAAAAACTCACAGAGTTTGATTTCAGAGGTAATATTCCCAATAGCATGAAGAAGACCAATGGTTCCACAAGCATTACCAACAGTTTGTTTCATAAAGTAAACTTTATCGCTATGCACCTACCAAATTCATCAACACAGAACCAAAATAAGAACTAGATTACATAAACAAAGGATCCTTCTGATGTAGAACAAATAAGAAACTTACCTTTTCCTTAATTTCCTTGTCTTGCTCGATTCTCTCTTCTTCACTCTATAAAGCAAGATCACAAGGTATCAAATTGAATCAATACACAGAATCATAAATTGGGGTTCCATTGAAAAATCAAACAGAAGAGAACCTTTTTGGTGATTGGGTAAAGGAAGAGAACAGCAAGAACAGGCTTTGGAACCATCTCTAGAAGTTCATCGTCTAACCCATACACATCATTGCACTCTGCTTCATCAGGGGCAAGACCAAGTCCCCAGAGATACTGTACATACCCGATAAGGAGGAAAAATACATAAATGACCTAGATTCTTCCCGATTTCGAAATTCCGGTGATCGGAGGAGTAATTTGCGGAAATAGAAGGGAAAATTGGAAAAATAGGAGAGTGGAGCAATACCTGATTCATAACATCTGGGTTAGATTCAAGTGGAAGCCATCTCTTAGATGAAGAACTCTCGCTTGCGGTCGCCATCTTAGGATCTTTCTCGTCACTATCGATCGAATTTTGCAGAAGAAATCAAAATCCTTCTATAAGAAAACAACACTTCGGCTCCAAGATACGAATCCCTCAACATCCGATAATTATGCAATGGTTCCTATCTATTAACGGGCCTGGCTCACTTTAATCCTTCTATTAACGGGCCTGACCCTCTTTAATCCTTCTATTAACGGGCCTGACCCACTTTAATCTGTCTATCCCCTTCGTATGCAATTGTTATTTTCAGTTGCCAACGAATCCAAGTTGTCCGATTTTGGTAGAAAGTAAGTCAACTAGTCAAGCATTTTAAACTCATTTGATCTCAATTGGTTAGCACTTGTACAATAGTCAGGTGGTGAAATTATGCCTTATTGCGTGTTATCCATGATTATCACTATCGACAATATGATTCGATTGTATGGTCCATTGATCTATAAATGTGGATTCTCTAAACCATGATTACCAACCGCATATTATAATTCGGAAACAAGAAAAGAAGATTCAGAATGTACAAAAAGAGAATCCGAGTAAGTCATTGACTCAGAAACAAGACTTAGGAGCATTGCTTCTCTTAATAACAGCCTCAGGCACTCTTAGAGATGGCTGTCACATTGAAGTTGAGAGAACTCGGATTCTTCTCGATTATCTTCTTTATCACTTTCGCTGCGTCCTACGAGGATAATATCAAAGCTATTCAAGTATATACCGGTTTGCATTTCCTGGATTCTTTCACCGTTTTGATAACTTTAAGCTTAAAGAGTGAAGGGTTTATACTACTTTGATAATTCTTAAGCTTATAGAGTGAAGTGTTTATAGTACATGCAATAAGGTAGCTGGAGAGGAAGTACCATGTGAAACTGGTCCTGCCCTATCTCCATCAAGTTCATAGAGCTCACTTGCATTATATGGTAATAGAGTGTCACAGTTTAGTGCCAACTTGGAAGTGAGTTTCATTTTGGTGTTGATATGAATTTTTTTTACCATCTACACAAGCTAAACAAATGAAATGCGTGTCCACCTAGTCTGAAGCCTGAAGATGGGTAAACATAAAAAAACCAATGTAACATCTAAGTGAACAAGTCACAAATACATTAGCATCAACGGGAGGTGAGAAGTTACCGTTGTATCACCAGCTATAATAGCTAAAGAATGAGCATATATCTTCTATTTGACTGTCGCTCTCAAGAAACCTTGCTCGCTATCAAAATTTCCATAGACACACACATTAGACACGAAGCAAACACTCTAAGAAAGATCAAATATATAGGAGAAACAAAAGATAGAGAAACACCTCTATAGGAGTCATATTGGCAGTGGATTTGAAGAATCTATTCAGGAACGACCCCTCAGCTGAAATAAGAAATCAAAAGTGATAATCGATAAGGATTAATATCTTTAGATTAATGAAAGGAACAAATAGAAAGCCTGAATATAACTCACAGAGTTTGATCTCAAAGGTTATATTCTCAATAGCATGAAGAAGGCCAATGGTTCCACAAGCATTATCCACATTTTGTTTCATGAAGTAAACTTTATCACTATGCACCTACCAAATTCATCAACACAGAGTATGAACGATACTTAACTACAAAGACAAGGGTTCTTTTTTCATAGAACAACCCAGATGTTTATCAGAGAGAAGCTCATCCTTTCCTTGATTTCTTGGTTATATACATTATATATATAAAAAATATGATTAATTTTGCTTAGAAATAATCTTCCTTTAAGAAAAAATGAAATATTTACATGAAAATCAACCAAAATGAAAGAATTTTTATACATTATATAAAAAATAATATTTTTGTTTCAATGTAGGTGGACAACTTTTATCCTATGTAGTTTAAATTAACTGTGTATGGGGGTCAAAACTATAAAATACTAGGTCATTATAATTATTCCTAAGAAAAAAATATAGTTGTTTTTATTTTATTTTATAGAGGTCAATTGACCCCCATAATACTGCACTGCGTATATATGTTTTTGCATTCCGAATTTTGTTTTACCTCCGTATCATAGAGACTGAAATATATATCGGGTCTTGTTTACACAAAAAATCTTAAAAATAAATGAGGTTAATTATTATACAATATTTAAAATGAAGAGACGTATCCAGTAGCATATCTAGAAATTGTTGTTGTAGGGGTCAAAAGTTTTCTTTAATATATAAAATAATATACATTATAGATATTAAAAATATTCTTAATTTTGCTTAGAAATAATCTTCCCATAAAAAAATGAAATATTTACATGAAAGTCAACCAAAATGAAATAATTTTTATACATTATATAAGATTAATATTTTTGTTTCAATGTATGTGGATAATTTTTATCCTATGTAGTTTAAATTAACTATGTATGGAGTCAAAACAATATAAAATACTTAGTCATCATGATTATTCTTAAGAAAATATAGTTGATTTTTTTAATTTTATAGAGATCAATTGATCCCCATAATACTATACTGTATATCTTTTTTCGTAGGATTTAGAATGGAAAACCTTTTGGAATAATTCACCAATTTACAATTCATTTTATGATTTTGCCATCACAAACGACATCAGAGTAAATATGACTAACGGGCCCGGCCCAATAATTCAAGATTAGTTTTTTTTAAGGATTTCTAGGGTTTTTACTTTTTAGTATATTATCTTCTTCTCTCTCTAACCCTCAGTTCTGTTAAGTACTTGGCTTCTAACAAACGCTGTCTGAATCATATTTCGATTCTGATTTTTCTTCATGGATTCGTATAGCCAATAAGTTTTTTCAATATTCAAAACAAAAACCCCATCAAAATAATCTCCGGACCAGTTTCTCTTTCGATTCAGTCGGACCGGAAAAACAATGGCGTCTGTGAACCCTTTCGATCTCTTGGACGATGACGCAGAGGATCCCAGCCAGATTGTTGCGTCTAAGCCATTGAAGGTTGTGGCTCCGGTTCAGACTGCTAAGTCTGGTAAGATGCCGACTAAGCCGCCTCCTCCTTCTCAAGCTGGTAAGTTTTATTCTAGATTAGAGTTTGGTAGATTCAATATTTAGTTGGATGTGTTAGGACTCATAGTTTTGACTACATAGTGATTATTGTCTTGTTTAGTTAAGTTTGACTTAGTATGGTAGTTGTAGATTTGGGATATGAATCTCTTAGATTGCTTTAATAACCAGAGATGTTGTTAATTTGTTGCCTTTGTAGTTGATTTAATCAGATGTTACATTTTCTTTGATTTGAGTAGTGAGGGAGGCAAGGAACGCTCCTGGTGGAGGTCGTGGTGCTGGACGTGGAGGGAGTTATGGTCGTGGTGGACGTGGTGGAAACAATAGGGATTCAAGGAACAATGATGGTCCTGCCAATGAAAACGGATATGGTGGAGGCTACAGACGCTCAGAAGAAGGAGATGGAGCTAGACGTGGTGGGCCTGTTGGTGGATACCGTGGTGATCGCCGTGGAAGCTACAGCAATGGTGGTGATTCAGGTGACTCTGAAAGACCACGCAAGAACTATGACCGTCACAGTAGAACAGCGTACGGGTAAGCTAGCTTTCTTAATTGTTTGTTTAGTCTTGTACTGATTGAGTTCTGTCTGGTTTTCCTAATTGTAAACTCATTGTTGAGTAGGAATGAGGATAAACGTGATGGAGCTGGCCGTGCGAATTGGGGAACCACTCAGGATGATATTACTCCGTAAGTATTCTTGTAAAAACTAGTTCTTTTCTTTCTAGATATGTGTTTTCTGTTGTGTTTGTGTTTGATAAATTAACTCGTGTTCTTCGAATCACTAGGGTGACTGAAGAATCCACAGCTGTTGTGGACAAGAATTTGACTGTTGAGAAGCAAGATGGTGAAGGTGAAGCAACTGATGCAAAGAATGAAACACCTGCTGAGAAAGCAGAGGAAAAGCCTGAGGACAAGGTACAGTATTACTTCTTGAACTCATATCTGTTTATATTAACAGCTTAAGAAGAATGTTTGGTTATATCTAATACCAATTTGCTGTTTGTAGGAGATGACTTTGGAAGAGTATGAGAAGGTTTTGGAGGAGAAGAAGAAAGCTCTGCAGGCGACCAAGGTTGAGGAAAGGAAGGTTGACACTAAAGCATTTGAGGCCATGCAACAGCTCTCAAGCAAAAAGAGCAACAACGATGAAGTCTTCATCAAACTGGTAAGTATCTTGATGATCACTGTCCACTTTTTAACATATAAATTTTTGTCTCAGTAATCTTCATTAGTATCTTGTATTTATGATTGAGTGTGTGCTTATCGAACCTTGAAATGGTATTATCAGGGAACAGAGAAGGACAAGCGCATTACTGAGAGAGAAGAGAAGACAAGGAAGGTAACTAGTTGACTTATGGTTTCTCGTTTAATTAGTTAAAAAGAGAAAGTCTAAGCATTTCATTCGAATTCTTTCTCATTGCTTGTACACTTCTGTTGTAGTCATTGAGCATCAATGAGTTTCTGAAACCTGCGGATGGAAAGAGTTACTACAGACCAAGAGGTGGTTACCAAGGTGGAAGGGAAGGACGTGGACCAAGAGAAGGAAACCAGAGGGACGGTGGAAGAAACCTGAGGGAAGGAGGGAGAAACCAGAGGGACGGAGGAGCTGCAGCACAGGCACCAACACCGGCCATTGGGGACAGTGCACAGTTCCCTACTTTGGGTAAGTAAGGCAATCTCTCCGGTTTGGTCCTTCAGCTTCTGTCTGGACTCGTTTCTCTGTAATATCTCACTCGGTTTGGATTTTGTTCTTCTGATTCTATTTTTATTGTTATACTCTTCCCTTTAGAGAGCTGAAGGTTTTTTGTTTTGCGAACCCAATTTTGGGAGTTTTAAGTTAAATGAGGCCAAAAAATCAACCATTCTCCTTTTGTTGTTTAGGTTTCAATTATATTTAGGTGGGACTTTTTACTAAAGAAGTTTATTAATAATCCAAGTACCATTACAAAGAATTTAAAAGCTTTTGGACACAAGTGAAAAATTGAAAAACCAAATACAAAAGATTTAAGAAGCAACGTTGTTTAGATTTCTTACATGCAAACGAATGACATAATATGGTTAAGTGTTACCAAAGCGAATTAAGAGGAGCAGCAGCCTGATTGCTGGTTAACAGGTTGTCCTCGGATCTGGACCGTTGGTGGCTTAGATCCTCCTGCAGGTTGGCTCGCCATTCTGCAAGACAGAATCCGGTTAAGGCTGCTGGTCTACAAATGGTCTGCAAATGTAATAAATATATGAGCTCTGAATACAATAATGATTGGTGAGTTACCTGGTCTTGATTGCAGCAGTCATGGCCATGAAAGCTTCTTCGACATTGGTAGCATTCTTAGCACTTGTTTCCAAGAATGGGATCCCAAGTTCATCAGCGAAAGCCTGTGTAGACAGAACAACCATTACAGTAAATCCTTGAGACAAGACACAAGAGTGTCAAAGAACCTTTAACTGTGACGAACTTCTGAAGCATATTACCTTAGCTGTCTCAGTGGATACAACTTTCTGTGATGTGAGATCACACTTGTTCCCAACCAGTAGCTTGTTAACATTCTCACTTGCATAGCGGTCGATTTCATTTAGCCATTGCTTGACGTTGTTGAAGCTTTCTAGATCTGTTACATCATAAGTCACCTGACAAAAATGAAAGTTTAGTTTCATTAATGGATGTCAGAAAAAGGGAGATAATGTAAGTGTGACAACGAACTTACAATAATTCCATGAGCTCCTCTGTAGTAACTGCTAGTAATCGTTCTGAAACGTTCCTGGCCTGCCGTATCCCACTGCATAATTGGTGATAGTAATAAGGAGAGTGATCATATATATATATATATATATGCACATACAACAATTTCAAGTGATTGGCACTAGTCGAGACAACTTACAATCTGGAGTTTGATGGTCTTTCCATCTTGTTCGACTGTTCGGATTTTCTGCAAAAAACATCATCACAAAATTCAAAATTAAAACTTTTCTGTTTCATGCATGACCAATAGATAAAGTGTAAGAAGCTTACAAAGTCGACACCAATGGTGCTGATGTAGCTATCCAGGTAGGAATCATCCTGCACATACAAACAAATTGAGACACTACTTGAGAAGATCAACAACGACACTTAATAGAGTTACTTATTTGTATGTAGCCTATTTATGTATACAAATATCATAAGCTAGGTGATTAAGAGAGAAATGAAGTTACTTACAGCAAACCTTAGAAGCAAGCACGACTTTCCAACACCAGAATCACCAATGAGCAAAAGCTTGAACAAATAGTCACTGCAGATCAAAAAAATTAGAAAGAAGCATAAGACACATGTAAGTAAGAGAGTATAAATCATTTTTGACATTTCTCCAGCTATATTAAGAGCTTATGACATATTTCAAAGTTGCTAAACATTGTGAAGAAGCTCATAGATTTCTAAACGCCATATTCAAAACACAATCTCAAGCACCATAATCAAAATCGACTATGGATTCACGTCACACCCGTAGAATTTTCAAACTAAGAGAATCATCTGTGTATTGAAGAGAAACAACAGATCTCAACCAATTTTATTCTAGATCTAATCAAAATTCCGATCAACGAAACGAGACTCCAATCACGAAATTGATCAGACAGATTAACAAAGCCAGCATCAACATAAGGTTAATTTCATGAATCTCCTTGTAAAAAAATGATACGAAGAAAATCTATAGAGAAACTAAATTACATAACATGTTATAAATTTCAAAATCGATCTGAACGATTAGAGAAGAAGAAGAAGAAGAAGGTTCTTACTATTCAGGATTCATGATTGATCTCGGAGCTGGATCGATCTACCGGAAGAAAAATAAAATAAGAAGAGAGATTCCGCCGATTAAACAGAGAAAAGAGCCGTGATCTTCGTCGGTGATGAGAGACTGAGAGAGAGAGAGACGTAACACGATCGGTTTGTTGTGTCGACGACGTGGTTAAGAAATGAGAAAGGGCCACACTACAACTATTGTTTTTAAATGCTTCTTTTTTTTGGTTGCATTGCTGACGTGTCTTCGCCAACCCAGAAGATGCGTGGACGAGAAAGTTTCAATACGATACAACAAAAAGAAAAAGAAAAAAGAATTGTATTTACATAATGGGCCTAATGAAAAAACTTATCACTAAGGCCCATTAAACATTTTCTCATCGACCAGGGAACAGAGAACGCTGAATCATCTTCTTCTTCTCTTTCATTTTCCGAGTCTCTATCTCTTGCTTTATCAACAGTTCGGTAACTACGACAAAGAAAAACAGGCGGGAAACCAAATCAATGGAGGATTCTTAGCTTTTTCTCTGTAACTCCCATTATCGTATCTTCAGCTTAGTGAGATAGATGGAGGAAATTGGCGGCGGAAGCATCAGCAGCAATGGTGTGGTGATGAAGAAGGAAGGATTAGGGTTTTCTAAAAGGGGAATTAAAATAGAGAATCCTTTTGCTTTTAAGGCTCTTCAAGTCTTCACTGGATTTGGCGTTGGTTGTGGAGTTGGTATTGGTAGTGGTGCACCTTTGAATCTCGGTATATACTCTCTTTTTCCTTTTGCTCCGTTTTTGAGGTGTGAAGGAGTGTGTAATTAAGAAATCTGGTGAGATTGATTGTAATCAATCAGCTCAAATTAACCTGATTTTGAAAGTTTGATTTTTGATTCTCAGTGTATTGCTGCCACTGATGATTTTATGGTCTGTTCAAATTAAGAAGTTTTATTGTTTGTTGAAGACTATGTTTCAATCAGAGTTCTTGGAAATGAAACTAGTGTTAAGCTATCACTCATAGTTGAAAATCGTGTGTCATTTACTTTGCTAATTGGTTTGCTTTCACAGCATCATGATTGTGAGATCACTAATCTGGTATTGATGTTGTTGTTATTGACATATCAGGTAGTATTCCAATGGTGGGGGAAATTATGAATTCAGCTAGAGGAGCAACCAATGTATTTTCGGGTGCCACACACCACGTGAATGGCGCTGTACAGTATAGACAAACTTGTTCCTGCTCTTTTTTAGATCTTCCTGCATTATGTTATTCTGAATCTGGTTGTGTACTTGCGCCATCTATAGTTGCGGAAGCTTGGAGCGAGGAACATTCAAGCAGGTGTTGGCTGTGGAGTTGGCTTTGGTCATGGTTTCGGAGTTGGTATGTTTCCGTTCTAAGTAAAACTTCTTGTTTCGATTTTGTTCTAAACGCTCTTCAATTTTGATACATGGCTTGTTTCTGAACAGTTGAGTTACTTGGATTTGTTGGTTGTATAAGCATCCCTTGAGTTACTTATTTGAACTATCGCTCTCTTATTGTCATTAACTCATATCCATCATTGACAGGCATTGCAGTGAAACCAAGTGCCATACACAAACTTCAAGCTTCTATTATGGTAAGCACCAGTCTTTCAAAGAGTGTCCTTATTAATTTCATTCACATAAAACCATGAGTATGAATCTTTTCTAGGGAACTGCATCCAACTTGATGACTAAACTTGGAAGAACGAGTGAGACCACCTCAAGTCAAACTGAGACTGAAGACCAGGTGTCTCAATCTGTAACCGGTCACAAGAAACATGTGGACACAAAAGCATCTTTGAAGAACAGTGGTTCCTCTACTAATTCAAGAACGTTTGGTACTCGAACTGAGAAAGTGATCAACAGTTTTCTCGACAACCCTATTCTGAAACACCAGGACACAACTGCGGAAGAACGACAGGTAATAATTCTATCACAGAATGTTTCCCCCTCTCTGCTTTGATCTCAGAAAGCCATCCTTGAACTTCCTTTTGTTTCATGACATTGATAGGTCACACAACTAGAATCGGAGAGCTTAATGCTTCAAATGGTATCGTCTCCTTCTTGACTTCCAGTTTCTTTCTTTTTTCTGTTACAGTTTATCAGATTTAGTAGTCCATGGTTATGTATACACGAAATTGATTGTGTAGGTGCTGAAACATCAGAAACTCATTGATGAAGTAATGGAAGAGAACGAAAAGCTTCGAAGGATAATCATAGAAGATCTCAAAGTTTCACCCGAAAAACTGAAATTAGTTTCCTCTTACAATTACGAAACACCACCATGCAAAGATTGCTTTGAGTGTCGTAGAAAACAGAGAAGAAATAGAGGAAGAAAGCTGTAAGCCAATTCCTTCATTTGTTATGAGATAAAGAAATTTTTCACAATATCAGACAAAACACAGAATACAAAGAACTGTAAGTTCCTCTGCAAACTCATAATTATATAACAGAACAAAACTCTTGCGCAAACAATGGTTTCTGTTCACACTGCCTCTCTCGCTGCTCCCTTCTCCATCATCTTCTATCGGTTAACAGTGGTTCAGAAGCAGGAACTGCAAAGCAAACAAAGATAAAGTCAGATCATTGTTTCTGCAATTGAGATTACTGTGATTAGTAGAAGGAAACTCAAGAGATTTGGTTATTTACCTTCTTCATCAACATATCCAAGTTTCTCTCTAATTTCAGCAATAACCAGACGGGTCAAAAGCAAACCAGCACAGAGAGCTCCAACGACCAACATATAGAACACAGCTTGCCAACCCAGAGTAGAAAGAAACCCTGTCAAAAGCGGACCTAAAGCCGCACCGGCAGATCCAGTCCCGTCAATGATAGCAGTAACAGTCGCAAGCGCCCTTGAATCGCCTTGTAAAGACTTGTGCGTTCCCAGATCCGCAGAGACTGCGGTTGTGATGAGTGCATAAGGACCATTGACAAACAAACCAGCAACCATCATGAGGAGGATGTTGACTGTCTGAGAGACACCTCCATAGGAATGGTACACAAGCATTGCCGGAATCGCAGCGTACATGAATGCAGCTGCAGTTGTAGCCCTTGCTTTGAATTTGTCTGAAATGTAACCACAAAGAATCCCTCCTACAATGCCTCCAACATCAAATAGTGTGGAGAGATTCCCTGCTGTTTTCACAGACACGTACTCTCCACCAATAGCTGCAAATAAGAGCAAGTAAGAACATGGTCTAAATCTGGTTTTACTAGCAGAAAATGACAATCAAAACTTACTTGTTTGGCTCAAGTAAAACGGTAACCAGTACAAGAACGTGTACGCGACCAGCTTCGAGAAAAAGAGACACAACGCAAACGGTATAACACCAGGGATCATACAAGCTTGCAAAAGTCCAACACTTCTTTTATTCTCATACCCTGAACCTGACCCTGATGATCCCTCCCCATCCCCTTCAACATCTGTCCCTAAATCTTCTTCTACTTCCTCTTCTTCCTCTTCAACATCTCTCTTCCTCTTAATAAACTTCCCTGAATTAGAATTGATATCTGGAAACCCAACATCCTCAGGATACGCAGCCAAGAACAAATAAACAAGAACTCCTCCTAAAGACATGACAAAACCAGGAGCTATAAAAGACCATCCCCAACCATATTCAAGAACACCAGCAGCAATTAAAGAACCACAAATGTTCCCAACAGAAGTATGAGCATTCCAAATCCCCATTATAAGACCTCTCTTCCTTTTCCCAAACCAATTCCCAACAACAGCCACAACAGATGGCCATCCTGTCGCCTGAAACAACCCAGCCGCCATTTGCATAACCAAAAAGAACCAAAACGCATGAATGTTCCAGAAATAACCCATACCAAACAACCCAACAAAGAACCCACTCCCAATCATTCCCCAAGTCAGAAACAATCTCAGATCCAAACTATCACCCAAATGACCAGCAACATACATTCCTATAGAGTAACAAGCAAGAAACGCCACATCAATCTCTCCCAACCTAGACGTCCCATCTTTCCCATTAAACGGTTCCCATCCTTTAGACTTACGATGCAACAAAACCTCATCTATATCACCAATTTCTCTCTTCACAAACACGTTACCCATAGGCCAAGGATAAATTTTGTCGCTGTTATGTTCTTGAGGTGGCTTAGTGCTTGAGTCTGGGTGTAAAACGCTCTTCACTATGCTGCTTGGTTTACGAGAAGCATGGTAACAAGCATATGCGATGAAAGTAATAAACAAAATCGCGTACCGAAACGTCTTTGGACTCCAATTTCTTCCTCTGACTCTCCTCAGAAGCGCAATCCCAGGTGGTGTTTTCCTCTTCGAATTCATCGCCATCTCTCACAACAAAACAAAATTTTCAATGATAACAAAAAAAAAAAAGAATCAACCTTTACGGATCAAAATGAAATACCCAAATCCATTTGTTTTAGTGTTTGATAAATCAGAATCACGAATTAATTTGATTGAGAGAGAGCGATTAGAGAGAAGAGACCAAAGGGAGAGAGATATTGGCGGGAGAGAGAGAGAGACAGAGAGAGATAGAACACGACATAAACTGTGAAGACGCGACACGTGTCCTATTTGTTACGGTAGAGCCAAAAGGCAGAACAACAGTTGTCATGCCACGGTGACCACTTTGGTACGCATGAAGCGACGGCCCACACGACCGACGTGGTGGTGGGCCCAAATTATAGGTTTATGTAATCATAATAAGACTGTGTCATTAGCCGACTCTTTTATTGATATTTTTATAAATCATAGTACTATCTATTTATATTAATATTGATATACTAAAGGCCCACAATAACAAACGGCCCATAAAGAAAATTCACACGTGCGATGGCATACGTGTGCCAAAATAGGAAGCGAAAAGCAGATAAGGCTCTTTTCCACTGTCTTCCCTCCATTTTCTCCGAGTAACTGAGAGTTTGCTGCAGCTATGGCGATGAGCTTTCATCGTCTTCCTCAGGTTTAAATATACGAAAGCTTATGAAATCTCTATTTTCACTTAATTCATTATTGTTGATTATTTGTTTCTATGGGATTTTTAGGCATTGCATATGATACCCAGAAACCCTACGCAATCATCGAAGAATTTAGGGTTTTCTTCGTTTCTATCGTGTGCACCATCGATGGATTCTCGTATATCAGTTTCTAGGCTTTCTCTGAATCATCCCGGCTCGAAATTTGGGTTCTCACTCGATACTAGGGTGAGAAATGAGTTTATCGTTAGAGCAGAAGAAGGTAACACAGAAGCTGAATCTGAAGAATTTGTTGCTGAAATCGCTGATACGGAAGGAAATGTAGAGGAAGTGGTCGAAGCTAAACCTACAAGAAAACCTAGGATCAAGCTCGGAGATGTCATGGGGGTTAGTGAACTTCTTTGTTTATCAGTAATCCAAATTATGAGTGTTTAGCAATTAGGAATCAGTAAGTCTCTGTGTACACATTTGTGTTGAGGGACTTGCTTTTTCTATAGTTATCTTATAGGCAATGTTGAGGGAGATTGAATGTTATTATCTGTTGATTGTTGTAGATACTGAACCAGAAAGCAATTGAGGTAGCAGAGAAAGTGAGACCTGTTCCAGAAATCAGGACAGGAGATATTGTAGAAATCAAATTGGTAAGTTGTTGATATTTTTGAAGCCTCTTAAGTTATGGATTGAATCGATGTTTTTGATTATTGGTGGGATATGGTGTTTGGCTTGGCAGGAAGTTCCTGAGAACAAACGTAGGCTATCTATCTACAAAGGCATAGTGATGTCGAGACAAAATGCAGGCATACACACTACCATTCGTATTCGGAGAATTATTGCGGGTATCGGTGTTGAAATTGTGTTTCCCATGTGAGTTTTTTCCCCTCTCCAGTGACCATTTGGTATGACCTACTTTGATTATGAGTCTTTTCACATGTTCTGAGCTTTTCAATAAAACCAAGTTTATACATAGATACTGAGTTATACTTTGTGTTACCTTACATAAAGTCCCTGTATAATAGTTAGACTCTGTGCAGAGGTTTTACTGTAATAAGTCTTTAGTTGCTGTTATACCTTCCCAGTTATGGCAGCCTGAATCACTATGGCAACTATCATGTCTGCTCATGTTTACTATCTTTCATTCTGCTGTATAACATACGAGTCTCGAGAAACTTCCTGTGATATATCGGTTATTTTCTTACCATGTGGGAATTAAGAAAAGTGTTTGGTATGTGTTGATTCTCCTAATCGTTTGATTTGACAGATACTCTCCCAACATCAAAGAGATAAAAGTGGTGAGTCACAGGAAAGTAAGAAGAGCAAGGCTTTACTATCTGAGGGACAAGCTTCCTCGTCTGTCCACTTTCAAGTGAACACCATCCACCGTGCTGTGTTTGACCTCCAGAGGTAGTAATCTTCCGCATTGTGCTCTTTTTTTGTAAGAATTGTTTCTTTCTTTCTTTTTTTTAAGCCTGTAAGTCATTCCCTGCACATTTTCTGAGAAAGTAAATTAAGATTAGTTGAACTTCCGGTTGATGGATGTAGACCTGTTCCTTGTTTGATAATGAATGATATATGGCTTAGGATGACCTAAAGTCCATACTTTAATAGAAACTATGTATGAATGAGTCTGTGTTCTGTGCATATGTTGTTTGGTGTGTCTTGACTCTTGAGGGTCTTCAGGAACAAAAACAGAAGACATGTTCTCGTCTTATTTCTTTTGGGACTTCGTCTCAACTATTCGAATCTTGAATTTTGATCTTGTGAAGGTGGAACCCAACTTTTTATTATTAAATTACCCTAATCTCTATGAATCATTCAGCATAGATATTACTGTATTAGGATGTGGTCGATGAATTCCCTTATGATTTGTTTTTCTTTTTCTTTTTTTGGGTCACATAATGAGATTCGAATCATAGTGTGCCAAAACCTCTATCATCGAAGTTCTAACCAAACTATTACTACTGGTAACAAATAAGATAATTGAAACACGTAACACCTTGAAGTCATGAAGTCTAAAACATATGCATAATACAAAGAAACTAACCATCAAAAGACTAAGTAAAAGCAAAGGTATTAATAATTTAAAAACAAAAAAAAATGGAACAAGAAGCAGAAACATGTCCAATTAACTGGTGAAACCAGGTAAGAACCATCGAGAATCAGAGAAGAGCATGGAGGAGAGAACGCATTGTGGCAAAGGTTCCATGGTGCCGGTTGTGAGATCATAGACAAATCTACATTCGGGATCCGTTAAGGGGTGGTTGAGGCCACTGAAATAAATGGAGTTTTTCTTGATCCCTGGAATATCTTTAGCGACAACAGTGATACCCATGTCCAAGATTATAGCCGCATCACCTAAAGAATCGACTTTTACCCATCTCTGCGTCAGAGGATTTAACTCGAAGATGCGAAAACGCCATCTTGAGAGGTCGTAGTAGTGCATTATTTTTACCACCACAACTTCTCCAGACAATGACATCACCATCTGATGACTTATCCTATAGTATTTGTTCTTGTCACCAATCTCACGGCCAGAAATGAAGCTAACAGCTGGTAGATGCTTATCTACATGAGGGATATCACTAGAGAAATCCCAAACATAGATAAAGCCATAGGAAGCATACTGGTAAACCTTGTGATCTTTGTGATTATAGATAATTTGATCTTTCATCCGAATGTGACAAGCGGGAGCGAATCGCCATGTGTCATCACCTTTCTTTGTAAAAAAACATTTGTTATAGATGGGCCAAACAACTAGGTAATCTTTGGTTATGTTGTTTATCCAGAGACAAGCTGATCGGTAGTATTTGAAGTTTGGATAGCACATATTTGGATTGATAGAGGTGGAATGTGGTAGATCAATCCTCTCTAACGTCAATGGATTAAGAATGTAGAGATTCCGAAGATGGTTAAACATCAAGAGCCAGCTACCGTAAGTCGCAAGACAAATACTTTGTGCAAAGTCAACACCGAGATCTCGAGTCTTGTAAACTTTGTCGTTATCATCAGGAACGAATAAAACACAGTTATTGCTACTATTGTTTTCGCTCTTTTGAGGGAAAAGTATCATCCACGGAATCTGATTTCGTTTGGGAACGCAGCCTCTCGAAGCAGAGTTCCATGACCTACAAACTAATTTTGCTCGATTGAGATTTGTGAAACTCAGTTGTTCGAAAATACTTCGTAACAAGTCCGGACAAAGCTCCGACCACTTGGGAATCACTCGGAGCCGCCGATTAGGGTTCTTGTCGCTTTGGTCCATTGCTAAATTTCAAAGAAAACACGTTAAAACTGAAAATTTGTTGTAATTCAAGTGGTAGAATTATAAAGTTGATAGTTGATTATAAAGATAAAATAAAAAAGTGTTTATACATATACTAAAGCAAGCGCATCAACGTCTTTTGCATTAATCTTTTCACATACACAAAAAAGGAAAAAGGAAAAGAGGTATTCTTTTCTAGTTTGGACAACTCTTGGTATTTTTGCATTACTCCCAAAATTCTGATAAAGTAGTACTCATGTATTCCATTTTCTGCATTTTCGGAAGTTTACATGATATTACAGTATCTTTTTCATCCTATACAAAAAAAAAAGCAGAAACTAAAAAAGTCCAAAGATAAGAAACCAAAAAAGATGGAACTTTCAAGTTTAAAATTAAAAGGGTCACAGAAAGAGAGGTAAGAGAAGAGGCTTTATGTATATGTATGTATATTATAAGACCCACTTTATAAACTTAACCACCAAAGAGAAGCCCAAGCAAGACTCAAATAAATATCCTTCCTTTTTTTATGTCTGCAAATTCCAATTTCTAAAGCAGAAACCTCATTTTGGTCGTTTTCTCAGAAAGCTTAAGAGTATATCTCTCATCAAAGAAGAGAGATAGAGAGCTTAAGAATCCTTCCTTTAAGCTCTGAGAAGCTCAATGAGGTTTTGTAGCTTTGACCTTTCAGAGTTGGTGAAGTAGCTCTGCTTGAGGAAATGACCCGTTTGACGGCAAGTCCAGAAGAAGGAGATCTTGATCAGAACTGCAATTACCTTCATAGCTAAACACTGCAGAGCCACCTTCTTGTGCAAACACAGAAGCCAAGCTTCTTGGTCTGAAGCATGAGACATTGTTCTCTGTCTCATGGCTTGCTTTCATCTTCATCACCCTTTTGGGGCTCCTCATTAGCCCCCTTGACTCTGTGACCACAACAAGAAACTCAACAAACCACAAAGATTGATTGCAGAATCAGCAAGACTGATTGAAATTGTCCTTAAGACTGACCTGACTTTACTTGGATTTGGTTTTCATAGCGCCTCTTAATGGTTACAATATTTTTAGGTACATTTGGGATTGAGCTTTTTGAAGTTGTAGTAACAGAATCTCCGGTCCCTTTTTCGCGTTCCTGTAGTCACATATCCGGTGAATCTCTGGCCAAAAGTTATTATTATGTCAGTGTTTCAATGAGAGTAAGCCCAACCTTGAGGAGGTTATAGCTTTCCACCAAACGAGATTTGTTAAAATCTGTCAAAGCAAGCTTCTTAAAAGTCCTGATTTCTTCGAGTTTTGCCCCCGAGGAAGAAGACACATCAAAGACACCATCAGCAATGAGCTGCTGAAACAAAGAGAAGTTGTCCTTGAACTGAGCACTTTCAAACATCATTCTGAGGCTGCAAAGGCATAATATGACAGATTATAAATTTTGTACGGTCTGGTTTAGTTGTTTTAAGAAAAAATGCAATGCGGTTTGAACCTATGAGGAAGGTCATCAGAGTCAATCTGAGGAAGCAAGTTCATCAGTTTCTTCTGTTCTTCCTCTGTGAATTGTTCTATGAACTCATCAAAGTTGAAAACATCCTGCAAGAAGTTTATTGTTTAGGCATTGTCCTGGAGTCATTTTTAAAAATTTGACTTTCATATGCAAATATTTAACTTATTGAACAGACTTGGTGAGAGTTGCTTGAAACTTACCTTCAAATCTATGCTACATAGTGGTGAACCATGACTCCCCAGGACATGCACTCTTTCAGTTTGAGACTTGGTTCTGCCAACCATTAAAAACAGGATCCATTATTATCCTTAACTAAACTGAGAGCTAATGTATAGAATATCTTGAAGATACAATAAAAATACTTTACCTCTTGAATTGTTCTTGCTTTATTGTTTGTCCACCATAATATGAACCTCTCACTGCTCCAATCTCAACACGCTTCACGGAATGTGAGTATGCGTCACTGATGGAGGACTTGTTCTCAATCGAAGAGAGTGAGCTGGCTTCAGACTCCTCTTCCCGAGCAAACGAGTGGGGATTCTTCATCAGAACACTCCCATGTCCAATCTCAACTGAGACCATTGACATTTCATTCTCAAAAAGAAGATCTTCCTCTGATGAAACTGAGAGACATGACGATTGCTGCTCTTGTAAAATATTGTAAAGGTCCTTTGTGAGCTTTTCAACAGAAGAGGACTTAGGACGGCCCACACACGTCCTCCTCTTGCAAGGAACAGTTGTGTCCCACGCATTAGATTGAGATGGACCTGGAAAAACAAAGTTCACATGGACACTTTTAAAAATCCCATATTGTTGATCAACCGGAAGAATAATAAAGTAACTAAACCTGTTAACTCACTCCCATCTGCACTGCTAAACTGTGCACAGCTCTCAGAGTTTGATACAGCCGAACCGGAACTCGATCTATTACTAGCATCCTCCTCTATCACAGCCGCCTTCAAACCATAACTGAATTCAAAGACCGGTCTTTTAATGATGATGTTTTCTTGAATTGCTTTCCTCTTGAGCATCTTTATCTCTTTGTTCTTATTGCCTAAAGAAATGCTCTTCATTCTTTGAAACCTGTGATGATCATCATTCTCATCACCATCAGCACGAGCATGAAGCGGTGTGTAGTTCACAAGTGTTCCCTTTGTCCTCCAACGCGATCCACACGCATTGCACAATACCGGCTTCTCTGGTGGTCCATTTCTCCACAAAGGTGTGTCTGTTTCAATGAAAGAAACAAAATTTCACAAATTTGAGCTTTGAAATCAAGACAACATAAGAGTTCAACATCAGACAACACTTGAAATGTGACTTAATACTGCAAATTCAAACTCCAAATCAATCAGAAGAACAATGATCTCAAAACACCAAACATCTTAAAGTCTTTAAGCAGCAACCAGAACAAAATTTAGCTTCTTTGTACAACAATTGCGAATCATAAACACAAATTCAGATCCCAAGATCATGTCTTTGTTGCCTAATCCATTAGTTCTAATCATACTGAGAACAACAACACAAGTCACAAACAGTTGTTACTTAAGATCATTCAACAGAAACAATATATATAGTTAAAGGAACATAATTCCAAAATGTTCATAGATATTCTTGAGTCCAGGAAGTCTTTGCTGTATCACTTCAATCATTATTACAATTTGCTACACAAAAAGCATATAATCAAATCATTTTCCCAGAAAAGAGAGCATCTCACCCAGAAGTAAAAAAAACAAAGGTTGAATATTCATATTCATACAGATTTTCACATCATCAAATAGGAATTGGAGACACTCACTTGTAACTCCACAGTGGTAGCAAGGTCCTTGCTTCCCCATAATATCTCTATCTCTCTCTTTGTTTCTTTTGTGTTTTTCAAAAATGAATAATTTCAGAAGAAAGTTGCAATTTTTATAGACTTAAAAAGAAGAGATTTTTTGGAAAGAAATTTAAGTTTTATAAATTGTGTTTAATATTCAGCTATAATTGGAATATACAAAACCAGAGTCTTAAAACTATTAAGAACCTTTTCTCTGCTAAGGAAAAAAACCCAGAAAAAAAGTTTTTTTTTTTTTTTGGTTTTCTGCAAATTGAAGCCAAGATACCCAGAAAGTCTCCTATAAGCAAATTTTACAGAAATACAAAAACTCAGTATAAGAAAATTGAAAAAATCAAAGCAAGAAAGAGAACAATTTCAAGAAGATAATTTATGTTATCTTTTTTGGTTTTTGTTTTTTGGGTTCCTTGAGCTATCAGTCTAATACAACAATCCAATAGAAAAGAGAAGAGACTAATTGTGAGAGAGGAATCTAATAAATGGCTGTGAAAAAGGAGAAGAGAGAGAGAGAGAGAACAACTTTGAGGGTTTAGAGCGAGAAACTGTTTGTGTATAATAATAATAATAAAATGGTCTCTCTTTTTATTTTATTTTTATTTTTGTTCATTTGCATTATTATTATGTAACGATGAAATTAATTGTTTCAGCTTCCTTACATAAAAAAGAAATATGTTTTTTTTCCTCCTTTCAATTTCATTTTAGATAAAAAAAAATAAAAAATTACTTCAGCATATAATGGCTTTATTTGTTGACATCATATAAAATGGCTTTTTTAGTCGACATAAAATGGCCACTTTCATTTCATTTTGTTTTCTTTTGTTATTTTTGAAAGTAAATGTTTCAGCATCCTTTCATAAAATTTTGAGATTTCATTTTAGAAAATTAGTTTAACAAGAAATGAGATCTATGACTATCAGATTTAATATAAAAGTTATAGGAGTATTATTTTGGGTAGGAGGAATATTATTGCTTATGCCTAATGCTTCCATCCTTCTTGTTGACTATAGACTTTTCTTTCTTTGTTTGTTTTACTATTGATATTTCCAACATGTATAATAAATATAATAACGACAATTATAAATATTAATGACTATGAAAAAAAAATGAGGAAGAAAAAAGCACTGGTAAGCTTTTTTTCTCTAAAATTATTAACTACATCAAAAAAAAACTATATAAGATACATACACTCTTTGTCAATAATATTGTTCATGTTTTGCAAGAAAAAAATATAATAAAAAAAAAATGTTGTGCAAGAAAAAATAATGTGTCGACAGAATGTGAAAGTATAAATCTATAGTACAATACGGTATTTTAAATACCGTAACGATTGGTAGATTTATTCATGCCTTTGGATTTGCTGAATAAGGTTTATAATTGGGTTCTTGTTTATTTATTTATAACTTAGCAAATACTAAAGTTTTGTCAACGACTAGATTAAGAGATTAGGTTATTTTTGCTTATTTTTTTACATGTGTGACAATACTATGCTGGTAGAATAAGTTTTGTTAAGTGGGGTATATATATTTTTCTTATAACAAAGAAAAGACTAAAATTATTGATAAATATGTGTCATAAAAAAAACAAAGTTAAAAAGAAAGAAATGGTATGTAAAGTCACCGTCCACCATGACGATCATGGACACAACTCCTCCCTCCACCGTTTGATTTAGTTAAAGATATTCAAAACATGGGTCCTACTTATGTTTCTTTGGTAATTTGTGAATGTGATTAGGGAACTAATGCGATATCAACACCATACATTATATTATACGTGTAATTTATTATAATATTCGGTTTTCTTTTGCATTTAACTAGTAGTATATGTATTGAGATCTTTAGTTCTTTGTGTTTCTTTTCTTTGGTTTCGTACATAGTGTAATGCACCAATAAAGAATTCTCAATTCAACGTAAATAAACCGAACCAAGTTAACTTATCGAGTGATAGCATTACTCCAAAAAATTTATCTTAAACACAAGAAAACAAAAATAGTTCTATTTTTTTTTCTTAAGTAAACGATATAATCTAATGTGATTGGTAAAATGTTATGGAGCATTAGTTACGAAAACTGAAGAATAATGTGTCAGAGACCGAATTGAAGAGTAGTCTTACCAAATTTTAAAATAGTGTAACCAGAAATTCAGATGCCAATCACATCTCTGATCTATATATTCTTTTTTTAAAAGAAACGATGGTAATGTAATAATGAAATGGTGTGAGAGGTGTAGGCAAAATGATGGAGGTATGATCGAACGGCTGAGAAAAGACGATGAGAATTGGAGTGCTATTAGAGGTCAAACACAAAAAGTCATGCCCCAATCGTGCTTACAAATCACAATTTACAAAACCCATTTTCATTTTCATACGCTAATAATAACAGCAACACAACTACTATGGCAACAATGTCCATTAGCAGAAAATTATTTTAGTATCAAATATCAACTAGCTTCTTTCTAATGTAAGATAGACTCATAGACAAAAAGTGTGGTTACAGTCTCTAGTATTTTCCCTAATATCTTAATTTTCACTCATACTAGAAACTGTAGATCAAATTGTTTACTCATTTTAAACCATCCAAATAGAACATAAGATTTGACCAAACATTGGAATAGTTCTTGAAACATGTACACTTATGACTTTCTCCTAACTTGCATTTTTGTTATAAATTTGATATTAGACAGTAAAGGCCAGAGCCAGAGTAGAGTACAAAGTCGTTTACAATCTGAAGTTTTTATGATAGCAAAGAGACTAGTCAAAGAGAAGTAAAAAGAGTGATTTGACTAAAACTCTGAGCTATGTAGACTTTGATTTGGTGGTTTCAGTTTCTTCGGTCTTTTCTTCCTTTCTTCATCTTCCTAAACTGCACAAAATAAGACGAAATTGTATTAGATAGAGAGACATTAGAGGTAACAATGAACTCACCAAGGGTTTAAGGGAAGAACTTACCATGTTGAGAACGAGAATTTGAACAAATAGAGAAGCAAAGTCAGTGAAAAAGGTAAAAGAATGTTGCACATAGTCCATATCACCGTGGTGTGCTTTCTCGGTTATCATCTGTGTGTCCACCACTATGTATCCCACAAAGATCAAGAGTCCAAAGTATAGCTGCAAATGATGAGAATGTATGTTAATACAAGCAAGTACTCTTCTATCGAAAACAAACATACAATTCTCTCCCTCTTGAAGACAGAGTTTTTACCTCAAACTTGACGACAGTTGTAGAGCCTCCGAAGATGGAAGAGGCAATTTGTACCCACCAAAGGATGGACATACAACAAGCAAGTGAAGCTCCGTGGTAAAGGTACTCTCTACGCGTTGCCAACATTGCTGCAGCGGAGAAACACACAAATGCTACTGCTGTTCCCACAAATGCAGTGACCAGGACGCTGGTTTAAAGAAGGAACCGTATACACAAACATTCAACACTGACAGAGCGTAGAAGCTTATGTAGAGGTCTCTTTTTAAAGACATGAACATAGAAATCACCTTGAGTCAAAATCAATGACTAGCATGATCATGGGACCAACTGAAGCACCTTTAAGAAGGGCAAATAGAAACAGAAGGTAGAGCCTTTTCGCTGCATCAAAAGCAAACATTAGATAAAGTTCATTGAGTTAAACAAGACTGTAAGATATTCAGAGTTAGGGACTCATCTTCAAAGAAAAATAAGTGTAAGTGATGAATGAAACCCACATGTTAGGTTCATAAAGAGTGAAACGCAACCAAATCATGATTCCACTGAATCCAAGAGTACTGACATTTCCACCGATATTCCAGACCATGTGAATGTAAGCTCCAATCGCAGACGCAAGAAGAGCAAAGAATAACGTGAGATAGACTTACACTTAACGAACATATATAGAATCAAGAAACACCAATAAAAACTCTCAAAGAAGTGCGTTTCTTTTCACTAATAAATACAAACGATCAATAACACAACGATGCGAACCAAGAACAATACAAAACTGAAAACAAGATCACGAAACAAACTATTGCATTGAAACGAAATGATTCACTAATCAATCGTATCACAAATCTCATTCCAAGAAACAACAACAACTTTTCGTGGAAGATTATGAAGACGTTACCCGCTTAAGATGATTCTGCACGGCCGGAGAGAATTCATGAGAGTTTCTGAGATAATCATGGCTCCAAATCGTACCGTTCGCCTCCATTGTTGCTTTTGCTTGATAATGCTTCAGAGAAGAGAATTTTCAAATGCAGAGACTTCAAATTCCATATTTATAGTACGGTCAAATAAATCAATTCTGTTTTGCTAACAAGCCCATGGTGTGGTGGGCTTTTAAATACGAGCCCATGATCAATACTGTTAGTTTCTTTGATAGTGTGTTTGTACTTGTAGTAGAGTGCAAAAACGCTACGTTGTTTCTGTTTCGGAGAAAGAAACGACATAACATGTTAACTCTGTTTTTTTTTTTTTTCCCCTCAACATGTTAACTCTTACAACACGTCTCTCCAAATATGAAATATGGCTTAAAATTT
>Ga0041059_1000583_pt1 | contig 28105 bp, 24 predicted proteins | sample AraColnosormetaG_FD_56232 | JGI IMG/M metagenome (GOLD analysis project Ga0041059, IMG submission 56232) | Arabidopsis roots microbial communities from North Carolina, USA - Col MF nosort | ecosystem: Host-associated > Plants > Roots > Unclassified | place: USA: North Carolina | collected... | reverse complement strand
TTTTTTTTTTTTTTTTTGTAATTTTGGTTTCCCTTTTTTTTTATTAAATAAGATTTATTCCTCCATCGTTACCTAATCCCCTTCTTCGTCTTCTTCAGCTTCACTGAGTCTTACGAACATAGCAAAATCCAAATCAAATTCCTGAAGAAACCTCTTTCGCTCTCGTCTTCGTTTTCAGATCAACAAGGTTAGATTCTCAACTTCTCGTTTCTTTTTTCTTCTTCATAGATTTAGGATTTCACCTGAGTCTCGTTTGAAAAACCTATGAAATTCGATCTGGTTTTTTACGTCTCTCGTCGATTAGGGTTTCTAATTTGTTTCATCGTTTCCGTTTTCGATTTCTGAATATGAATCCTTTAGGTATCTAATAAAGTTTTATATATGTTATGTGAAAACAGAAATGGCAACAGCAACATCAGCTTCTCTGTTTTCAACTGTTTCTTCATCTTACTCCAAAGCTAGCTCCATACCACATTCAAGACTCCAATCTGTGAAATTCAACTCAGTCCCTAGCTTCACCGGTCTCAAATCAACCTCTCTCATCTCCGGATCTGATTCCTCTTCCTTAGCCAAGACTCTACGCGGTTCCGTAACGAAAGCACAAACATCTGACAAGAAGCCTTACGGATTCAAAATCAACGCTTCATACAAAGTAGCTGTTCTTGGTGCTGCTGGTGGTATAGGTCAGCCTTTATCACTTCTCATCAAGATGTCTCCGTTAGTCTCTACGCTTCATCTTTACGATATCGCCAATGTTAAAGGAGTTGCTGCTGATCTAAGTCATTGTAACACTCCTTCTCAAGTTCGTGATTTCACTGGTCCTTCTGAGTTAGCTGATTGTTTGAAAGATGTTAACGTTGTTGTCATCCCTGCTGGTGTGCCGAGGAAACCCGGTATGACTCGTGACGATCTTTTCAACATCAATGCCAATATTGTCAAGACTCTTGTTGAAGCTGTTGCTGAGAATTGCCCTAATGCTTTCATTCATATTATTAGTAACCCGGTTAACTCTACGGTACCTATTGCTGCTGAAGTGTTGAAGAAGAAAGGTGTTTATGATCCTAAGAAGCTGTTTGGTGTCACTACTTTGGATGTTGTGAGGGCTAACACTTTTGTTTCTCAGAAGAAGAATCTTAAGCTTATTGATGTTGATGTTCCGGTTATTGGTGGACATGCTGGAATCACCATTTTGCCTCTCCTCTCGAAGACAAAACCGTCTGTTAACTTTACTGATGAAGAGATCCAAGAGCTCACTGTTAGGATTCAGAACGCTGGTACTGAGGTTGTTGATGCTAAGGCAGGTGCAGGTTCAGCTACTTTGTCAATGGCTTATGCTGCTGCTAGATTTGTAGAGTCATCTCTTCGTGCTCTTGATGGAGACGGAGATGTCTACGAGTGCTCGTTTGTGGAGTCGACTCTGACTGATCTTCCTTTCTTTGCATCACGGGTTAAGATAGGGAAGAACGGTCTTGAAGCTGTGATTGAGTCAGACCTTCAGGGATTGACTGAGTATGAGCAGAAAGCACTAGAAGCTCTTAAGGTAGAATTGAAAGCTAGCATTGACAAGGGTGTCGCATTTGCAAACAAACCAGCTGCTGCAGCAGCTAACTAGATCGCAAGCTGATAACATTTTTCTTCTGATCATTTCGAGTTTTGTTTTATTTTTCATATTTGTTGCATCGGCGAGACATTTTCGTGTTGTAGAATAAAGAATGTATTTGCTTCAGTTTGAAGATTTTGGAACATGGCATTGAAGCAGAATTTATAAATCATCACCAAAAAATCATTACAAGAGCAAAATGATGACAACGAAAAAGGTCTATGATCTTTTGTTTGTGTTTTTTCTTGTCAACCTTCTTAGCACTCGCCAAACATTTCTTGTTGCATGCATAATATCACCATTATTATATTTGTAAATATATGTTTTGAAATGTAATTTAGTTCTTGATGACATTGGTTGCAATAATTATTTAAACTGTTAAGTTTTTTTTGACAAAAGTCATAGCGATTCACAACCGTCTAACAACGGAAGATCGTATGTCGAACTAGAACGTCGGGACTAACACGGCCTGTATCTTTTGCGGTGATTTAATGGAGGCAAGACACCGTCTATACTTCTCTTGTGGATATGCAACTGAGGTATAGGGAAATTTAGCACAAGAATTTCTCAAGAATCATCTCACCACTAGTTGGAACAACCTTCTCCAACTACTCCCGAACAGCACCTTTGAAAAGAACACATTTGTTCTTGCTCTATTGCGTTTTCCAAGCTTCGTTCCACTGCATATGGAGAGAGCGGAATGCTCGTTCCCATGGAGACACTCCCACATCGCAAGTTCGCAAACATATCTCCTCCATCAGTGACCTTCATGGGCGCAAATATGAAGGATCTCTTCAATTATTCATGGTTTGCGTAAAGAAGTACATATACATCATTTTTCTCTAATCCTTCAAAAACTCAAATAGATGAAACACCTATTGTAAAAACAGTTTTTTATTTTTATTTTTTCAACAAATTTTACATTCAATTAAAAAAAAGAAGTTAATTATGAGCAAAAGCAATAAAATAAAAAAAATCATTTCTAATTTATTATATATGACAACTTTAAAAAATGAATAAGGTTAACATAACTAATAAAAATAAAATAAACAATAAAAAAGAGGGAAAAAAATCAGTTATGTTTATTACATAGACATTTAAAGGTACTAAGCAAAATTAAGGTAGGCACAATTATTTTTAAGTGAAGTCACATGAATATTTACTATTTCTATTATAAGGAAATAAATTAGAATATACTATAATTGCTCTCCAACTTTCTTAAATCTTTAAAAATGAGGTGTTAGGTTAATTAGGTTGTGAGTCAGTTCCTCCAACAACGTTCGATGGTATAGATTACTAGCTCTTGAGAATTTGTATACTATGGTATAATTTAATGTGCTCTTGAGAATTTGTATACTATGGTATAATTTAATGTAGGCAGATTTTTTATTTTATTTTTTATTGAGGTCACATGAATACTTACTATTTATATTATAATGGAAAATTTTGGTATATACTATAATTGCTCTCCAAATTTCTTAAATCTTTGGAAAGGAGGTGTTGGGTTAATTAGGTTGTGAGACAGTTCCTCCAACAGCCTTCGATGGTATAGATTATTAACTCTTGATCGTCTGTACAGATAAAATGATTTTCAATTGTTTTGCATTGTTGTTTTCCTGTCTTTCTTCATGTTATAGGATTTGTCAATGGTTTGTCAGCTTTGAAAATATTGCATGTATATAACAAGAGAATAAAGGATTTTAAAACTACATAGAATATTGGTAACTAATGATGATTTATAATGGAAAAAATGTAAACTATTTGACATACATGAAAATTAGAGAGTGAAACGAGAGCAATACAAATAGGGCAGGCCAATAAATTATTGGACCTTGTGCTATGCTCCAAATTTCTTTACCTAAAACTCTAAATATTTAAAAACTAGACCCTATTTTGCAATTATTTGAAAATTTGGACTCTAAAATATATTAAAAAAAACTGAATAAAGAAGTGGGACCCGGTGCACTAGCACACTCAGCACCTCCCAAGAGCCGGGCCTGGATACAAATACAATAATTTATTATTTAATGGTAGCAAAACCTTACATGCAAAGTAAACATATATATATCCATTATATATATCCAACTAATTTTGTAGGGAGATCCTAAAAAATGTGGTTTTTAAATTCGTTTGGCTGGCTTTATTTCCTTTATATTCTAGAAAATTGATGTTGAAGCGTTAATTACTCATTTGCACACAAAAAAAGAGAGTTAATTACTTGTTTTTGAGGATTTTCAAATAATCAATATTTGAAAACTTATACTAACAATTAAATATTTTTAGCCATTGGTTTAGATTTTTTTTCTTTATCTTTATAGGAATGTCAATAGCATATAAAATAAAAGTTTGAGGTTTAACGAAAAGAGTTTAACCTAAAGATTCTATCCATGCATAACTAGAAAGCTCTTTAACGGTTATGTACATACATCAGATACAAACTTTGTGACATTATTGCAATCAACATAAGTTATGAGCTTGTTTCAAACTCGTAATGATTAGAAGAAAAATGTTATCAGCTTGAATCATCACCAAAAGTCATTACAAGAGCAAGAGCCGCCTTTAAAATGATGAAATCTGGAACGGTCTCTAACGATCACGATACGATCATAAACATCAGATACAAACTTTGCAAAATTATGACAATCAACACAAGTTCTGAGATTCTTGGTCACTCTAATGGTTGTTCCTGGTGGAGTCACCAGAATCCCAAAGGCTATAGCTAGCTTCTCGCTATGGTATCTTAACGCGTATCCCTTTTCTTCTTCTGACTCAAGATTGTGCAGTTCCGATGTAATTTCCGCCACATACCCCGCAATCTTCAGCTGCTGATTGATTTCCGCCAGCATTTTATAGATTTCTTCCTTCCGCGGATGCGAAACATCGTCTACTATAAACTCATGAACGGTTCCTTGTAGCTCGATCGCGCTGCATCCAGGTTTAGTATGGATTCTTTTCTCCTTCATTAAAGAACGCAATTCAGTCACTTTCTCCCATTTCCCAACCGTGGAGTATGTGTTGAGTAACAGAACGTAATCTCCAGCTTCTTCGGCTTTGAGTTCGATGAGATGAGAGATCACACGTTCCCCAAGTTCCACATCTCCATGGACTCTACAAGCCCCGAGAAGCGTACGCCAAATGGTTGAGTCCGGTTTCATCTCCATTGACTTAATGAGACTGTAAGCTTTATCAAGTAGACGAGCACGTCCCAAGAGGTCAACAACGCAGCCATAGTGATGTAAATTTGGCTTTATCTTAAATTCACCACTCCTCATTCTATCGAAAAACATCATTCCTTCAGCGACCAGCCCGGAATGGCTACAGGCAGACAATAAACCAGTGAGTGTCTGTTCCTCTGGAGAGATTCCAAACTTCAACATTTCGTTGAAAGCTTCAATGGCTTCTTTTCCAAACCCATTCATAGCTAAACCCGAGATCAGAGCCGTCCACGAGACTACGTTTCTTTCACGCATTCCATAAAATACTTGGTAAGCCTTATCCATAGACCCGCAACGTGAGTACATTGAAACCAGAGTGTTACTCAAATTCAAAGCACCACTGAGTCCATTTTCATCGATAAAGTCATGAACTTGTTTACCAAAATCCAACGCCCCCAAGTTAGCACAAGCTTGTAAAGCTAACAAACATGTTACACCATCTGGTTTTACACAACCATCGACATCGTTCTTCATCTTATCAAACAAAACTAAAACATCTCTCGTACGTTTATTCCGCAGATAACACGAAAACAGCACATTCCAAGAAACAGTATCTCTCTTGGGAATTTCGTCGAACACTTTACATGCATCAGTACTGTTTTCGCAAGTGGAGTAAAGATCCATCAGAGTCGTCATAAGAAGACTATCCGAGAGAAACCCATCACTGAAAATCTTGCCGTGAATCTGCAAACCACCGAGTAAGTCACCTGATTTGATACAACACTTGAGAGCAAAAGAAGACGAGAGCGGATTAGCAGGAAGAGAGCTGTTTCGTCGAAGAGATCGAAACAAGCGAAACCCTTCGCATGGAGTTTGGCTGAGAGAGAAAGCTCTGATCATGGTGTTGCAGTGAGAGAGAGTTGGGTTCAATCTCTGGGAGAAAACTCGGCATGAGTAATTGATGTCTCGAGGAATCAGAGAGAGAGCGAGACGAGAGAGGAAATGGTGGAAAACGTCAGAGTTTCTGATTAAGGAAGTGCGGAGTAAGAGGGCGTGAATCTGCCGGAGATGGAGTTTTCCGGTGGAAGATACGATCAGAGAAAGAAGATGATCGTCGCCGCTGCTGCTGCTTATGGACTTCAACATAGTCTTCTGGTGAAAAGAAAGTATACTAAGCTTTGATTTAAAAGGTTTTACTAATTTTATTTCGTTTTAAGTATTAAAACTTGAAGTTTTGATATATGCAAGCACATGATGTAAAACAGTTTTATTTTTGGTTTTGAATAAATATTACATTCAATTCAAAAAAACATTATGAGCAAAAAATTCAAAAGATTATTTCTAATTGATTATATGTCACAACTTTAGGAAAGTAAATGAGGTTTACATAAATAATACAAATAGAATAAAAAAGAGTTGAAACATATTCAATCATCTGTATTACCTTTTATTCAAAAAATCGCTAGATGCTAATATTTTATTAATTATATGTATTTTTGTATAAAATCAAATAAATTAGAAATAAGAACAAATAAATAGAAAAGAAAAATTATATATTTATATTTAATATAAGTAAAAAGAGTTTAGAAAATTAACTATTAAATAAATATAGTTCAATAAAAAAATAAATTATATTAAGAATATAAATTTAAGACAATGAGATTATATGTCACAACTTTAGGAAAGTAAATGAGATTTTATAGGGACTAAAAACTAAATAATATTTATTTTAGAGATTTTTGCCTCATAAACTTTACAAAAAAATATATAGATGGAAAAAAGACTTCCAAAAAACTTATTTCCCATTCACAGCGTTACATTTTGATTTGTTGTCTTTTTTCTATGCCCATTTTGTTATTTTCTATTTGGTTTTCAGTTCCTAAAAGACGGAAGTTATATTATTTTTATTTATTTTTAGTATCATTCCGCAAGTAATTAAATCTATACATGTTTTAGATTTTAATATAAATTCTGATTGAAAAACATACTAATTTTCTCTGAACGAAAGTTCATTAAACAATGTTGGTGAAAAAGAAAGTTGATAAAAACAATGCATTGTTTGATGTTACCATACTAACAGTACAACGGCGGCGCCAAAGTCTTTTCCAATATACTAGTTTCTTTTGACATCAAGTGATTTTATTAATAGATGGTACCATAAGAGGTTACAACCCAAATTTGTATCAACTACCAACTAAACCTATTTAAAGAGTAATGCCGCTTTACTCTCAAACATATAGAAATAAAAGTAAAAACTTAGCCCAAAGTTTGGTGAAAGAAGCTCAACTTAAAGAGCTTAGGAAAGATCCTACAAATGATATTCTATCATAAAAGGATAAATCCCCGATGTACTATTTGAATCGACTAAACTACTTTTAAAACCAGTTAAGAAACTAGAAACTAACCCTAGAAGAACCTCAGTCAAGCTTCCTTGTTCATTACTGTAGGATAGGCCCATAGTTTAATCTCTTTTTAGGTAGGATCGACAGAAATAAAAAACAGATGGGCAACCATGCATGGTAATTCTCGACCCTGTCTCCGAGGGACAGTTGAATGAACGACTCATGAATACTGTCGGCACGGACGAGCCAATAATTCGAACGAGTTTAGTCTATTTTGAATTTTCTAGCTACCTTATAAATAAAAAGCTAAATGACATGTAACTTCATTTAAAAGAAAACTTATAGAAGAAGACAAACAAACAAAGAAAATATATATAATAAAAAGAAAGATAAAGGTTGCCACCACGTAACAACCACTTCCACTACTACTCTTTCGTCGTAATGAAGAAAGCTGACCGTGCCGGAGTTTCATCTTCACCGGATCACCAAATTAGTCTTCTTTATATAGCCGATGAAAATACCACGTGACTCCAACGACCAAAATACCAAAGTCCATTAGTATAAAGAAAAACATTTATTTACAAAAAAAAAACGATGGATATCTCAAAAATAAAATGACCAAACTACCCAACCATTATCCCTATATGTATAACACACAGCCTCTTCTTTTTCACCCACAAACAACATAACATGGCTTCCACCAAAATTTCCTTAGTCTTTTTCCTTTGCCTCGTAGGTCCTTGTATAGGCGCTGGAACCACAAGCGCTGCCGAATCAGTCAGTAGCATTGTGACACAAGGTTTCTTTAACAACATTATCAACCAAGCCGGTAATGGCTGCACGAGAAAAAGATTCAACACCCGCGACTCTTTCATTGACGCTGCTAATAATTTTCCAAACTTTGCAAGTTCCGTTACAAGACGTGAAATTGCAAGCATGTTTGCTCATGTCACTCACGAGACCGGACGTAAGATTTTTTTTTCCTTTTCTCTATGTTTTTATATATTATTAAAAACTTATTAGTTTTGTTTGTACATCTACTCTAGTCATGAGTAAATTATTCTCAAAACTTTTCTCTATTTTAAAGTAAAAAATAGAGATTTACATTGGAGATTGTCTAAGGGTTGAGGTGTTTCATTATTATTTGAGATTATCAAATGGTGATTATAATAGTTTTATTAGAGCACGTTAAGATTAAACCTGTAAAACTGAACATTTGACTTAAGCTGATTAAAAATCATAACCTTTTTTTCCATGTGATCTCTATGTCGTATAGACTTCTGCTACATAGAAGAAATAAAGAAAAGGTCACGTGGTAGGTGCGACGAGAACGTAGAGCAGAGACCATGTCCATCACAGAGTAAAGGTCACTCCGGTCGTGGTCATCAGAGTCTCGGTCTCGACCTTCTACGCCAGCCTGAGCTTGTGGGTAGCAACCCAACTGTAGCTTTCAGGAAGGGTTTGTCGTTTTGGATTAATAGCGTAAGGCCGGTGCTGAACCAAGGATTTGGAGCCACTATAAGAGCCATCAATGGGATGGAATGTAACGGTGGGAATTCAGGTGCGGTCAAGGCAAGGATTGGGTACTATAGAGACTATTGTAGACAGCTTGGTGTGGATCCTGGTCATAACCTTAGTTGCTAAAACGTTTTACAAACGCATACACGTGACGTGTCACGTGATAATGCGGAATAAGAAGTTACATTTCAAACAGGGCAAGGATTCAGAATCGCAAGTACATGAATTAACATTCTGTAACTGTTAATTGTATCAAGTTGTGTTAATATATAAGAGCTAGGAGAATTGGTCTTTCTTATGTCTAGCTAGTAACCATCTATGTTTGTAGCTAGGAGCTACTTGTTGTTTCTAGTTGTTTGTCTATCTAAGCCAATCATACAAAATCTATGCTTATTCACAAACATGGAGATCGATGTTGCAAAATTCATCATTTCGATTTTCACAAACAATTAAAATCACGCTACCATGGCTCGCATGCACTCCATCCGCCGTTGGCATCTCCCTCCGAGCAGATCTTGTTGTCGTTCTCGTTTCCCTTCAATAGAGGACTTGATTCCTCATGGTCTTCGCGGCTATCTTCTCCCGCTATAGATTAAATACATTCTCATGGTAGGCTAATGTATTTGATTGTTGGTCTTCCTTATGTTTATTAGTAACGTTTTGACGCCTCCTCTAATCGTCTTCTCGGGCATGGGGATGACCCTTTTTGGCCAAATCTAGTAGCACTCGTCTCAATAAAAAAATTGCACAAACAATCAAATACATTAGCCTACCCGAGATTCTTTCAGATGCTTAGAAACCGATTTGAATAGTCATGTTCTAACCAAAACAAAAACATATTATCTTTGACAAATCCTAAAAGTATAAATGGTTCATTCCCACGGTATTTCAACTCCTCTAAACCAGTATTAGAACCATATGAATCAAATCGTATAATCAAGTATCCACGAAACATCATAATACTAAGCTACATATATACCTTGATTTATCAGAGTTACTATTGTCATTTTGCAAGTTTCAGATTTGTCTTTGAGAAAATTGTCTTACTTTGTTGATATTGAGATTATATAAACCGGATAAGCGACCTTGATTTTACATGATTTTGCTGTTTTAAAAAAAAACCTAACCGGTTTCATTTAATTCCGCATGTTATTAAAAAAGAGGGAAAAGTCAAAGAGTCAAACTTATTAGGAACGTCTAGAATTTTCCAACTTGGTCCATTTTGCCTACTCTATTGGAAAAAGGAAACAAATATGTATATTATTATATGTCACATAAATTCTTTTCCAACGAAACTTCAATAATTTACCATATGGACCAATTTTAATTAATTCCTGTATCAGATTTAGGTGAAACAATCTTAATAAACATTTAAACTCAAAACCAAAAAACTGTAACACATTTTTCCGTCAAAATTGACGAGAAGAACAAGCGGCTTTCTCTACTAGCCGTTAAACAGACGTTATCTTACCAAACTCCAAAGCTCTGGTTCGTACAAACCCGAACCTCATCCAATGCTTATACACGTATGTATGTATACATTTCTTTTAGATATTTTATAAAAACACGCTCCCAAAAATATTTAATAGAGTTGAATTATGTTTATCTGATTATTATTCAGACCGAACACGAAGAAACAAAAATTCAACAAAAACAAAGACAAAGTTTCGTTTTAGCTTAAAGGTTCCAGATTTCGAAAAAGCTCTCTTTTTTTTTCTCCTTCGTGTTACACAACCATTTCTAGGTAATGTTTTGATTTCGAAAGAGCTCTCTTTATAATGATTTTCATTTGTGATTCTGGAAATCAAATCGTTCTATTGAAATTGGGGATTTTTTTTCGATTAGGGTTTGTTTGGTTCCTGTTAAATTATCAAACGTTCCTGCATTTAATTGATTTTTGGTCTTCTAATATTTTGGAGCTTCTTCTTGTTGTTACAGATATCATTTTGGTGATTAAGTTATTTAAGAAATGGCTGATCATTTGAGTTTATGTACCGATCGTCTCATAACATCTGAGAGCTTGGACTCAGAGAAAGATTCAGATTCTTCAGGAGAAAGTTCTTACCGGCCTCAAGGCACAGACTTGGCTTCTTCATCTGTGAATGAAACTGAGGTTCCTAGAGAGTACTACGCGGTTGCGGATGAGGAAGAACCTCTTCTCCAATCTGTTGAGTGTCGTATTTGCCAAGAGGAAGATAGTACTAAGAACCTTGAAGCTCCTTGTGCTTGTAATGGTAGTTTAAAGGTAAACACGTTGGATCTCATTGTTCTTTGTTTTTTATTGGTTAGAGAAAATTTTCTTATTGAGTTTTGATTTATGCAGTATGCTCACCGCAAGTGTGTTCAGCGTTGGTGTAATGAGAAAGGCGACATAACCTGTGAAATATGTCACCAGGTTAATCATCACTCTGCTGCTAAATGTTGTATCTTATCTAACTGCTATTGACACTAAAGAGAATACCAATTACAACTAAAATGCTCTCTTTTTTTTTAACAGCCTTATCAACATGGATACACTGCACCTCCGCCTCCTCCTCCTGATGAAACTATAATTCACATCGGGTAAATTTGCTTAAACATAGAGAGTTATGACTTGTTGAATTGTTGTACAAGTGGATTATCTGTAACCAGTTATAACAAAATTAATAATACCTTGTGAAGAACTTATCAAGTTAACAAAGTAGTGAGTGACCTGTGTTGTGTGCAGTGACGATTGGGAGAACGGAGTTCCGTTGGACTTGACCGACCCGCGCATTCTGGCAATGGCGGCTGCAGAACGTCATTTCTTGGAAGCAGACTATGATGAATATTCTGAGAATAACTCAAGCGGAGCTGCCTTTTGTCGCTCTGCTGCTCTCATCGTAAGCTCTCAGTTGAGAAGATGTTTTCTTACCATGATTTAATACTAAATGCCTGCACTCTAACTTCTGTAATGGCAGCTAATGGCACTTTTACTGTTACGAGATGCGCTAAATCTCACAACGAACCCAGACGACGAGGACGATCCAACTGCCTTCTTCTCTGTATGTTCATCTTTACTTACTTTCACTACTTCTTTATACCGTCACTGACTACACTTGTTTGTTTCAATAGCTATTCCTTCTTCGTGCTGCTGGTTTTCTCCTCCCATGTTACATCATGGCATGGGCCATCGGTATACTACAACGTCGAAGACAAAGACAGGTGTGTACACGGAAAAAACTCTCTGTATCAAACTCTGTTATATTGTAAGATACTCAATCTAACAGATGAGACAATGTACTGCTTTTGTTTGTAATCAGGAAGCAGCGGCTCTAGCTGCCGCAGAAGTTACTTTCATGATACACGGTGGTGGGCCTCAACGCAGAGGACTGCACTTTGCTGTAGCACCGCAGCCGCCGATATCCAATGTCCCAACACCAGTTTGATCCTTACCGGCAATGATTCTCCGTTAAGGCTATTAGATAAAACCTTGAACTTGGTTATAAGAACTCTACCTACTTATGCTTCTTCAAATGTTATTATCTTCCTCTTATGTTTGTGTTATCTGAATCTGTTAAATGTCTACTTCGGCTCTCAAATGTTTTACAAAGAGCTCTCACGGTATACTATGTACAGTCTTATTATTATCATATGATTATATAAGTATTATATTTTTATTTACCTTTTATAAATTTATTTGGTCAACCAAACATAAATAAATGTCCAATGCAATATTGGAGGGTCAATTACAAGTCTTGTCGTTTTTTTCTTCACAATGACTCTTTATGAACTCCATAACCGTTAAAACCAATTGACTTTGATAATTGGTATAACAATGATCAGCTCCTTCCACAATCTGTAGCTCGTGGTTCGGTATTATCTTTGCAAACTCCTTTGCATCTTCCACTGGTACTGTCTCGTCACCCGATCCATGGACCGTCAAGACCCTACCATTACATCAATCCGGGCTTGTTTATAATGTATCTCAAACAAACGATATGAGTTGGTGAACTTATTGAATCTCACCTGCATTCTTTGTCAATCTTGAGGCAAGCTTCATGCATATCTGTGTTTAACCGGTCCATCAAACTCTCCTCGGTAACACGGTAACCAGAATCTCCTGTAACAAACCAGTACATTGATAGTAACACTAAAGTTCTGATAACGGTGCATGAAAAGCGAAGAGCGATAACAATACCATCTTTAACATCGATGTATCCTTGTTGCTTAATTCTTTCCAAAAAATCTTCACCAAGACGTTCTCCTATGCCTTTCTTCAGATCATAACGTCCCGAGAGATTGATCACATTGGGGATATCGTGATACTTGGAGGCATAGAGGAGGACCACATCACCTCCTATGCAATGTCAAAGTATAAGTTGAGTTTCTTGCAATGTAAGATTCACCCCTTTTGAAAATCCGTTGCTCGAAGCAGAAAGATCGGTACTACTTACCTTTACTGTGACCGAGAATTATAGTAACAACACGGTTCAAGTTAGAGAAGTATTGGATAACAGAATGTAGATCATCAGCTTCGTAATTGTAGTTACCATAATAGAAACTGCCTTCACTCTCTCTGAAAGAATGAAAGCACCACAACCCCAGAGTCAAAACAAAGACCAACTTATTCAAGATAATGCAAGAAAGAAAAACATACCCATTCCCGGAGAAATCAAAACGGAAAGCACTAATCCCTTCTCTCTCTATAGCAACAGCCACATTTTTCATAATTTCGAAGTTCTGGATACATTCATAGGCCAAAGACAAAACAAAGTTAATGCATGCAATAACTCCTACCAACATCTGCAACCCTACTATGTCATGAGGACTCCACTTTCTTTGTGTACAAAATAAATATTCCCAAACAACGAAGAAGCAGAGCTACTAATGGGAAAACATTATAATCACTATAAAAAAAGTGAACTAAAATTATGCACAAATCTTTGGTAAGATGTTGGATTGAGAAATGGACATTCAAGTAAGTGAGAAAAAAGCAGAACCGAAACTAACCTTGTTTGATCGAAAGCCATGACACAAGACTACAATTTCTGTAGAACCAGTTTCATGAAGCAGACCCACCAGGTTCTCATTGTGGCTGTTCAGAATCACAATCTTCTGTTGTGTACTTCCCTGCGATGAATCCATTCTCAACTTTTTTACTTTGTTTGTTGCAGGAAATTTGGGTCTCCTTAATGGTAAGGCGTGCGTTGAGAAAGATAATGTGGGACAACCACATGATCTCTCATTGATCATATTTTGGAATTTATATATATATATATATGATTTCTATTTAATTTTCTTTGTCACTCATTATTTTTTCTCTCTTTTTTCTAGTGTTTAAAAAAACTTAGTTTTTACCAATCAAACCTACCATCTAGTAAATGTAAATGAATAATTGGTCAATTTCTACATCATCTCCTGACTCCTGTTACATGTTTATAAATAAAATAGTTCATTTGCTAGTTGCTACAAAAGTGCCAAAATATTTCATCCTGTAGCCACCGCTTGATGTCTGAAGAAAAGTCATAAAGATTCGTAAAATGTCTTTGTTTTTTTGTTCCTTTTTAGATAATGGGATCCCATAAAACGTGTCTTTGTTGACGACTTGACTTAAATTTTCGAAAAGTGGCAGTTTAATATCCCTATTTTTTATTTCAAGTTGCATTATCACTACAGGCATTTTAATTTGCAATTGCTTCGCCTCTTATATGTTCATTTTCCTGCAAAACATGAGAAGCATCAAAAGCTTTTTAACCACCATTTGTTTTTTTGGAAAGCATGAGACTGTTTCTTTTACTTGCTTTCAATGCTCTCATGCTACTTGAAACACATGGTTTTACCGATGAAACTGATAGGCAAGCTTTGCTTCAGTTCAAGTCTCAAGTTTCTGAAGACAAAAGAGTTGTCTTGTCCTCATGGAACCACTCATTCCCACTCTGCAATTGGAAGGGCGTTACATGTGGCCGTAAAAACAAAAGAGTTACTCATCTGGAACTCGGAAGATTGCAACTAGGCGGAGTGATATCACCATCCATTGGTAATCTATCGTTTCTTGTATCACTTGATCTCTATGAAAACTTTTTTGGTGGTACTATTCCTCAAGAGGTGGGACAGTTGTCTAGACTCGAATACTTGGATATGGGCATAAATTATCTTAGGGGACCGATTCCATTAGGTCTATACAATTGCTCTAGATTGTTGAACCTTCGTTTAGATTCAAATCGTCTTGGGGGAAGTGTTCCTTCAGAGCTAGGATCATTGACGAACCTTGTTCAGTTAAATCTTTATGGAAACAATATGAGAGGAAAGCTCCCTACATCACTAGGAAACTTGACGTTACTAGAACAACTTGCATTGTCGCATAACAATCTGGAAGGAGAAATTCCGAGTGATGTAGCTCAACTGACTCAAATATGGAGTCTTCAATTAGTAGCCAACAATTTCTCCGGTGTTTTTCCTCCCGCTCTCTACAACTTGTCCTCACTTAAGCTTCTAGGTATCGGTTATAATCATTTCTCGGGTCGCCTTAGACCTGACTTAGGTATTCTACTACCAAATCTTCTATCGTTTAATATGGGAGGGAATTATTTCACAGGGTCCATTCCAACAACTCTTTCCAATATCTCTACTCTTGAAAGATTGGGTATGAATGAGAACAATCTGACAGGAAGTATTCCTACATTCGGAAATGTTCCAAATTTAAAATTGTTATTTCTTCATACCAATTCTTTAGGAAGTGATTCTTCTAGAGATCTTGAATTCCTCACTTCTTTGACAAACTGCACCCAACTAGAGACCTTAGGGATTGGCAGAAATAGGCTTGGGGGTGACTTGCCTATATCTATTGCGAACCTATCCGCAAAACTCGTAACTCTAGACCTTGGAGGAACCCTCATTTCCGGAAGCATTCCTTATGACATTGGAAATCTCATAAACCTACAAAAGCTTATTTTAGATCAAAATATGTTGAGTGGACCACTCCCAACCTCTCTTGGAAAGCTTTTGAATTTGAGGTATTTAAGTCTATTTTCAAATAGATTATCAGGAGGTATACCAGCTTTTATAGGCAACATGACTATGTTAGAAACACTTGATTTGTCCAACAATGGTTTTGAAGGTATTGTTCCTACAAGTCTTGGCAACTGTAGTCACCTACTAGAATTGTGGATTGGGGATAATAAGTTGAATGGGACTATACCTCTGGAAATTATGAAAATTCAGCAGCTTCTTCGCCTAGACATGTCAGGAAATTCTTTGATCGGCTCTCTCCCGCAGGATATCGGAGCGCTACAAAATCTTGGTACACTATCACTTGGGGATAATAAATTATCAGGGAAACTTCCACAAACTTTGGGAAACTGTCTTACAATGGAAAGTCTTTTTTTGGAAGGAAATTTGTTTTATGGAGATATTCCAGATTTAAAAGGGTTGGTGGGTGTTAAAGAAGTTGATTTGTCTAACAATGATCTCTCTGGAAGTATACCTGAATACTTTGCAAGCTTTTCCAAGTTGGAGTATCTCAATCTATCTTTTAACAATCTTGAGGGAAAGGTGCCAGTGAAAGGAATATTTGAGAATGCTACTACAGTTTCCATAGTTGGGAACAATGATTTATGTGGAGGTATTATGGGGTTTCAACTAAAGCCATGCCTTTCGCAAGCACCATCTGTGGTGAAGAAGCATTCATCTCGTTTAAAGAAAGTTGTGATTGGAGTTAGCGTAGGCATAACTTTGCTTTTGTTGTTGTTCATGGCTTCAGTTACTTTGATTTGGTTGAGAAAGAGAAAGAAGAACAAAGAAACCAATAATCCAACTCCTTCTACTTTGGAAGTCTTGCATGAGAAGATAAGTTATGGAGATCTTCGTAATGCGACGAATGGCTTCTCTTCGAGCAATATGGTCGGGTCTGGCAGTTTTGGTACCGTATATAAGGCATTGCTCCTGACGGAGAAAAAGGTTGTTGCAGTGAAAGTTTTAAACATGCAGAGACGTGGAGCGATGAAGAGCTTTATGGCAGAATGTGAATCCTTGAAGGACATAAGACATCGTAATCTTGTGAAACTATTGACAGCTTGTTCGAGTATTGATTTTCAAGGAAATGAATTTAGAGCTCTCATCTATGAGTTCATGCCTAATGGAAGTTTAGATATGTGGCTGCACCCAGAGGAAGTGGAAGAGATTCATAGGCCCTCAAGAACTTTGACCCTTCTTGAAAGGCTTAACATTGCCATAGACGTGGCTTCTGTTTTGGATTATCTCCATGTTCATTGTCATGAACCTATAGCTCATTGCGATCTTAAGCCAAGCAACGTCCTTCTAGACGATGATCTAACCGCCCATGTTAGTGACTTTGGTCTAGCTCGTCTTCTCCTCAAATTCGACGAGGAGTCCTTCTTCAACCAACTAAGCTCAGCCGGTGTTAGAGGAACCATCGGCTATGCCGCACCAGGTATACTATCACACATCTGTAGCATTATATGAAGAAAATTAGTATCTATCCTTTCTTTTTATCATTACAGTCTTCTTAACATTGTTTCTATGAAATATGGTGCAGAGTATGGAGTGGGAGGACAGCCATCTATAAATGGTGATGTATATAGTTTTGGGATTCTCCTTTTAGAAATGTTCACTGGAAAAAGACCAACCAATGAGCTATTTGGAGGAAACTTTACCCTGAACAGCTACACTAAGTCGGCATTGCCGGAAAGAATATTGGACATTGTAGACGAATCAATTCTTCACATTGGTCTCAGAGTCGGTTTCCCTGTTGTTGAGTGCTTGACAATGGTTTTTGAGGTGGGCCTTAGGTGTTGTGAAGAATCTCCGATGAACCGGTTGGCAACGAGTATAGTCGTCAAGGAGTTGATCTCAATCAGAGAGAGGTTCTTTAAAGCCAGTAGAACGACTTGGCGTTGAAGTGTTTGGTTTTGTCTACAAACTTTGCAACCCAATAAAAAGGCTTATAATATCTTATTTCATAAATTGGGGTTTTGTCTAAGAATGCTTGTAGAATATTGCTAATGAAATGCTTGTGTTAATTAATAAAAATGTATGAATGTTGTGGTACCAATTTTATATGGAGACAACGTAGCTTTATAGTTGCAAATCCACATTGTTCCCAATTTTATTTGGATTCTCTTTGTTTTGGTAATGTAAAGTTCTGAACATGGAGCAATAGATCGATGTTCAACGATAAGTAAGTAAGCCTTGTCGTCTTGGTAATTGCGTTTACTAAAAGTCCCACAAGTGGGATATGGAGAAAATACATCTAATGCCGGTCAGATCATGAAATGAGATCGACGTCAACATTTCTAGCATAAAATTGACTTTTGTTGGCACAGTGATCACGACATTACGATACGTTTTAGCTTACAAAAAATCGTTAACCGGATTATAGGGTATGTTACCCATAACAAAACAAAATTGTGAGCAACTATTCGTAACACTGGTGGATATTACAAGAATAATCTTCGTTTACTGTACTTTTAATTTTTCTCTTTGAAATTTTACTATTTTGTTGCAACTAGATGTTAATTTAGGTATGCAAACCCTATTTAATTAATGGGTATGTGTAAGAGAAATTGATCCATTTAATTTCATTAAGAAAAAAAGTTAAATGGGGTTAAATAGGTTAGCCCAACTAAACATATTTATTAAATGTAGTTTTACAACTAAACATATGGGGTATCCAATTAAACCTATTTATTTTTCTTTTATATTATTTATTCTTATTGAAAATGGTAATATGTTTATACATTAAAATTAAATTAATAAATTATTCTATTTAACTTCACTTTTTGGTTTAAATATTTGTTTTTAAACTGCAAAGCTCCATTTTCCACTAAAACCGTAAACCAATGTTTTCCCGTCAAAATCGTAATACCACGTTTTCCCGTCAAAACCACAAAAAGTGTTTTCCGCAAAAATTGAAAATCATGTTTTCCCGCCAAAACCGTAAACCGACGTTTTTCTACCAAAACCGTAAAACCACGTTTTCCCGCCAAAACCGTAAAACTACGTTTCCTACCAAAATCACCAAAAATGTTTTTCTGCAAAAATCACAAAAAGTGTTTTCAACCAAAACTGAAAATCATGTTTTCCCGCCAAAATCGTATGCCGACGTTTTTCCGCCATACCGTAAAACCACGTTTTCTCCCCAAAATCACAAAAAATGTTTTCCTGCCAAAATTACAAAAAGTGTTTTCCGACAAAATTGAAAATCGTATTTTCCCGCCAAAACCGTAAACCGATGTTTTCTCACCAAAAACTGTAAACCAATATTTTCTCGCAAAAACCTTAAACCCGTATTTTCTAGCTAAATTTTTCTTTGCCAAAAGAATATTCACCCATAAAAATCTGTAAAATAATTATTGATTATATTATATAGATATAGATCTAAATGGGTTTAAATAGATTAATGATAATTTAAATAGAAAAGATAAATGAAATATAAAATTAAAAAGAGTTAAATGATTTAGAGTAAATAGGATAGATTTTAAATGGGATGGGTTAACCCCTATTAACATTTGCGACTAAACTATTTTGGCTTTGCAATAATAACAAATGAAACCTGTCGTCAGTTGGTGGATTTCTTAAACCCAAGGTGCGTGAAAATAAATATACAAGTGACATAAGTTGTAAACAGTAATGACTAGTGTCATCTTTTAACAAAGTTGATTTGTTGACTTAGACGGCAATAATACGTGTCGTATTCTGTGTGGTTGTGAGCCAATTTATTATCACCACAATACGTAATGAAAGGATTTGCAATTGCTTCGTCCCCTTTTAAATCAGTTTCCTGCAAAGTTGATAAGCACAAAAACATTCAAAATATAAAAATAAACTTTGAGAAGGATGAAACTATTTCTTTTACTTTCTTTCAGTGCTCATTTGTTACTGGGAGCAGATGGGTTTACCGATGAAACTGATAGGCAAGCATTGTTGGAGTTCAAGTCTCAAGTTTCTGAAGGCAAAAGAGATGTCTTATCCTCATGGAATAACTCATTCCCTCTATGCAACTGGAAGTGGGTTACATGTGGTCGTAAACACAAGAGAGTTACTCATTTGAACCTCGGGGGATTACAGTTGGGCGGGATAGTATCACCATCTATCGGTAATGTATCGTTTCTCATATCACTTGATCTGTCTGATAACGCTTTTGGGGGTATCATCCCTCGAGAGGTGGGAAACTTGTTTAGACTTGAACACTTGTATATGGCCTTCAATTCTCTAGAGGGAGGGATTCCAGCCACTCTATCTAACTGCTCTAGATTGTTGAACCTTGATTTATATTCAAATCCTCTTAGACAAGGTGTTCCTTCTGAACTAGGGTCATTGACGAAACTCGTTATTTTAGATCTTGGTCGAAACAACCTGAAAGGCAAGCTCCCTAGATCTCTAGGAAACTTGACCTCTTTAAAATCGCTTGGCTTCACAGATAACAATATAGAAGGAGAAGTTCCAGATGAATTAGCTAGACTGAGTCAAATGGTGGGTCTTGGGTTATCAATGAACAAATTCTTTGGCGTTTTTCCTCCCGCCATCTACAATTTGTCCGCACTTGAGGACTTATTCCTCTTTGGTAGTGGCTTCTCGGGTAGCCTAAAGCCTGATTTTGGTAATCTGCTACCAAACATTCGTGAGTTAAATCTGGGAGAAAATGATCTAGTGGGAGCCATTCCAACAACACTTTCCAATATTTCAACTCTACAAAAGTTTGGAATCAACAAAAACATGATGACAGGAGGTATATATCCGAACTTTGGAAAAGTACCGAGTTTGCAATACCTAGATCTTAGTGAGAATCCTCTAGGAAGTTACACTTTTGGAGATCTTGAATTTATTGATTCTTTGACTAATTGCACCCATTTGCAACTCTTAAGTGTTGGTTACACTAGGCTTGGGGGTGCCTTGCCTACATCCATTGCCAATATGTCCACAGAACTCATCAGTTTAAACCTTATAGGAAACCACTTTTTTGGAAGCATTCCTCAAGATATTGGGAATCTCATAGGCCTACAAAGACTTCAGTTGGGAAAAAATATGTTGACCGGACCACTCCCAACTTCTTTGGGAAAGCTTCTAAGATTGGGGTTATTAAGTCTATATTCAAATAGGATGTCAGGAGAGATTCCATCTTTTATAGGCAACCTAACTCAATTAGAAATACTATATTTGTCCAACAATAGTTTTGAGGGAATTGTTCCTCCGAGTCTCGGGAAGTGTAGTCACATGCTTGATTTACGCATTGGGTATAACAAGTTGAATGGGACTATACCGAAGGAAATTATGCAAATCCCAACCCTTGTTAACCTAAGCATGGAAGGTAACTCTTTGAGCGGCTCTCTACCAAATGATATTGGAAGTCTACAAAATCTTGTAAAACTATCACTTGAGAACAATAAGTTTTCAGGACATCTCCCACAAACCTTGGGAAATTGTCTCGCGATGGAACAACTTTTTCTACAAGGAAATTCTTTTGATGGAGCAATTCCAAATATAAGAGGGTTGATGGGTGTAAGAAGAGTTGATTTGTCAAACAATGATCTATCGGGAAGTATACCTGAATATTTTGCAAACTTCTCCAAGTTGGAATATCTCAATCTATCTATTAACAATTTTACGGGAAAGGTGCCTTCCAAAGGAAATTTTCAGAACTCTACAATAGTTTTTGTATTTGGAAACAAAAACCTATGTGGAGGCATCAAGGATCTGAAACTAAAGCCATGCCTCGCCCAAGAACCACCAGTGGAGACAAAGCATTCCTCTCATTTAAAGAAAGTTGCAATTTTAGTAAGCATAGGCATAGCTTTGCTATTGCTGTTGGTCATAGCTTCGATGGTTCTGTGTTGGTTCAGAAAAAGAAGGAAGAACCAGCAGACAAATAACCTGGTTCCTTCTAAGTTGGAGATTTTCCATGAGAAGATAAGCTATGGAGATCTACGAAATGCGACAAATGGCTTCTCTTCAAGCAATATGGTTGGGTCAGGTAGTTTTGGTACTGTGTTCAAGGCATTGCTCCCGACGGAGAGCAAGATTGTTGCAGTGAAAGTTCTAAACATGCAGAGACGTGGAGCTATGAAGAGCTTTATGGCAGAATGTGAATCCTTGAAAGACACAAGGCATCGTAATCTTGTGAAATTACTGACAGCTTGCGCTAGTACTGATTTCCAAGGAAACGAATTCAGAGCGCTTATCTATGAGTACTTGCCGAATGGAAGCGTGGATATGTGGCTGCACCCAGAGGAAGTCGAAGAGATACGTAGGCCCCCACGAACCTTGACACTTCTTGAAAGGCTTAATATTGTCATAGACGTGGCTTCTGTTTTGGACTATCTTCATGTTCACTGTCATGAGCCTATAGCTCATTGCGATCTCAAGCCAAGCAACGTCCTTCTAGAAGATGATTTGACCGCCCATGTTAGTGATTTTGGTCTGGCTCGGCTTCTACTCAAATTCGACAAGGAGTCATTCCTTAACCAACTAAGCTCAGCCGGAGTTAGAGGAACCATCGGCTATGCCGCACCAGGTAAAAATATCACACATCTGTAATGTTCTATGAAGAAACTTGGTATATATTTTATCGTTACAATCTTGTTCTGTGAATTATGGTGCAGAATATGGAATGGGAGGACAACCATCAATACATGGTGATGTGTATAGCTTTGGGGTTCTCCTTTTAGAAATGTTCACCGGGAAACGACCAACTGATGAGTTATTTGGGGGAAATTTAACACTACATAGCTACACCAAGTTAGCGTTGCCAGAAAAAGTATTCGAAATTGCAGACAAAGCGATTCTTCACATTGGTCTTAGAGTTGGTTTCCGTACTGCTGAGTGCTTGACACTGGTTTTGGAGGTGGGACTTAGGTGCTGTGAAGAATATCCTACGAACCGGTTGGCAACGAGTGAAGTCGCAAAAGAGTTGATCTCAATCAGAGAAAGGTTCTTTAAAACCAGAAGAACACCTAGACGTTGAAGTTTTTATGGTTTTGCCTACAAACTTTGCAGTCCACTCAAAAGGCCTATATAACATTGTCTTTTACAATTTGTGTTTTCTTCTTCTCTATTAAACATACTTATGCTATACGTGTTTCTAAGCTCTATTAAAACATACTAAGATGGCTTGCAGAATATTGTTAATGAATGCTTGTGTTTTTTGCAGACAATATATGTATGTTGTGTAACCAGTTTTATCATATATATCAGTGTTCCCAACTTTATTTGGATTTTCTCAGTTTTTCGTAGCTTAAAAATGAATTACAAACTTTCATGATTTAAAAGGCAAACGTAACTCAATTCTAGTTGTTCTTCACAATGACTGTCTTTATGAACTCCATAACTGTTGAAACTAATTGACTTTGGTGCTCAGTATAACCATGATTAGCTCCTTCCACAATCTCCAGCTTGTGGTTTGGTATGATCTTCGCAAACTCCTTCGCATCTTCCACAGGTATTACCTCGTCCTCCGATCCATGAACCGTCAAGACCCTGTCATTACAATCAAACACAAGTCAATCTTGTGAACTCAATATGAGTTAGAGAACTCAGCGAGTCTCACCTGCACTCTTTGTCAATCTTGAGGCAAGCTTCATGAATATCAGTGCTTAACCTGTCCATTAAGCTCTTCTCAGTAACACGATACCCCGATTTTCCTGCAAAAGACCAACACATTGATAGAAACACTAGAGTCCTAATCAAAGACATCGCAGGAAAACCAAAAAGAGATAACAATACCATCTCCAACATCGATGAATCCTTGTTGCTTAATTCTTTCCAAAAAATCTTCTCCAAGACGCTCTCTTATACCCTTTTTAAGATCATAACGTCCCGAGAGATTGATTACATTGCGGACATCATGATACTTGGAGGCGTAGAGGAGGACAACATCACCTCCCTTACTGTGACCGAGGATTATAGGAACCACACGGTTCTTGTTAGAGAAGTATTGGACAACAGAATGTAAATCATCAGCTTCATGGTTATAGTTACCATAATAGAAACTGCCTTCACTCTCTCTGCAACAATGAAAGCACCACAACACCAAAATCAACACAAAATCCAGCTTATTCAGATCAATGAGAATAAAAGCAACTAGCAAGAGAAACTAACCCATTCCCGGAGAAATCAAAACGAAAAGCGCTGATCCCTTCTTTCTGTATAGCAGCAGCCACATTATTCATTATTTGGTTACTCTGCATAGTTTCACAGGCCAAAGACAAAGTTAATTCATATGTAACCAAGTCTCAGATCTTAGTCACCACAAGAGCAGAGAAAACAGAGAACTACAAATAAATAAAAAGGTTGCAGATTTACGTTGGTGAGTCACTGATTACAATTCAAGATTCATATTTTGATTAAGGGTAAATCAAGATCAACAGAAACAGCAATCACACACTAACCTTGTTTGATCGAAAGCCATGGCACAAGACTACGATGTCTGTAGAACCAGTTTCATGAAGCAGACCAACCAGCTTCTCGTTGTGTCTGTTTGGAATCACAATCCTCTGTTCTTGGATTCCCTTAGACGGATCCATTCTCAAATTCTTTGCTTTGTTACAAGAGATTTGGTTGTTCTTGATGGGAAAGCGAACGTTGAAGAAGGATGATGTGGGAAAAGGGGACGTTTTGTAATAAGGAGAATCTTGAGGGACAAAATTGAAGTTGTGCAAAAGAGTTCTCATTGTTTCATATCACATGAACTGTTGACTGAAGATGATGAGAGTTTAGTTTATTATTTTTTAGTGAGAAAAGGAAAATGACTTGAAATTTTAATTTTTTTTAAAAACTCTTTATTTGTAAGAATTTTCTTAAATAATATTTGGACTACTATATAAGGCTAATAATGAAAAATTTTATTTTTTTCTCAAAAGTGTAACATTTTATTTAAAATTTATGTTGTAAAAAGTACAACAGTGAAAACTTCCACTTACAAGGCTTGACAGACTAAAAGTTTAACCAACAATTCAGTTTATAAGCTGTGACCCAACTTAAATAGCCCAATCCAGAAAGCTAATTCTTTGAGGAAGTTTAACTCTTTGTCGACAAAATACGAAAAGTTGTGTTTTGAGCTTTATAAATAATAATTCATCATTTCATTATCGGCTTGGATTTAAATCATCAATTTAATTTATAGAGGTGAAATCAAAATAAAGGAAATCACTGTGATTTAACTTTAGTTTTGATTGAAACTATTATGTAATATACTTCTCAAATCTCTCTGTGTATCTTCCTTCAGGTGAAAAACGAAAGAGATATTGGACGTAGAAAATATCAAAAGTGTGCACATCCTAAGGTAAACGAATTCCATAAAAACCTATTAACTTGTTTTGATCTTGGATTGCTAAAGTCTTGAGCTTCTATTGCTCTGTTTTTTAGCCATTAGGCCTTGTCTCATTTTCCCTTTTGATCACATATTCGTGTTTCTTCTTCTTTACTATACTTTCTTGTAGACTTGTAGTGCGATTCAGTTTCAGTTCCATAAGAGGAAAAAAAATCAGTGGAAAACAAACAAAAATAATAATACTAGTAGACATTTGATCATTGCTTAAAGTAAGTAACATATGTTTATCAGCAGCTTAACAAAACTAGTAGTAGAGGCATGTACATGGTTTTTGTGGTTAATTTAGGTTTTTAGGGTTACAGTTTTTTCAGGTTTTGGAAAAATAGGGTCCAATAAAATTGGTTTCATGAAAAATATTGGTTTGGTTCGGATTCGGTTTTAAATCAAATGTATAACAAAAAATAATTTAACTTGTTTCAAATCATATTATGTTTAAAATATTTTCACTATTTTTAATTGAAATATTTGTTTGGTTTATTCTGTTCAATCTCACAAAACGTTCGTCAACTATCAAAACAAACTTTTTAAACCATTGAAAAATAGATCAGAACAGTCAAATAAATTCCATAAATTCCATTTTCAGCCAATTAATTTACTAAGCCCGAAATTTATTAGAGACTCAAGCAAAAAAAAAGTCAACGAGTTGGGTGTGAGACAGTGTGACATTAAAATATGTGTGATGTCTCTAAGGTAAAGCATCTCTACTTGGATCATGCTCGTTGTGCTCAACACAGGCATAAGTCAAACAAACACTCACATTTTCTTCTGCATTAAATTCACTACTTTTTTCTTCTTTTTTTGCCTCTCCTGTTAATTAGCAGCTTTATTTTATTAGTTTTACATAATTCTATGAATCACTAGATTTTGCCTCCTATAATCGGATACAAAACTAGATTTTGCTCTTTAATTTTCTTTTAGTAACAACTCATTTTTTGTTTGTTTAATGAAATATCTCACCAGTAAAAGAACCTATATCTTTATTATAGAACTTCATTATTTAGTACATTAAACAGTTTAAAGTAATCTTAATCTATATAATGAATGAGGAGAAAAGTTTGTTCTACCTACTGATTGAAGTTTATGGAAACATAAAATCTGAAACCTAACCATATCAATACTAATTAAGTGACATGAATTTGTATAACCAAATGAGTCACACGATTAAAAAGACGTTACATTAATAAAGATGATGTACACTTTTGAGTTTCTACTACATAGAAGATATCATCTCCACGTCGACAAAGATTTAAGGAAAAAATAAAGAGTTACTACTAAAAAGATAGAGAAAAATGTGTTAAAACTTAAGAGTTACTACTAAAGACTAAAATCCCTAATTACTGCAATATGATCATAATAAGGATTGAAAACAAAACTAAAGAGTACTTAATTATACAAATTGTTTATAACTAAGCCTCGTGGTTCCTCAAGCAAATCGTCAAACTTTAATGCTTTCTAGAACAACACTTCCTGACCCTCTAGTGACATGTTATTGATGATCATATCGTGGCTTTGCTCATCAAAGAGCCATTTCTCGAACAAAGAAAGAGAGCCTTGTGTAATTAGACCATTAATGTCATGGTCTATTAGTTTAGGCTTCTCTTCAGCTTCATCTATGGAGTTGAAGCTGAACAAAGAATGGTCAATCCCTTCTCCGTCTCCTTCGGTTGTGCTAGGGCTCGAAGCTGCCGTGGTGATAGCCATCTCGGTGGCTGCAACCGGCAAGGGCACCGAGGTCTTTGGTGTGTCTTTCATAAAATTCTGAAGCAAACGAGCAATGTTCTCAGCACTTGAAGCATAGACCCCAGATGGGTATGGATTAGTGTTTCTCGTGGTGGTGGTGGTGGTGGTGGTAGAGGACGAAGAAGATGATGGACCATAACCAAGATCGGGAATAGAAAAATTAGTTGGGTTTTGTGGTTTGTCAATAGACAAGGCATCACAAAGAGCTTGTTTAGCCATGTTGATATCTGTCTGAAGCCTTCTCTCCCATTGACCTTTACTGGAGTTGCTGCTTTGATGTGAGGTAGTGTTTTTGTTTGATATGGAGAAGTCTTTATTATCAAGGCCATTGTTGATAGTACTATCACAAGAATCATTCATCTTCTTGAGCTTTTTCTTCAAATGAGTGTTCCAATAGTTCTTTATATCATTGTCTGTCCTTTCTGGAAGATATGATGCTATAGCTGCCCACCTTCATAATTATTTGGTCCCCAAGTTATTTAAAGTTCAAAACCTTATCTTTATGCATACCCAAAAAAATAAAAGAATTTGTATACTTTTATAGATCATGTGCATGTGAATATGTATGTATTTACCTGTTTCCCAAAAGAGCTTGAAGATGGAGAATCATCTTCTCTTCATGCTCGGTGAAATTTCCACGCTTGATCCCAGGTCGAAGATAATTAGTCCACCTCAATCTACAGCTTTTGCTACATCTCCTCAAACCTAAATCACCACAACAACAACAAGATAATTTCATTAAAAGAGTAATTAATTTGTGATATATGGACAAAAAAGCTGGTGCCATAAATCGGATATTATTACAATTTTTCCTTTTCATTAAATGATCATACCAACCAAGTGGAAGCCAGAACAAAACAATCACAAACCCAAGAAAAAAACAAAAAACATTAAAGGGTACTTCTGAAGAGTATAGGGGTTAACAATTGAAATTAAAATATTACTATTGTTCATTAAAAAAACATAATATTAAGATAGAAGAAGATACCTGTGTGAGTAGGCACAGATCTCCAGTTTCCAGGACCATGTTCTTGGATGTAAGAAACCAAGATGATATCTTCCTCTGGTGTCCATGGTCCTTTCTTCACTCCAATCTTGTCACAGCATGGTGGTCTTCCCATCTCTATCTTCTCTATGTAAATATCACTTTGTGATTAGGGGAAGAATGGAACGGTTTGTGGTATGAGCAGAGAGAAGGACTTTGATGATGATCAGATATATATATTGGTGAAGAACGGTTTGTGGTTTTTTGTGGCTTGAGAGCTTAGGAAATTGTAGGGTTAAAGAGTACTTAAGACAAAGAGGTACAAGTGGTGGTTGGTTTTGTCTGAAGATGTGGAGAGAGAGCTTGTGTATATTTATACAGCCAAAGAGAGAGAGAGAGAGAGAGAGAGAGAGAGAGAGAGAGAGAGAGAGAGAGAGAGAGAGAGAGAGAGAGAGAGAGAGA
>Ga0041059_1000582_pt1 | contig 28133 bp, 31 predicted proteins | sample AraColnosormetaG_FD_56232 | JGI IMG/M metagenome (GOLD analysis project Ga0041059, IMG submission 56232) | Arabidopsis roots microbial communities from North Carolina, USA - Col MF nosort | ecosystem: Host-associated > Plants > Roots > Unclassified | place: USA: North Carolina | collected... | reverse complement strand
TTTTTTTTTTTTTTTTTTTTGGTAGTAGAGATGTATATGAATTTGCGTTTTCGTTGTCTTCTATTTATCATGTGATTATGCGGGATCTAAATCGTTAATCCGTCGTTTTCTTAACACATATAGATTATTTAAATCTATTTCGCTCGCAGTTACTTTAAAAGTTTTTTACTGGCTATTAGTTTAACGATTTATGTCATTTTTTTATTTGCAAGATTTTGTTGATTCACGAGTCTTAATGTTTATTAACATGATGAGCATTCATTAGTGCTATGTCCAATGAGACTATAATACTACTTTCTTAAAGACATTGGATTCCATGTATCTTCGTTAATCCCATTATTCATATTCGTATCATGATATAAACTTTTTTTTTGGTCCACCTGAAAACTTTTCTATATTGCAGAATCACTACACTTTTTTTATGTACACTTTATGAGTGTGTATGCATAAGTTGGTGATTGGTTTCACACGGATCATGACATTAGCTAGGTGACCTTAAGATCCTATATAGAGAGATAAGTTTGGTTGATTCCCTTATACAGATATTATTTGAGTAAACTTTAATCATTTTATGCTTGAACTTAAAATCGTTTAATTTGTTTCTTTTTCTTTTTGTTTTTCTGTTTTTGGGTTCATACTGAGACATAAAATCGTTTATTTAAGTAAACTTTTTCTTGTCAGACAAAGTACGATTCTACTTTTAAAAGGCTGGGTTGTTTTTCACAATTTTATTTTTACCCCACCATGCAAAATTATTGAACAAACGTACGTTGTTGTTTTTTTGTTTGTATTTGGTAAAATATTGTACATACGTTAGTTGACATATTAAAATCAATATACACATCAACAACATCCAAAATTCCAATCTGGTTATGGTGACACAACGTCTTCAAATAAAAACGATGGGACTAATAGACCAATCAATATCATCACAATTTTATATATATAAAATGAATACATTTCATAATTCTTTAAATAAAACTATAGAAATACAACGGAGTTGTTTTTTTAAGGGAGTTTATGTTAAAATTACATGTTGTGAAAGAATACGTATATATAACCACCACATTTATAGAGTTTACTGTAATTGTACTATTATTAACCCTTTTTATAGTTTTGTACTATAAAAAGATATCGCAAATCTTTTTTAACACGTATCCATGACTAATATCTGTTTGGTATTAAAATTTGTTCACCTCTTTTTTTTGTAGGAAGAAAAACGAAACATGCAATCATTTTCGACCTATCAAAGAAGTAAATAACCAATTAACACACACAATACCACAGGAGAAGCTTGAGATCTTCAAATCAATGGAAAATTGGGCAGAACAAAAACTACTACCTTATCTCAAACCGGTAGAAGATTCATGGCAACCACAAGACTTCTTACCTGCGCCAGAGAACGACGACGAATTCTACGACCGAGTAAAAGAGATCAGAGAAAGAACAAAAGAGATACCTGACGATTACTTTGTAGTTCTTGTGGGAGATATGATCACAGAAGAAGCACTTCCAACGTATCAAACGACGTTAAACACACTAGACGGTGTTAAGGATGAAACCGGTGGGAGTTTATCGCCGTGGGCTGTGTGGATTAGAGCCTGGACGGCGGAGGAAAACCGTCACGGTGACTTACTCAACAAGTATCTTTATCTAACTGGTCGTGTTGATATGCGACATGTTGAGAAGACTATACAATATCTTATTGGTTCTGGTATGGTAAGTATTTCACATTTATCGTTACTATTGATTTGGTTACATTATTAATATTTTTTTTGGCAACGTTACGTTTTAGGATTCGAAATTTGAGAACAATCCATACAATGGATTCATCTACACATCATTCCAAGAGCGAGCAACATTCATCTCTCACGGCAACACGGCTAGGCTAGCCACAACATACGGCGATGTTACCCTCGCGAAGATCTGCGGCACAATCGCTGCCGACGAGAAGCGACACGAGACGGCGTACACGAAGATAGTGGAGAAGCTATTCGAGATCGACCCTGACGGATCTGTTCAGGCGTTAGCGAGTATGATGAAGAAACGGATCACAATGCCGGCTCATCTTATGCACGACGGAAGAGATAACGATTTGTTTGATCATTACGCCGCCGTGGCGCAGCGGATTGGAGTTTACACGGCGGCGGATTACGCTGGGATACTTGAGTTTCTGTTGCGGCGGTGGAAGGTGGAGAGTTTGGGATTGGGGTTATCAGGAGAAGGAAGGAGAGCACAGGAGTACTTGTGCACCTTGCCGCAGAGGATCAAGAGGTTAGAGGAAAGAGCTAATGATAGGGTCAAACTTGTGTCAAAACCTTCTGTTTCGTTTAGCTGGGTTTTTGGTAGAGATGTGAAACTATAGATAGATATTTAAAATAACAAACAAACAAAAAAAAACCAAACAAATATAAATAAATAAATTATGTTTGTGATCAGGTTGCAAGTTGTCACTTGTGAATGTGAGTAACCAAACTATATAGTATATTTTAATAATTTTATATGGACATCTCACAAGTTTTCATTTATTCACCACTATATCCATCTTTTATTAACTTTATAATGTTTTGATCAGTCTTGAAACAACAATGAGGATAATTATAACAATGTTGATCTTCTGTCTATCCCAGTCGAGCCAGTTTGATCGGCTTCACGATTGTTAAACCATATCTCGTGTGAACAACTTGAACACCGGTAAAACGATTGATTCAATGATGGATATCATGATTCATTGTGTAATGTCTTTCGACAATTGAATAAATCCACTACTAGTTGAGAGTCTCTTTTGAAGATGACACATCTATTAATAACCCATATTGTTTGCAAAGCATGGAGCTAGGAGCATGGTCACAACTATTAAGAGATTGTAGTTGCATGCAGCCGTGATGACATAAAGACTTGGAGAAATTCGTGTCATAAGAAGAGTTTATTGTTATGAGTTATGACGACAATTCAGTGACACATGAATTGTTTTGTACCGTCATACTAAAAGATCTTTGTCGCGTAATATGATTTTGCTTTGACAGCATGATTACAATACGACAAGCATTTTTTGCGTTTCAAGCTGCAGCGGCCCATGGGCCTCTTTAACAAATAACGACAGAAGTAGACAAAACAGGTAAAGAAAATGGCAGTGATGTAATAAAAAAAACCTAGAAGGGACATTTAAGAGACTTTCAAACAGAGTCGTTTATGCAATAAATGCACACACACTTGCTGAAATAATCACGTTCCAGAGAGTTTTCTGAAATTGATCGTTTTGGTTCTTCACCTTTCCTTTTCTTTGCTTTCTGCTTCCTCCCTTAAATACATTTCACTCTGTTATCATCGATTTTTTTTTCTTATATCTCAATCTTATTTTGTTTGTCTTTTCTCCATTTTTGTTTCGTTAAGAAGAAACAATGGTTATGGCTATGGATCGGATCGCTTTGTTCTCTTCCTCATCATCTGTTTATCATCACGGTTCTTCTCATTCTCATGGCTCCAAATCTTCCAGAGTTTTCACTATTCGTTCCGACTCTACGTGAGTTTCTCTCTTCATTTCCAGAAATTCTGTTTATTTTTCTGTTTCCCCAAAATTTTCCTGATTTTGAGGTTTCGTTCTTTCTGGGGTTTAAGTTTGTTCAGCGATGATCATTATTAACATTGGCTTTTTATATGCAATCTCCTGCTTCTATCAAATTTGTATTTAAATGCAGATTTATTTCGTTCTGTGATTACTAATCTAAAGCATTGGCTTTTGATCATACGCTTGTGTGTGCTCTGTTCTTACGTATTGCTTAAAATGATCATTATATTTATAGTTAGTTACTTTTATTTAAAGCATTATAGTTACTTTTATCATATATATCTTCTCAGTTTGTTTTCTGCTGAAGCTATGGACATGTCACATGTTTGCGATCACATGTTTGACATCGCAAAACTCTTAATTTTTGCATTTAAAAAAAAAATCTGATAGGGAAATTGCAATCTTTGTCTTTCTTGTACAATTCAGTATTTGTAATCACTAGTTTATGGAGTATATGCATGCATGGATTGTTCCCTTTTTTTGACTAAACTATTATTTAATTTGGTTGTTGGCCTATCAGGCTACAATGTTCCATCAATGCTTTCTTAATTGATTGCTAGTGTAAGTCTTTTTAAAATCAAATCACATTCCACATAAATTGGTTAAGGCTTTTTAATATTGTCTTGACTTTTTGTAGATTGCGTTTACTCTATGTTTATGCATATGCACACATCTATGTATGTGTTTATATGCACTGTAGTTGGTCAAGTTAGGTCTGAAATGTTTTTGCTTGTTGTTTTGGTGATACTGTTTTGGTCAGAAGAAATTTTGATTTAGAGCATGCTTTGTCTTGTAGTACTGCAAGTGCCTTCACTGTTGTTATATCATCTATGATGAACACTGAATCACACATTAGCTTGTCTTTTTCTTTTAAGAAACTGATTATTCTCGTGTTGGGATATCTCCTTTTTGGAGGTGTCTTAAAGACTATAACTTGTTTGCAGTTGGTTACCTGAATAACACGAAACCCTATCATCTAATTCTGGTGGCTGTGTTAAATGTTAATTATAACAGTATTTTCAGTCTCTCAAGTTTCTTATTCTATTGATCATTTTGGAATCTTCTTTAATGGAAAAATTGCAGAGCGGTTGGAAGGAAACTGTATATTCCTCCTCGAGAGGTTCATCTTCAAGTGAAGTATTCAATGCCACCACAAAAGCTGGAGATTTTCAAGTCCTTAGAAGGATGGGCTAATGACAACTTGTTGGCTTACTTAAAACCTGTTGAGAAATCATGGCAACCAACTGATTTTCTCCCTGAACCTGAGTCAGAAGGATTCTATGACCAAGTTAAGGAGTTAAGAGAAAGGTGTAAGGAGCTCTCTGATGACTACCTTATAGTGCTTGTTGGTGATATGATCACAGAGGAAGCACTTCCGACTTATCAGACCATGATTAATACATTGGACGGGGTTAGAGATGAGACGGGAGCAAGTCCAACTCCTTGGGCAGTATGGACTAGGGCATGGACTGCGGAAGAGAATAGACATGGTGATCTTCTTAACAAGTACCTTTATCTGTCTGGACGAGTAGACATGAGACAGATTGAAAAAACTATTCAATACCTCATTGGTTCTGGAATGGTAAGCTCCTTTAGTATAATAATATGGCTAGCTTTTCTTATAAAGGCTAAACCTACAAGTCTCTTTTTTTGGTCGTATTGATTGTGTTTTGTTTTGTAGGATCCAAAAACTGAAAACAATCCTTACTTGGGATTCATATATACTTCTTTTCAAGAAAGAGCTACATTCATCTCCCATGGAAACACTGCTAGACTGGCAAAGGATCTTGGAGACTTGACACTTGGGAAGATTTGTGGCACCATTGCTGCTGATGAGAGGCGCCATGAACACGCCTACACCAAGATTGTAGAGAAGCTCTTTGAAATTGATCCTGATACCACAGTCGTGGGCTTTGCTGACATGATGAGGAAAAAGATCTCGATGCCTGCTCATTTGATGTATGATGGTCGTGATGATAATCTATTTGATCACTTCTCGTCCGTGGCCCAGAGGCTTGGTGTCTACACTGCCAAGGACTATGCTGATATACTGCAACATCTTGTGGAAAGGTGGAATGTGGAGAAGTTGTCAGACCTTTCTAGTGAAGGAAACAGGGCCCAGGTAACAACATTAGAACCATGAAACCGTTTTTGTTTTCTTGTTTTTGACTTGACATGAAACATCCAACTTCTATTAAGTTTGTTTACTTTGTTAAAAAACCTCACCTTGCATTAAGGAACTTACAGAACCTATCATATCTATAATTGCATTGTAACTTCTCCTGTGCACTTGGAGATTCATCAAATTGGAATCTGAGTTCTTTACACTCTACTCTGACTTTTCGCTTTGTTTTAATGGCTTCGAACAGGACTACCTCTGTGGATTACCTGCTAGAATCCGCAAACTTGAAGAGAGGGCTCAAGGGAGAACCAAAGAAGCAGCAAAAAACATACCATTCAGCTGGATTTTTGGTCGAGAAGTCAGGGCTTAAAAGAAGTAATGTTAAGCAATTAATTCTTCCATATTATAATCCCAAGCAAGCTATAAAAGATCTTCACCAACACCTTGATGAAGAAGCCAGAAGTATGTTATGTTGGAAACGTGTGTAGATAAAGTATGTGTTAGACTTTGCTTTGTTTGGATCACTTAAATGACTTACTCCAAAGAATTTGCTTTGTTTTGACGATTTTATTTATTTATTTCTGCACCTCTATTTGTTGCTAGTATTGAATCCACTTCTGTAATGTTTTCTCTTCTTCTGAATCCAATAAGATATTTAAAAAGTAAAATTTTGTGTTTCGTTCTCTCTACTTTCAAATTTGTTTCTTTTGTGGTTAACAGTAATTACCTCACTTTCTTCATAAACTGGTTGATTTTGTAAAAGTTCAATTTTTATGCATCAAGTTCCTATGTTTGTGTATCCGCTTAAGGAAACGAAGTGACAAATTATAAGAAAAGACTTTATATATGTAACAGATCATTGACGAATTACATCAAACACTCAAAAAACAAATGAACAAATCACAATAATACCCACCGAAACAGAACCATAAAACCAACATTTGATATTGATCTAACTCAACAGTTCTCACCACAAAACAAAAGGACACAAACTTTAAACTTGGAACGGCCATGGCCAGTCCTTCGGATTCTCCTCACTCTGAACCTTACCAGTTCTCTTCATCGCAACGCCATCACCACCATCGACATAAGCATAGTACTTCAAGAAGAAAGCACACACAAGAACGATCCAATCAAGACAAAAGATCACAATACAAAGACCACCACCGAGTTTCAAAATCACAGCAGCATCTTCCTCACGCACATACGACTTAAGACTCCCGAGGAATTTAGACGTGTTGGTGAAGATGAGAACAGAGACAGAGCCTTGGAATATAGCAGTGAGCACAGTTGCAACCATGTGAGCGGCGTACCAACGGTTTCTTCCGCAAGATGCAGCAGCGCAGCCTGAGACTGCGGCGGCGATTGTGGTGGCGTGGAGGAGGATGAGGAGGAATCCGCAGATGGAAGGGATTAGACGGAGAGAGAGTGTGAGGAAGATACAACTTGAAGCAGCGCCGAGAAGGATGTAGTTGGAGAAAAGGAAGATCTTGTGTGTATGGTAATGAGACTCTTCTACTGGTGATGAAGAAGAAATGAAACCCATGATGAGTTTTGAGTTTTTGAAAATTTTGGATTTTGAGAAATGGGTTTCGTTTTCTTTGATGAACAGAAGAAGAAGAAGAGTGTGTGATTCGTGGAATTGAGAAGAGCGCAACGAGTTTGTTTATGTAGAAGTTAGTGAAGAGAGAGATTGTAGAAGGTAAAGTTTCTAAATATGACCGTTGTTGAATCTGGAACGGCTGTTTTTGTAACGGCTAGTTTGATTTTAATAAGGTGGGCCCAATGATTGATTATAATATAATAATTATAAGGTGGGCCTAGTGGGCCGTGTATTGGTCATGTTTATCCGGGTATAATATACTGTAGTAGTAATAACTATAGTGGGGCCTAATGGGCCGTGTATTTGATTCATGTTTATCCGAGACAAGGATACGATTACTCTATATCCAAACAAGGTCAGGGTCCTCTACCGTCTTCCTCCTGCTTCCGCCATTCTTCGGACTTTTCGTCGTCGTCTCTCGAACGCGTCACTCTTATAGTCGGTTTTGTCGTTGTCAGTAATTTGCGATTTTTGAAGGTTAACGAGAAAAATGTCAGACTCTGATAATCTACAGCTTCCACCATCATCGACAGGTGAGACCTTCTTCTTCTTCTTCTTCTTCTTTCGCTTATTCAAATTTCCAAGCTACGTTCTTCTTTAGTGTTTTCGCGAGACGTTTTTTTGTAAAAGTCGGTTTCGTACAAGTTTCGATAGGATTTTTGTTGGGAGGGATTTCGAATTTTTCTTATTGGTAGAGAGTTCTTAGGGTTTAGAGGAGATTGATCAGATAATGAAAATTTGGGATGCTCATCTTTATCATCTGTATTTTGTTAATTCTAGGGGCAACAGTTGCAGCTACTGATGTTGGTTGGTACATTCTTGGTGAAAATCAGCAGAACCTGGGCCCTTATACTTTCTCTGAGCTATGTAGTAAGTGTTCATGTTAACAGATTCCTTGTTCTAGTAAGGTTTATAAGAAATACGAGCTATTAAGCGCTGTACTTTACTTGTTTGCTTTGATTGGGCAGACCATTTCAGGAATGGTTACCTACTAGAAACTACTCTAGTCTGGGCTGACGGAAGAAGCGAATGGCAGCCACTTTCTGCCATCCCCGATTTAATGTCAAGGATATCCGGAGCTGAGATTGCCTATCCAGCTGTAGGTAAGATCCTTCTCACCATTGCTAGATAATTGAATTCTTGGTATTTTTTCTAGTATCCCATATTCAGGGCACTTACTATTTGGTATCTGACCAGGTTCATCTGGGTTGATAAATGGATCTAATGCTGGAACCAGGCAAGAGAAGCAAGATTATACTGGTTAGTTATTTATGTAGAAAATGAATTCTTCAATGTTATAATTTGCAAAAGTGTCGACCATGCTTACCACGGTATGTTGTTATTGTAGCCTCTGCTAGTACTGAGGATGAATTTGAGAAATGGCAGAGAGAGATTAAAGACGCAGAAGCAGAGGCTGAAAGGTTGAAAAATGGTTCTGTCTCTGGTACTGAGCTTGTTGAAGATGATCATGAAAGGGCATCTTCACCACCTGAGGGCGAAGATGAGTTCACAGATGATGATGGAACAAAATATAAATGGGACAGAGCTCGTAGAGTATGGGTTCCTCAGGTAAGGCTTTGTTTTGTCCACCAAATCAACCATTCTTTCCCAGTTTCAACTATTTTAGTGAGCTCAGGTGTCCACCTGACTTCCAAGTCGTGAGTGGAATCATTTGTGTGTGTCATCTTGCTTGGTGGCTCATGGCTTTACCTTTTCTGAAGAAATTCTCAATTAATTTGACTATCTCCAATATTTTTATCTGTGTTTATCAAAATTGACTACCAGGAAACCTAACTAGCCTACTCATTGTATTATTTTCTCTTTACTGGTTTTGGTTTTTCCCTAAGGAGCATCTTTTGGAAGAGAAAGTAAGAACTTTTTTAATAACCTAATTGATGATGCTGTTTATTGTAGGACGATCCACCACTGGGTAGCGTTGACCCGTATGGACTCGAAGAGATGACCTTTGCTAAGGAAGACGAAGTATTTCCAACAATTAACATTCTTGATACTTCTGTTGATAAGAAGGATGCCTCTAAGGATGACGTGGCTGGTAAGAAAGAAGAAGATGGCTCTGATGAAACCGCTGAAATAAACAGTAACGGCAAGAGAAAGCTACCAGAGCCAGAAACTGAAAAGAAGGTTTTTCTTTCTTCTTCTTTTGTCTTCCTTTCGGTTTCGTAAATTAACCTTTGATTCATTTCTCTTCCTTGAGGTCATACATGTTACGTCATGTTTGGTCTCACTTAGCTCAACCTCGAGCTGTAAGTACTGGATTTCTTGATTGTGGAGTCTTGATTTTTCTTCAGCTGCTGAATTGTAGTGGGTAAATTACTTTTTTTACTGATGTGCACATCGTAAAGGGGAAAGAAAAACCAAATTGTTCTAAGACATCATACTTATATTGGGACTAGCAGAATACCTTTACTATTTTTTTGTATTAACTAGTAATGGTTGTTTGTGTTGTATGAATCAAAGAAACTAAAGTTGCAATTCCTCATGAAATTTTCTGCAAACGTTTCTAAGTTTCAAATTCATTTTCAGGAACCAAACAAGCCTCCAGATTCGTGGTTTGAGTTAAAAGTAAACCCACATATTTATGTTAATGGGTTGCCCGATGATGTCACCATCGAGGAAGTAAGTTGTGGTCATACTTCTTCTACCATTATGAATATCTGAAGCTTTTAAATGGACTGATAGTAGGTATATCATTACAGGTAGCTGAAGTTTTTTCTAAGTGCGGTATAATTAAGGAGGTAAATCTCACTATCTGAAGATTCTTCCTGTGTTTTATTTTGGAATCCTGTGTAAGTATCCCCTAACAATGTGGATCTGGTAAACAATTCAGGATGACACTGGCAAGCCTCGCATAAAGCTATACAGTGACAAGGCGACAGGAAAATTAAAAGGCGATGCTCTTATCTCCTATATGAAGGTAATGGCTATATTTGAAGTTCTGTCCTCATGGGATGCATAAGGTTATGATTTTAAACTTTGTCTATTTTTCATCTTCATGTGTATTTGTTTTTGTTTTCACTAGGAGCCCTCAGTGGATCTGGCAATTAAAATCTTAGACGGGGCTCCGTTACGTCCTGCTGATAAGCTCCTCATGTCAGTTTCTCGAGCTAAGTTCGAGCAGAAAGGTTAATACTATTGCACATTTGTTGTATAACAACTTATCGGTTATGTAAAACATCCCATCTGTGGCTTTAGTTTCGGCAATATTTTACTTATGGTTTTTATTGGCTTTACTTTTTTTTTACTCAGGGGAGAGATTTATAACTAAGCAAACCGACAACAAGAAGAAAAAGAAGCTTAAAAAGGTCGAGCAAAAGTTGCTTGGATGGGGTACGTTTTCGCTTTCGTGTACTAAAAACTTACCTTATCTCTAGAAAGACGCATAATAGAGAAATATACTAGGAGATGCTAGAGATTCATTTCCTTACGACCATAGGAAGGTTTATTGTTAAAATTATAATTTCTTTTACTAGGAAAAGATGTATCTATATTGTCTGTGCTTTACCAGATCTTTGTGGAACTCTCTAAACTTAACCATTACTTAGCAAAAAGACTGCACTAAAGACTTTTAACCTAATCAATTTTGGAAAGAAACCTTTTAATGACGAGAGTTTAGAAACACGATATAGGGGTTACAGACATATCATTCTTTTCTTATTCTTTCTGGTGACTTGTGATATCTTAACTGATGAGCGTTTCCTGTTATTGAGCCATTTTTTCCTCCTACTATGTTTATTTAGGTCAGTGGCCATTGCGGATGCATGGATCAAAAGGGAACATATAGTCATGTCAATATTATCTATTTCTGATTATTCCTAGTTGATTTTGAGCATATTAAAATCAAAAGAAATGACCATTTTAGTTGTTGAAGTTGGAGATTGTTCCTAGTGGATTCTAAATTTTATCACATTTCCTCTCTTTTGTTGACGTAGGTGGTACAGATGATTCTAAGGTCTCAATACCTGCAACGGTTGTTCTGCGCTACATGTTCAGTCCAGCTGAGTTGATGGTAGGTCTTGTCCAATAGTTAATATGAGAAATGTTGCTATTTTTAAGAGTAGCTGATATAGCTTTGAGCATTTACTCTGTTTGCAGGCTGATGAGGATCTGGTTGCTGAGTTAGAGGAAGACGTGAAAGAGGAGAGTTTGAAGCATGGACCGTTCGACTCAGTGAAGGTAATAATATGATTTCTTTTTATCTTAAGCTGGTGGTCTTGCTTGCTGCATATAGCTTTGTGGAAAACTTGAGATTATTTTGGAGTACCAATCGAATCTCTTCTTTACAGGTATGTGAGCATCATCCACAGGGTGTTGTTCTTGTAAGATTCAAGGATCGGAGAGATGCACAGAAATGTATAGAAGCAATGAACGGTCGATGGTACAAACTCTCCTGAGTCATCATTTCCGCCTAATTGCCATTAGAGTCGGTATTGAGTCTGATGCTTACATGTACTTCTTTCTGTTTCTGGATGAATGCAGGTATGCAAAGAGACAGATACATGCGAGCCTCGATGATGGATCAGTGAACCATGCTACAGTTAGGGATTTTGATTTGGAAGCGGAACGGTTAGATCAGTTTGCAGCTGAACTGGAAGCTGCTGAGTAAAAAACAAAAGCACAATGATCTAAAGCTGGGAAGATTTGGATTATTATTCTGGGAAACTCAGGTTTCTGATGTAAATCACTAGGCACAGACACATCTGAATCAGACCAACGCAAACCCAGAGGACCGGTTTTATCTAGTACTAGTAGTATTACCTGTAGTGAAATTAACGAATAAGACTGCACTTGCAAGTGTATTTTGATATTCGTTGACTAAAAACCTTTACTACTATGTAATACGATTTTCTTCTAGAAATTTGAAAAATCGGAATTTAAAAGTTATGCTTCACTATATTTTTTCCTTATTTGTTAAATCATGATACTTAGCAGTTTTTGTGTGACACCATCACATGAATTTTTGTTTCTATCAATCATTTGTTTAAAATACTTTGTATTGTAGTTTGGACCTAAATTTCATACTTTTACAGCAGAATGTTGTCAGATGATCTCTAATAACAGAATCTTTATTTTTCTGTTTTTCTTATTAAAAAGTTTCGATTTTTTTCAGATTTCCCGCAATGAGGCAAAAGAAGCCGCCGAGTTGAAATATTTTGAAAAAAATGGAAAAACCCAAAATATTTTCAAGTAATAATTAAATGAAGTTAAATACTGTTGGGGCTAGTTGACGAAAACAAAAATTGTTGAAAAATGATCTAAATCTAAAGCTATGCGGGACCCGCTAATCTCTTAACCAATGAGAGAACGACGTATGTCACGGAACATGTGTTTCTTTGCCGCACCAAATCCCTCATTTAATCAAAAATCAACCAAAGATCCAAATTTCGAAACTTTTTAGTTTTTTTTGCATATCGCAATTTCCACAAATTTTACTGTTTTCCTTGGCTGTTGTTGTGTCTGAATCTCCAAGAAGAAAGAGTTGTGTCTTTAAGATTCTGCTTTTACCCAAATTGGGTGTTCTTTTTCCAAGTTTCTGAGAATTAGGGTTTCCGCGAGGACTCTGTTCAAATCGAGCTGTTTTGGACTTGTTTGAGCTTGGTCAATTCTACGGTAATTGATCTACCCTTTGCTCTCTATTCTACTTACCGAAGTAGTCTAGTGTCTCTGCTCAGTGGCAATTGCGAGACTTTGTTGTCGGTTTGAGCTATTTCGATTCTGTTGTCGAAATTTGGAAACTTTTTTTGATTCTCTATAGACGTATCTTTGGGGCTGAAGAAAGGGATTTTGTTATCTGAATAGTTTTTGAAGCTCAATTTTGTTACGGTGAAATTCTAACAAGTTGGTTCCTTTTTGTTGAATTTTTTTAGGGTTTTTTGGTATAGAGGACGAGGAATGTTTTATTCGCAGTTTATATTAGCTAAGAAAGGGCCACTTGGGACAATATGGATTGCTGCCCATTTGGAGAGGAAGCTTCGAAAGAATCAGGTCGCTGATACTGATATTGGAGTCTCCGTTGGTGAGTATTTTGCTACCTTTTGCTTTTGTGTACAATACCTCTGATTCAGGTCTCAGTTCGTTGTGCTCACTAGGGTTAGCAGAAGCTAAAGTTTCCTTCTTTTTCAGTTGTTATGTGGCTAAACAAGTTCATCTAAAATATTTCCTAATATAACTAATTTCTTTTTCTGAGCAGATTCTATTCTCTTTCCGGAAGCTCCGATTGCATTGCGATTGTCTAGTCATCTTCTGCTTGGTGTTGTGCGTATATATTCGAGAAAGGTGAATTACCTCTTTGATGATTGCAGTGAGGCATTGCTTAAGGTAAAGCAAGCTTTTCGCTCTGCTGCTGTTGACCTACCCCCTGAAGAATCTACAGCGCCGTATCACTCTATTACGTTGCCAGAGACATTTGATCTTGATGACTTTGAGCTTCCAGACAATGAGATCTTTCAGGGGTTGGTTTCTTTATGTTTTAACATTCAAACTCGTATTCCACTCTTACTCCAATTTGCATAATTTGTTTATTTGTTGCTCCTTGTTTTCCTGTCTAGCAGTAATTACGTTGATCATCATGTTAGTACAAAAGAGCAGATCACCCTTCAGGATACCATGGATGGCGTTGTATACTCAACGTCACAATTTGGATTAGATGGTCAGTGGTTGTTTCATATTTGCTTGTCTTTAGTTTGTAGATAGCTATGCCGTAGATAAGCAAAGTCATTTTAAAACTTTTGCAGAGCGATTTGGTGATGGCGACACTTCTCAAGCTGCTTTGGATCTTGATGAGGTATTTTTGTGTTTATAATAGATATTTTCTACTTTGTTCAAGTCATTTTGGAACAAGAAATAGGATAACCATATAGAAAGCTGAATATGAAGAGGTTATCTGTAGATTTCATTTGCTTTTAGATTTTGGGTTCTTTCTCTCCTCTGTTTGGGTAGACGCAGCAGCTGGAAGCTCTGATTGGTATCCAGTTGCGGAGTCCTAGACCGTGAAAAGCTTGTAATTTGAAGTGTTAGGTTGCAGTCATGTTGTAGCGTCAGGATAATGTTGATGTTTTCTTTTTCTAGTGAAGCTTTGCATATTTGCAATCAGAACTTCTCTCTTATTATTTTGGATGTGATCTTTTATCATTCCTCTCTTGTTGTGCAGGCAGTATTCCAGGACAAGGATGTTATTGGATCCGACGATGAGGGAGTTCCAGGGTCAGTTTTTGTTCATTATCTTTGGCTATATTCTTTGTAGCATAATTGCTTTTATGCTTCCCTATGGTTCCTCTCAAATTAACTATCGAAGTGTCAGCTTGATCTTCTTTTCTGGAGCTGTTCAGTACCTTTTCTATATTTTCATACCGCTACTTCAGATTGTTATCATAGATTTTAAATGCTCACATTAGGGAAGATCTCGAGTTGACTGAATGATAAAAAGCTTTGCGTTTTGGCGCTTGAATGTGTGTGTTTCAAGCTTTGTAACCATGCTTTTTAAGTTCCATGACATTCATACCTTGAGTTTGTGTTTGTTCTGTAATTGGATTGTGAATTAGAACTGCAATTCTGTGAGTCTTATCCTTCTTGGATGTGGACCTTTGGTGCATAATTTGGACGTGCAAATTATCAATCAAAAGTTTTACTTATGTAAGATATTCTATTTGTTGATAGTATTGATCACAACGCGTATCTGGATGCGGCAGCACCCGGGATAAAGGATTCGATGGAAGGAGTCTCTGAAGCCATGCCCATGGATTTTAATGAAGAGCAGGTGCGTACCATACATAATGCACGAGGGCATACCTATAGTTGCTTAATAATTGTCACCTGAGTCACAGTGCTTAATGTGATATATTTTACTTTGCATTATGTCTGAATGTACATTGCAGTTACAGACTCCAAATTTACAATTTGTTTACACAGATTTATTGGCTTACTTTTCTGGTAAGACTATTGGATAGTATTGTGAATCTCTCTTTTTGATAGGTTGAAGATCTTGCTATGAATAATGAGTTCATCGAAGATGCTCAAGCTCCTCAAACTCCTGGATTAGTTGAGGTGCCAAACTCGTCTAGTGTGAGAGAGCAGATGGCATGCGATGATCACATGGACGTAGAGGATCTGAATGCAGAAGAAGGTATAAAGTCCTCTGGGGAGCTGAATGCTAATGAGATGCCTAAACGTGGGGAAGACCTGTCTTCTGAATATAATGCCCCAGAATCAGCAGTTACTCCTGTGGAGGTAGATAAGTCACAGATAGATGAAAATGTCAACACACAAAATGAGCCGGAGGAGGAGAGGGCAGAGCATGTACATGTTACATCTCCATGTTGTTCTCACATCACCACCGAGATGGAGGATCCTGGTCAAGTAATGAATGAGGCAGGAGCTAATGTTGTACCTGATAAACCCGATGCTGTTCCTCCACTTGAAACCCCTGGAGAAGAGAACCGAGGTTTGTTGGCAAAGAAAATTGCAAACCTTATACGACATCTTAGTGCCTGCCTTATGCTTATAATTTTTATTGTTGCCAGATCATTTTGCCATTGCCACTGAGGTCAATCAGGAAACAGATTCTAGTTTACAAGGAGATGAGCAAGCGTACAGTAGACCAGATGGGCAGCTGAATAATGCACACGAAACTGATGAACAGTTGGGAAATTTGACTGGATTTACCGATTCTGATTTCCCTCCACCTGAGAAGGTATTAGCTGTACCTAACAGACAGGGGGATGGAAATGATTTCATGGTTGAATCTACACCAGATAAAGAAGACCCTGGCACATGTAATGATGATGCGGGGAATAATAACATTACTGGGAAAAAACGCACTTTTACTGAGAGCACACTAACTGCAGAAAGTTTGAACTCTGTGGAGTCAGTTGGACTGATTCAGTCAAAGAGAACTGCAGATTCTGTCCCTGATGACGATGATTTGTTGTCTTCTATCTTAGGTATCAGTTTATTTTGGATACTCTGTCTGTTCTTTTATACATTCTATTGCTCTTTGAGCTAGCTTTATGGATCAATTATCGTTGAATTTTTTTTTTTTTTTNANTTGGAAAGTCATCCTTTCTGAAGATGAGGCCTACCCCTGTGCTTGAACCAGCAACTACAAAACGGTTACGATCTGCTCCCCGCTCTACTGCCACAAAGAGGAAGGTTCTAATGGATGACCCTATGGTCTTGCATGGCGAGTATGTTTGTCTTACTGTTTTCTTATATCTGATTTTCTTATACCTTAGTTTTTTTGTTCCACTGCTCCAAGTGGACCTTTCATAGAAGTTCTTGTTTTAGCTACTTAGGTTCAAGACAGCTAGAGTCAGAAGTAAATTAATGTGAATCTTGAATTCGTTTGACTACTGATTTTTTCTTTACTGTAATTGGAGTTTGGTCTTCTTTTAAGTTTCACACCTTTAATTACCTAGGAGCGATATTTTTTTACCTTATCTCAATTTGTATTTGTTTTCTTCTGATGTTGCCTACTTTTCTGTTTAGCATTATACGTCAACAACTGACAAACACTGAAGATATACGGCGCGTGCGAAAGAAGGCACCTTGCACCGTTCCTGAAATCGTAATGCTTCAAAGGCAGGCTTTGGAGGATGGACTCTTTAAGGAGCCAATATTTACTGGTAAGTTCATGACACTAAAATGTAGACCGTTCTATACACGTTCTGTTGATTGTTCTTATAATCTGCAGTTATATAGCTAATATGTTTCACTGATTTTCAGGTATGTCAGTGGAATTAGTATCTCTGCACACTGAGCCGTATGATCTAAGAGGAATCATGATAATTGAGAATGATGACCGTCATGCTTCTGTTGGAGCGGTGGAAGATAATGAATGTTCTGTTACGGCCGTGGAAGAAAATAAAACGGAAGAAAGCTCTGATCCGCAAGCTCACCCAAATGATTGTGAGGAGCAACCTGGTACGGCTCATACTCACCCGCAGGAGGAACAAACCATAAACCAACAGGAAGAGCTGAAAGATGATAATGAGCTTGCTGAAAAATCTGACTTGGAGGTTTTGAAGGAAGGCAATGGAGCTGCTGATGAAGTAAATCTTGTAGTGATTGACGATGTCAGTCAAATACCGTCTGAGGAAAAACTCGACCGTGTAGAGGATTTACAGGTTGAAGAATCCCATGAAAACCATGATGGAGAAGGCGGGCAGGATGTTTGTGCGGATCCTAATGAAAAAAGTTGCACTGACGTTATTGAAATTGCTGAAGGCGATACAGATATCAACCCCATTTTCAATGAGATGGACTTGAAAGTTGAAGATGAACTTCCACATGAAGATGAGAAAACGGATGCATCAGCTGAAGTTAGCGAGCTTGGGAGAGACGATCAGACTCCATGCGATAACACAGTTGGGTCTACTGAAACTGGATGCCTAGAAGCTGGTGATTTGAGTAACATGGCTTTGGAAAATTGCAATGAACCTCTGGTGGAAGCGAATAGTGATGGGTTGAATCCAGAGACAGAGTCTTATAACAAATACGAACCGCATAATGAGATGTCTAATGAGGAGGCGTCTATGCAAAATGCATTAGATGGAGAGCATACTTCTCGTGATGGTCTTATGGGAGACAATGATGTAAGTTTCTTTGTTGCGTCATATCCTTATTCAAGTAAGACATGTCCCTGACTCTCTTGTTATCTTATGGTGTAGGAAATGGATACCATGGAAAATGCACATGACACAGGTTCTAAGCCTTTTCGAATTTCAATTCTTTTCTTTTCCAAATGGTCTGTATCCTCTTCATTTGATCAATGGGACTGATACTCTGGTCATCATATCCTGGTTCAAAACTGGACTCAACAAGCTTAAACTTGGAGCATAATTTGGATACGAGATGCTGCTAGTGCTATTCCCGATGATTTCTCAATGGTTCTTCTTATTAATTTCTTGCATTCGTGTCTTCAGGATTTTTGAACGTCGATGATGATGAAGTAGATGAAGATCATGAGGAGGATGACATACAATATGATGATGAAACTCGTCTTCTAGAAAACAGTGGATGGTCTTCTCGTACTAGGTCTGTACAGTTTATGACTTGCTCAGATTTTAGCTTCTATCATGTGAGAGACGTGATGTGATGGGCTTGAATTATGAAAGCTTCTGATTCTCTTTACTTTTAGGGCTGTGGCAAAGTATCTCCAGACGTTATTTGATAAAGAAACCGAGAATGGGAAGAATGTTCTTGTGGCAGACAAACTTTTAGCTGGGAAAACCCGTAAAGAAGCATCGAGAATGTTTTTCGAAACCCTGGTATGTCCATAACACAACCCTAAACTAAAAAAAAAACTCTGATCTTGAATCTGTCTTATTGTTTTGCCAATTTTGCAGGTTCTTAAAACAAGAGATTACATCCAAGTCGAACAAGGGAAGCCCTATGAAAGCATCATCATAAAACCGCGACCAAAGCTCACCAAATCCATCTTCTAGATGGAGAAGATCAGTCATATAGTTGCAGATAGCTAGTTTGGTCCAATCCGAGAATATCATTCGAAATGATTCTACTTCTCCAAAGTTAATACACTTTCCCTTTTTAAGGCAATGTAGTAGTAATAGTAGTATCAATGGTGTTGTAGGCTATCCAAGTAGCTGGAGATTGGTGTTTGTCATTATTTACCTTTATATATAATGAGTTGTTGTTGTATATGTATATATTGGTGTAACCATGAGCACCAAGTTTAAATTTGAGAGATGCTAATTTTATTTTCTTTGGATAACCAAAGTTGTCAGGTTTGTGTGATATTGAAACCTGAGAATACTGAGGAAACATTTTATTCAATAAATAGTACTTTTCATATAAGATAAAGTCTCTACGTTCTTGTGAAGTGAAATTGTTTCCTCAAATGGTTTTCTAGTAAATGATCCTTTTCCCCATTATTATCATCAACGATTTTAGAGTTAAAACTACAAGAATTCAAGAATAGAAGAGTCAAATGTACGTTGAAACAAGGAAATGGCAAATTTTTAGCCGTTTAGTATATATATTTTTTTCTTTGAAGCCATTTAAGATATTGGATTGTACAATGACATTTTTTTGTTGTTAAACACCCGATTTTGTTTAAATTTACGAGAATTAGTGAACATAATACTCACATTTAAACTTTATCAAATGCAAGTTCTGCATTTCCAATTTCTCAAGTTTTTTTTCTCTTTTATAAATCAGATAATCTAATAAAATAAACGAAAGAAATTAACTCAGCTATTAAAATATAAAGTATAAAACTTGAAAATAGGCCAGAATATCTTTTTATTCCACAAAAGATTCAAATTTTTTAAGAATGAAAAATTAATCTTTTTCGGTTAGAAGCATTTCTTGACAACAACTTACTACAATCAAAATTTGAAACTTCAGACGTAAAGCATACAGAAACCATCAAAATGAATTCACAGAGGACAATGACTGACACATCATAATAGAACAATTCTCATGTTTAACAATGGAGACACACCCAACCATTAGAGAGAACTATAAAAGCTCACTCAGACTGAAGAACAGTAAGGTAATAAGGATAACCTTGGCATGTCCCTGATGATGTTGCACTTTCATGCTCAGATAGCTCCCAGTTAAGTTCATATGAAGACAGATCGTAGATACCTGGAGAGAAAACTGATATCTGCAGCGGTATTTCGGTTGTGGATAATGGCTGGATTTGGATCTTTGTGGAACTTAAACCTGACCATATGAAAGGAGGTGAGCTTTCCATGGAAGATGGCGGTTTTCCCAGACGGCTTCCCATCACATCTGAAGTTAGTTTCATTTCCTCTGTGATGGTTGGCACGTAGCGCCACCCGGATTGGTTTCCAGAGGAAGAAGTAGTTGCTGCTGCGTCTGGTAGAAAATCATTCGTGTTGATGGTCACAGATGATATTCCATCAGATGTGTTTCTGATTACCATCTTTAGTTTTATTTCACACAAGGAGGTCGAAAAGTCGTGGTGTATGGTTTGGGGACCGTCTAGTGACCACGAGATCGGGCTCGAGCTTCTGATACTGTAATTGAACAACAACGGGATTAGAAGTGGACAATAGGTTTGCAATCTGCAGAAAGATATCTTTGCGGGTACTTTACCTGTTATGACATGAATGGTGAGACAAAATCTTTGGTAAATCGGGAACTGCTGATGGACTGCTGCTTTTCGCCAGGCGAGAGATTAGGATGAAGTCAACAGTATTTGGACTTACCTGTTTCATCAAAGAAATTTGAGTTCACCACAGTTCCGATGATAAGTTACCAGGGAAGTGATACTGTGTTTAAGAGAGTAATACATATTTCCAAAAAAAATCTCACGCACATAAGACATACATAAGATTTATGACCCTGAAAGAGGATATTCGCTTACCTGAACCGAGGGTCCCTGACATGACCTTTCACTTTCATGGAAGCTTGCTAAAGGTGAGCTAACGATATCGAAAAGCTTTTCATCGTCATCCTGAGTATACAATTTTACATCAGTTTGGCTGGGAGGAAGGGACGTGGTTTCCTCGTCTTCAGTCCCGGATTTTCTGCAATCCTGAAAGTTTGAGCAAAATTCTAATTTCAGACTTCAAAAAGGGAAAGACCAAACTAGCTACTAGAAATGCATTTATTGAACTTTCTAAGTTCCAACGACCTTTATCATGAAGAAACAAGATAAAGCTTGCCCAGCGAGTAGAAATTTGGAAGGTAAGATTGTATCAACAGGCTGAAGCAATGAGATACCCCACCGGCACCCAACTGTTGACAACTGGTGAATTTGGAAACAATCTGACTTCGCACGGTTCACGATATCCATACGCACAAGAAATTCTTGCAATCTTGATGGAGATGGGGTGACTTTGAACGAGGTCTGTAGAGACGGTAAAACCTAGATGAAAGAGTACGACGTAGAAATGGTTAAGACTTGTTAGCCAATGCAAATCTGCCTATACCATAGTCAAATTCTTAACAAAAAAAACAAATGCAGCCAAAAAATTCATCACCTGCAAATTATAATGCATCCTTAGGGTGCGGTATTTCATGCTTGATACATTTTCCATTTCATAGTATATCGTAAAATACAAAGATATTGTTCCTGGGATGGCAGCTCGAAGCCAAAGAGGCCACCTTAATGATCTGTCTCCTTGCAGTGATACATCCTGAAAGAGATCACCATTCAAAACCATGTTAGAATACCCTAACATGCACATTCGTCTTTGAGGCTTGAAGAAAACGTTTGCCACAGACCTTTGGAAATGCAAATACACTACTTGTTCTATTACTTTCACGCTGAACAATATTATGTTCATCGCCCTTCTTTAAGCAATCTGGAAATTCGGTTGTCAGCTCTTCTTCATGATTTCCAGGACTTACAAATCTTGGATGGCTAATCTTCATTTTAAGATTCTACGAGGACAGACAGACTTTGTTAGCACAAGAATAACTCGGTTTATCGCATCACATTATCAGGTCATCAAGCAAAAATCACTATGATAAACCAGACCAAACCAAACCAAACTCATAGACAAGTAACATCCACACAATAGTAGAACAGAATGAATTAACTGGCAATACGGTAGAGAACATGAATGATAAGGGTTGATCAGAAAAAGAAAACTACCTTTGTTGGGGATTCTGACTTATTTCTTAACTCTAAAACAAGATAACGTAAATCTCCAGCATACAATTTCTCAGGCAGATGATCAATTGAACCCTCAAGCCTGGGTAGACTCTGCACAATCAAAATTTCTAAACATAAGAGGTCGCAACAAATCATTAAAAAATTAAACCATAGAGGAAAGCTTTGCACCTTGATGACTAAAAATTTCAAGGCATCAGTGGGTGTAAGTTTGTTTTTCCTTCTTCCTCTCGCAGTTTTTGCCTTGACAGACACAGATTGGAAGTAATGCACACCTACGATGGAACCAGACAACTCCCACCTTACACCGACAATTTTGAGGATACCTTCTTCACTGGGGGTAACAGTGAGTCTCACCTAGAAGAAAAAAATCAAAACAATAAGTAAGACGTAACAAACAATTACAAGCTACATTTTTTTTTTGTCGACAATTACAAGCTACACAAAACCTCAGAACTTCACAAAGGAGATACAGGGATCAAGGAAATTCAACAGTGTCTTTAATTAAGGTTAGTAGCAATGAGGATAGACTACTTGGCAATCAATACAGTACGACTTGTTCAATAGTTTCTTCGCACAATTGACCAAACAATTTATTTCATAATTGTCTTCTGAAATGAAAACACATGCAATTCAAAATCCTGATTAAGCAGAGTAAAGACCAACAACTACAAGTGAAAACCTCAAGACTTTAAAAAAACATGTTTATCTATATACACAAGATGAAAAAATTTCAGGTAGACGAAGATTTTAAATATTAAAACAGATAAATCAATCTAAGTATCTAATTTAGCAGACTTACCAATTTTTTCTCGCCTCCACCTAATGTGAAGTCCACTTCAGACAAAGTGAAAGAAGAAAAACCAGAGGTTGTAACCCTGTGGTATTGTTGACATAAATGGCACATCTTAATCATTTAAATTTAGGTCAACAAATTTGACTGAAACCTGATTGAGGAGATTAGCTGCTTACTGATTATGTTCTGTGGAAATCTCAGGACTCAAGCTTGAGCCACTTGGCTCATTATCTACTTTACAAAGTCCAATGTGGAGATAAAATCAGATATACAAACTGAAGAATGTAAACAAATTTATAAAGTAAACATCAAATAACAGAAACAGCTTACCTAATTTTAGGTCGTCAGAATTTGCGGTAAGTTCACAGATAAGAGACACACTTGTTATGGAAGTAGAGATTAGCAATGGATTCCTAAACTCCAGATCCAATTTCACCGACTCTGAAAACAGTGAAGACCAAGTAAGAATCCAAAATTACAAACATTTCCAGACATGCTACACCAGAATATCATGTCCTCAACAATATGGAAATGTATTGCCAAAAATAATCCCTTCCTTGGAAAAAGCACACGTGATAACATTTACAGATACTATGATATCACAAACGAAGAAACATGATACTCCTTCTCTCTCACTCTTCCGTATCTCCTCCATGCAAAGTATCAAAGTAAGTAGTTTCTAAGATATTCATTTTCAAGGGTCAAATCAAAATCATATATCAAATTGAAATATCCTGCTGCTGGCACCATAAGGCAAAACAGATTTTGGACATAACTGTGCCTATTTTAGCTGGACTAGATTGCATTATTTTAAATTTCAGACTTCAAGTATAAGTTATATGAGGACAACTGTAAATAATATTGCGTGTGATTCAGGTAAACAGTAAATGCAGCTAACAACAACCTGCATACCTCCAGCGACACAAACATTTGATTCCTTGTATTTCTTTGGCAGAAGCTTTGACTGTAATTCCAGCCAGTTTGACTTGCCAGAATTTAATGATGGGATGATATCATCCTCCAGTGATTGCCAGATGCTCTCTTCTACAAGAGCCTGACCATATGAAATATGAGTCATAGTGGTACTAAGAAGATGCAAAAGCACCATCAATGAAAAAGAAACAATTGAATGATGCACAAAGATTATTTATTTGCAAGTAATCCAAATATCTTAACCATATATACTGATGTCAATTATGTTGTTCACAATGGAGTATACATCCTAGGAAGATTATGATGGGTAGCAATATGTACATACTCCAAAGAATGAATATGAAACTTACAGAAGCTTGAGATGCATAAGTGCGATGGTCTTCATATATAACTTGAAGAGACGACATATTAAGAATTGGTAGTTGAAGTCCCACCACCTCATGCTTCATTCCAGTTTTCTTCAAAATGAATATGAAAATAAAAACGATTTTTTTTATGAACAAAGAACAAAGAATTGAGACCAGAGGTAACTATTGGAAGCACTATATATTTTTCTTAGCAGCTTCAGTGGAGCGTGTAAAACCGCAAGTATAGGCTAGGCACCTTAACAATGTCGAAAAAGTCCCTGAGAAAAATCTCTTGGGTTGCCTTGGATTGGTAGCCACAGTCCAATACTTTGAGCATGTTTCTAACTGCAACATCATGCATCCCAACAATTGCATACCACCTGAACAGATAAAATTATAGCAAGTTTTAGACCACAAATTTCTAAACTTCACATCTTATGAGACTTAAAGTGACCATATCCAAAACTTACTGTCCAATATGAAAATATAAATGATCTTTGATATGGCTCCATGTAGTTGATTTATAAACAGAGATTGCACTTTTGTATGTACGAATTGCATGGTTAACCTGGAAAAAAGGCAAACAATATGTGTTCTAAAGAATGCAACGCATGTACAAAGCTTGAGCTCTTCCAGCAAAGTGACATGTACCTGATTACAGTTTTTATAGTGGTCTCCTGAGAGAACTAGATGAAATCCATACTTGTGTAACATCGCTGGCTTGGTTAACATGAAACAGTAAGAAGCTTGCTCCAACATGACTGCAGCGTGCAAGGGTTCCTGCAAATGAGTAAAAGTTAGCAACTGTATAAAATGTGTATGGTCTGAAGGCATATAAAGAAGCACCTCTCCACATATGCGGAAGTAAACCGAAGCAGCTTCTTTGTGCTGATCTCTAGCCTTTAGCATCTCTGCCCACCAAAGCCCACATCTCGTAGCATTTTGGAAGCCAGACTTCCCAAGTTTCTGCATGAGATTTTGAAAGCATGGTTCACCGCATCACTTACTTACGTTAAACAATTAGTATTTCAGTTTCATACTTTGCTTATTATAAACACCAATTCAAGTAATTGATGGTCATTCACTAAAAGAACTGTTATCAATTAAAGAGTGGGTTATAAAGATATACCATATAAGTGCTGAATGCATTTTCCATGCACTCAGAATCCTTTTTTGGCTGGTCTGAGATGAAATATGCAAGTCCCCTCATTTCCTTCCAAACATGCATGAAAAGATGAGTAGTCCGCCCAAATCTTAGCAAAACAAAACAATGGCCCATCGATGATGAACTATTGAAGCAACCACAGGACATAAAGTGAAGAATAATGAAAAATAAACACCAAAAAGCAGTTTTGGTAATATGGCAAGCCTATACTATACGTAAGTTTCTAAATACAAGACGAATATCATATTAAATATAATGCCACAGGAACACCTCAACATTAACATAAATACAAAGATGTGTATCTACCTGAACACCAGCATAGTGTTTCCAAGCTTTATCGATATTATAGTCTGTATATATTAACCGATAGCTTGACAATGCAAGTTCATAATCATGCAACATGAAGGCGTAGTCACCCAAAATTCTAATTTGAGATTCGGTCGAGCTATATGTATACCTTCAAAAGTGGAAGCAAAGTCAGTAGAGCTTATAAATATGTCAAGGTAATCATAAAAGGAGCAGGAGTTCAAGAAAGCATACATAGAACCTTTGGTGGCATCCGGATTATCGTCTTTTCCTTTTCTCCACAAAAAGTTTTTAAATTGATTTTTAAGACCTTTCCTTGTTGCAGAAATCTAGTGACACAACAAAATGCAAACTAAACGATAAGATAAGAGAACAACAAAAGCCTAAGTAAAACACACAGATGACTTGTTAGAGTATCTAAAGCTAACCTGTTGATTAAGTTCTCGAACTTTCTGCTCCATGTAAGGAATTATATGCCTTGAAGCAAACTCTTGCATCAGATCTTTGATCTGCTCCAAATATGCCAGGAAACGAAATATGATAGGTTAAAACATTCAAAACTGTTGAAAGGTATAAATCTAATCAGTAAGAGAATGTTACTCCAGAGCTAGCAGCCAGAAGCCTTTTAAAATACCTCCACAATATCATCACCAGTGAGAGCACATCCAAGTTTGTCGGCCGAAACACTTGATTTCTTTTAAGAAAAATTGATGATCAAGATAATGAACTTACAAAATTGACATGGATTGATGTATGAGACTTGAAATTATGTTGTATAAAAGTTCTGATGAGTGACTTACAAATGAAGCCCAGGGATTAGCCTGATGTTCCACGTTCCCCTCTTTAGATGAATTAGTGCAAAGTAAGTTGCATTCATTATTTCCAAATTGACTTCTCATCTCTGACAGAACTTTAGACGTTCTACAGAAGAAATATCATCTAGTCAACTATAACATTACATTTGACACCCATAAACTTATGACGAAAATCATATCATAAACTTATGATGAAAATCATATCATATAAGAGGGAATAAGGAACAACTACCTCTCTGTTGTTGCATCTTGATTGTCATGCACCAACAAGTAATGCTTCAAAATGTTTGGGTCCATTGTACCATCAGTAGGTAATCTATTGGAGTTGAAAAGATCTACAAATTTTTTTATAGGTTCTTCATCTTTTGATGAAACGACCAATAGACCTGAAAGCACATTTCGAATTATTTGGAACTCAACAGAAAACTCTATGAGACATCATAGATCAGAAAACCTAGTTTAAAGACCTGAAAACAACGATTTTCTAAAATCCATTTAATATCTTACATGCCACAGGATGATCGAAAGCTTCGTGGTCTGAAAACGACAATGTACGTATAAGTTCTTTATTGTAATACCGAAACCATGAGGGTGCAATTTCAGACTCTGGATCTGCAGGGAGCGAAAATACGACAGCATTAGAAAAGCAACAAGTTAGAGAATTCGGCTTCTCAATTATTTAAAAATTGTTAGTGCACGATGTTAAAGAGTTTAAAAAACTTATAAAGGCATTTTCCGCTAATCACAGAAACAAATTTGGAGTAGTGACTTACTAGAGAGTATATCAGTAATTTGAGGAGGGTCAGATTTCAAATCCTGAAAATCCTTCTCCCCAGCTTGAGTAATAACACGTTCTAGCCGTTGCTTAGCAACCTAGCCATAAGTAAATACAATCAAATTTGAGCTCAACACCAAAGATGCAGAATGGAGGAGCCTCAGGCCGTCCTCCACCACAACATAAACAAGTATACCCCTAAAACCAAATCCATCTTCTTTCACTTTACGTTATTCGTAAAAGCAGGTAATGATTTCAATATGTTCAATTAAAGGTGATTCACACTGTTGCTGGGTAATAACTGGTTATCAAGTACCTTAACTATTCAAACGTTAATATATTCAACCGAAGCAACTCTTACATACCTCTACGTTTGGTTGCTTTATATCGGAGGCATAAAACAATCTTAATGTAAACTTCTTTAGCCGATACAGCTGATCGCTCGATGTCCGAACAGGCACTGCACCGCAAAATTCACAATTGGAATCCTCAAATTAGACGTTTCGGATAGTAAACGCGGAACACAATCAACATCAAATCAAGGAATTCACCATCGATGTTACTAAAGTTGCAGAATGGCTTGAGCGTTTCCACAAAGGATAAGCCATTCCTGAGGAAAGTATCTTCAACAAGAGGCGTACATAGAACCATGACCACTGGACTAATTTCCTCCAATAGCATTTTCCCAAGCGAAGAGTTCACCGGCTCCACCATTCTTCCGTTCGCTTAACTAGTCTCTCAAACCTCTTCACTGTGTATCTAATCCGATTTCAGGTCGGATAGATTTTGGAGGCGGTGCGATTCAATAACCTAGATCTCCACCTTTTTAAGCCAATCGGAGCTACGACGCCGTCGTCGGCAGCTGCCGGACTTGATGTAGGTAGGAATGAAGATATCGGTAAATGATGGAGTATGTAGAATGGAGAAAGCAGTCAGTACGGCGTATTAACCGGAGAATGATCGGATGATCGTAATCGGGATCGAGATCGACGTAGAGGGAGAGATGTAGGCAAAGTTCGATTGGAGATTTGGAGGAGAGTCGACGAGCAACATGAAAAAAAAAAAAAAAAAAAAAAAAAA
>Ga0041059_1000581_pt1 | contig 28141 bp, 18 predicted proteins | sample AraColnosormetaG_FD_56232 | JGI IMG/M metagenome (GOLD analysis project Ga0041059, IMG submission 56232) | Arabidopsis roots microbial communities from North Carolina, USA - Col MF nosort | ecosystem: Host-associated > Plants > Roots > Unclassified | place: USA: North Carolina | collected... | reverse complement strand
AAAAAAAAAGAAAAAAACACTACAAAAACAGATAATGTTACCTTTTAATCAGAAAAAAAATACACACATGAGAACACTAACTTCACAAAATAATCACTTAATCAGAGACACTTCACATATGAGATGCATCATGCAATCTAGTGGACTCTGCAATCCAATCCAATCGACAAAAACAGAGAAATAATTTAAAACTATCACTAATAATTCCTCTTTTGTGAGCTACTCTCACCACCATCGTCTCTTTTCTTCATTCTCTCATTTCGTACATAATCTCAATCACATTATCTAGCTTAAAAGGCGTGTTCTCTGTACTCAAATTTTCCATAGATTCCCAGAGCAACGAGATCCATATAGAAACCGCTAGTGACTACGTAAGCATCAGAAATGAAGAAAATCATTTACAATCATGATTGTGTTTTATCATGTAATCTAGTAGCCTTTACAATCCAAATCAAATTGATGAAAACATTGGATTTTTCAACATCTGAGGCAACAAAATCTTCTAAGTTTATCAAAAAATCAACGCATCGGCAGAGAGAAGAATACAAATAAAATCGAGACGGTATCGATAAATACAGAGAATCAAATCGCAATAACACAGTAGTTTAGAGGAATATATAGAAAAGAGAGATGAAAACCTCTAATCCGGCGGCGCCACCACCGTAAGAGTTGTACTGAAGAGCGTGCATGAGTTTTCCAGCCATTTTTGAAGGTTTCTGAACGACGACGACGATGATCTCTGAATCGGAACAACGGTGCTTAAGATTTTGTTCTCGGTTTTACGCGGAGAGGCTTAAGGGGTAAAAGCGGTATATCATATAAAAAGTGGTTGTGAATTTGCCACGTCACCTCAAGTATTGAAAGGTGTTATACGGAAAAAGAAAAGAATCTACCGGTGCGCGAATTCAGAATTTGCCACGTCACCTCAAGTACGACATCATGGGCCATTACTGGTTGATCTAGTTTTGAGTTATCATGGGCTTGTTTGGGCTTTAATTCCACTGGCCAGTGATTTTAATTATCCAATAATGATCTTGGGACGATCCATTTACCTTATTATAACTTTTTTTTCTGCAATGTTAATTTTTCTGTTAATGAGTCATTACCAGTCAAACAGTTTCCTGCTCAGCCACTGTGGTTATGGTTAATATGCTTGGGTGTTGTCTGGCAGATTCCACAGTGGTCTCACCATATATGGTTGGTTCCTACGGGTTTAGGGACTCGACTTCTTAATTTCTCGCTCAGCACGTCAATCGTTTGTAATGTATTTTTTTTTTTGGTTGTCGCAACCACACCTAAAATCTAAATAAATGTTTTTAGCTAAGAGCATAAGACTCATCCTCGGTTGTTTTTGTTTCTTGCATTTCTCCCCATATGTCATGAATCTAGTTTGATTCTTCTGAATTGCCTACCAAATGTTACATAAATTGGTAGTGAATTTCTTGTATCTTTTCGCAAGAAATTTTCTACCAAATTTCGTCTACTCTATTTTTTCATCAAAATTTTGTAAGTAATTAGTAGGAAAAAAAAATCCATTTTCTAACTCGATATTCATTGAAGACCACTTCGGAAAAAAAGAAAATCTTCTTACTGTCTTTGTATATGAGAATGAAACCATGTGATTTTTATGATATTTTTTAGAGATTATTTATAAATTTAGACCAACTGTTTATGTGTTATTTTAAAATATTGAATCATTATTTGTTGTTGTTTTCGCCAAGAATCTTTACTCGTTTTAACTTGTTTGTTAGTTTGTGTATTGAGTAGGAACGTTAAGAAACAAGTAAATTTTTTCTTTTTTCTTCTATTTGGAAAATGTTATTGTATGTTGCGCTAAATAGTTGTGTATCTCTATGGAAAATTTTCAATTTTACTCAAATATAAACGCAAAAACTGATGTTTGAAATGACTGAAAATATTTGATGCTTAGTAATGGTGATTCGAGAAGGAGTAAAATGGTAAAAGTAATCCGTGTCTTACTACGTAAATCTTTTGCATTTTTCTTTTTTGGTTAAAACGTTTATTCAAGTCTTTCCCGGCAAGGAAACAAAATCTATACGGACCTACCTTTAGAAAAGCTTAACCCCTTCTCTCTTATAAAAACTGCTTTAAAGACAACCAAAAGAATATTGAACCATAAAAAAAAATCAAAAATAAACTCTTGAGCGATGAGCAACCACCTCTTACCACCGGAGAACAAGATCCCGACTCTCAACTTCGACCATCTAGAGATTTTCTCAGCCCTTGGACGTGGATCTAAAGGAGTTGTGTTCTTAGTAAAAGCCGATAACAAATGGCTTGCTTTAAAAGTCATACTAAGAGAATCAATCGAGTCAAAGAAGGCCAAAGATGAGTACAAACGCATAAGTTTCGAACAAGGAGTGTTGTCTCGATTCGACCATCCTCTGTTTCCACGTCTTCATGGTGTTATATCCACCGATAAAGTTATCGGTTACGCGATTGATTACTGTCCTGGAAGAGATCTCAACTCTTTAAGGAAAAAACAGTCGGAAGAAATGTTTTCCGATGAGATCATTAGATTTTACGCGGCGGAGCTTGTGATTGCACTTGAGTATTTGCATAATCAAGGAATTGTGTACAGAGATTTGAAGCCTGATAATGTGATGATTCAAGAGAATGGTCATCTGATGCTTGTTGATTTTGATCTTTCGACGAATCTACCTCCTAGAACTCCACAATCTTCTTTTTCGTCGTCACCGAGACTTTCGACGGCGACGAAGAAAGAAAGGTCTATCTTCGCATTTTCCGGTTTATGTAACTCCGGAATCTCCCCGGACGACTCGGTTTCGAGATCCTCCGAGTCGGAGTTTTCAGGAGAGAAGTCGAACTCGTTTGTTGGAACAGAGGAATATGTTGCGCCGGAGGTAATCACCGGAAGTGGCCATGACTTCGCCGTGGATTGGTGGTCGTTGGGAGTGGTTTTGTATGAGATGTTGTACGGAGCGACGCCGTTTAGGGGGTCCAACCGTAAAGAGACTTTTTTAAAGATATTAACTGAACCGCCGAGTTTGGTCGGAGAAACGACATCGTTAAGAGACTTGGTAAGAAAACTGTTGGAGAAAGATCCTAGCCGTAGGATTAATGTTGAAGGAATCAAGGGACATGATTTCTTTAAAGGGTTGGATTGGGATTTGGTGCTTAAGGTATCACGACCACCGTATATTCCGGCGCCGGAAAATTATGAGATTTCGAAAATCGACGTGGAGAAATTCGTCCATGAAATATTTACTAAATGTGAACATAATGGTAATTTTATTGTCTTTTAGTTTAAATTTATTTTAAAAATTTGTAGAATTATTTATGTCTATCATATGATTTTAGGTAATTGTCAAACTGGCCATTTACATATATAGAATATTCGATAACTCAGAGAATATTATGCCAACTAGCTTCAAGAGATATATTTGATATGCTTTGCTTTTTTAGTTTTCACAATGATTTTTTTTTTGTATCTAGTCCTAATTTTGTGACATTATTATATATTCGATTTAAGAGGAATTTCCAAAAAGAGAAACTCAAATCCAAATCTTGGAATATGAAAAAAGAAAGAAAATTGGGTGGTTTAGAGAAGGTATTAAAAGAAGGAAAGTGAAGCAACAGAAGATGTATTAGTGAACTGTTTTGGCGGTGGCATCATCAATATTCACTCGGAGTTTGATAATGGACCTACTTCTTTCTTTTGTCCTCTCTCTATTCTATTTTTTCAATCACTACTCAATTATGAAGATGATTTAGAGTCATCAATAGTGGACTATTAGACTCTACTATTCAGTAATGACGATACCAATATAGGTGGTTGATGTTGAATTGTTATTAAATCACTAATGTTGAAACTTGGAACGTGTTAAATCGGGTTCTTATGAAGTTATGATGCTGACCCATTACCTGTCTCTTGTTCTTCGAAATTTCACAAAAGAATATAGTGTTCTAAAAGAAAAGGAAAAAAAAAAGAGGGTTTTGATTTCTTTTCTTCCCAAAACATTGATTCGTTTTAGACTACTTTTGTTAGTTTAAGCCATGACTTTTGTATATGTGTGAGCCAAATTTTTATTATTTATTGACTTAAGTTTGGCTCAAACTATTTACAAAAATGATTGGACTATTATTTGACAACAAATCATGTAACTCATTACAAGTTTTCTTTAAATCAATCATATGAGGAAAAGAGATTAAACATATTTTGTTTTTAGTTGCACCCACATAAAGACTCGTAAAATACATGATTCTATCTAACTGTTTATTCTTTATAGATGTGATTACACGAACACGAACCATGTGATGATAGTAATTAGATGACAAGAGATGAATAATATTGTTTGGTGATAGTATTTGTATTTGTCCATATACCAAGCTGTGATTTGCTTCGCGGTGGCATTTAAGAGAGCTGTTGTCTTTCACATGTTTTTCAAGATGAGATTTTTGTTTAAATAAATTAAATATAAGTTGCAATGGAATTCACATACCGATTCTTCTCAAATCAGCCCAACCGATGAGTAAATGTGAAGACAAAGAAAAAATAATGAGATTGGTTTGTAACCAATTTCAGAAACTAGCCGAAAAGAAAGTCTCTCATATTAAGGGAGGACCAAGGAGCTGAGATGATCGTAGGTGCAGGAGACAACAATTATCAACCATAGTTATCCTAACCAGAATTGTATACGTCTATGGTTGAAATGGTTTATACTACTTCATAGTTGAATCTCAAGAATTTTATGTATTTTGATATATTTTATTTTATTGAGGTTTTATTCTTTAAATCATACTTTACAACAAAGAAAGTGTACATATGTAATATATGAATGTAAATGCTGTTTTTTTTCTTAATCATATGGTTGAAGAGATTTACATTATGACATCTAAGATTTTAAGATTAATGGTAAAGAGAAGTTTGTTTGCAAGCTTTACAAGAGTTTGTGCGGGTGGAAACATACTTTGAGATTAGTACAAGAGGTACTTTGTGACTTTCTTTAGGTGTGAGACTGAGTTGTAGTTATCTTAAGAAGTGTGGAGAGTCCTACTTGACATTGTTGTTGTATGTAGATGATATGTTGATAGTGGGAGCAGACTTACATGAGATTAGCAAGTTAAAGGTAAAACTTTTATCAGTTTGCGGTAAAAGACCTAGGAAAATAAGATCAATATAAGCAAGGGAGAGCATCTCCAATGGAGGGGTCTCTTGTTATTTTGAGAGAGTTCTCTTGATTTTGTTGATTAAAAAATAATCAAAACTGATTAATTTTGAGAGAATCGTCTCTCTGAAGAGAGATTTTTGGAGTTGAGAGAGCCGAACACGTGGCTCTAGGTGATTGGTTGGTTTATTTAACAATTTTTTTTTTATCGTTTATGTATTCCTGTCGTCTTCTCTAGCGATTGTGCGACTCTTTTTTCCTGCGATTCTGCTACTCTGGAGAAAGGAAGACGAATGATTAGTTAAAGAAGAAGAAGAGGAGTCTTGCGATAGAAGAAGATTTTTGCGATATCTTCATAGAAGGAAGATGGTCTTATCTCAAGGCTCTGCATCTCTCTCCTTTTCTCATCCATGTAATCTCTTTTTCTCTCTTTGCTACCCTTCTTCTTCCTCTAGTTGTACTTTGTATTCTGACCAATTCTCCAATTCTCTAAATTTAAGCTTTAGTTTGAAAATTAGGATTTCTGGGTATCCTAAGCAGCTCAATTTTTGATATTTCTGATTCGTTTTATAAACTGAATCGTTCACATACGGTTTTGTTCTCTTAAATTGGGGGAAACAACTATTTAGCTTGGCTGAACACCAATAGTGGCAAGAAAGAGAAATCGAATTGAAAGAGAAATTGAATGTTGTTGCGGCAGGTAGTGCGTATTGGAAGAATTTAACATTGTGAGAGAGTGATCTTATTGATTTAGTGGTGTTACATGAACTTAGCATGTAAGGATCGTGCTCTGTCTTGGTTATTAGTGGTGAAGGGTGTTCAAAAATCAGTGACTTGCTTTGCTCAATTTTCACAAGAGGTCATGCGTCCATGAGCAATTGGCATAATACGTAATTGTCAGATGGTATACAACAACTGTGGACAAGAGTGTATGTTTTTCAGTGTGGCAGTGTTGGAAAAAGAAGCAATGCGAGGAGGCACACCTCTTCACTTAAAGGTGTTTGTTAAGAGTCGTAACTTTTACATTTGGCTGTGTTGTTTTATTTTAGAGAGAAAGAGACACAACTCTTCACTTGTTCTGTCTATGTGTTTTGTATTTAAACTCATTAGATTTGGTTGTGTTGTTTTCTTCTTGAATACTGGACTTGGTGAGGATTTGAAATTATGTACTTTCCTGCACATGATTCCCTAGCTAAGAATTCATTGTTTTTGAACTTGAGAAAATGATCTTATTGGAAAGTTTTATATGTTCCTGAATTGATTGTGATCTTTATTGGTGCTGCATTAAGAATCTTATATGTTCCTGCACTAGTATTGGTAAGGAATACTGCCATTTTTTATCTCCTTATGTGAAGTAAACCGTCTTTACTCATATATTTTGGTTTCACTTCCACAGAGCAAAATCGATGAGCTGATCAAGAGTCTCTTGGATTTGTGCTTCTGTACTTCTTACGAGGAAGGTGTGTTGACTTTTCGACTTGTTCTTTGTGTTCTTGGATACATGTTCTTTTCAACTTCTATAACATTGTTTTCTTTAGCAAGGTATTGATTTTTCTTTTTCAGATTTAGAGATTGTGGAAAACAATTTGAAACATTTTGAAGAGAACCCCACTTGAGAGATACTACCATTGGATTGTGAAATTTTTTTCAAAAAAATATACAAGCTCTCTTCTTACAAATTTTCACAATTAATAATAAAGAATTGGAGAGAGCCCATGAGAGGGCTCTCACCATTGGAGATGGTTTATATTGTACATGTCACAAGAAGAGTATGTGAAAAAAAACTATTGGAGAAGTCTGATATGGGTAACACAAAACTGGTTATTACTCCCCATGCGAGCCAATTTTTGCTATTCAGAAATCGATAACCAATAAGTGAACATGAGAAGGCGTATATGGATAACGTTTCATATATTTTTCCTATTGGTTCTTGATGTACACAATGGTATGTACAAAATCAAACATTACACATGTGGGAGTCATGTGTAACCCTGGAACAAATCGTTGGGAGATTGCTAAATAATTTTTCAGGTATATAAAAATCAAAATTGAAAGTTAAATTTTAAAAGGTCTTAGTTAAGATTGTCGGGATATATGTTGACAATGGAAGTATTATTGATAGCATAAAGCACACATCATATGTTATACACTTCTCATTATGCTATACACTTCTGGTGGTACTACAATTTGTTGGGTTTCGAAATTGAAGAAGATTGTAGCCCTGTCAAATTGTGAAGATGAATATCTATATTAAGAAGATTTGAATAAGATTAAAAATTATAATTCTTCTATCATCTTTATTTGATTTTTTTCCAAACTGTTTTCAATAATTATAATATATAAAGTAAAAAAAAAAACCCAATAATATTGGGATTTTTTTTTTTACTTTATATTGTGATTCGAATTTTTAATAAGGACATACACTACCCAATTGACAAAAATTGTGTGTGTTTAACGTTTCACATGGACTAAACTATTTAGATAATGCTTAGGAATCATATCATATAATGAAGATCACCAATAATATTTCTTTTGAATCAATATTAATAAAAAAATAAAATATCATTAATTTGTCGATTTAATACGGGTTAAATCTTTAATTTATTATTTTTAACATCACCTATATTAAACATATCAAATTAGTCGGAATTAGAAAAGATTGTATAAAATCAAAAATGTCTCGTGGTATCATGTTACTTAATAACAATTGTAAAATATAAAATTGAAATGTCTTAAATAATGATAAAATTGGTAAACTTTTATATATAAGAAATAATTTTTAATTTTAAAAAATTAATACTTTTAGAAAAGAAATCAAGGAACGAGTTAAGAAATTACGGGAATGGTTATATTTCAGGTCAGGGATATATATCAGACAGTTTTGAATCAATATTTATAAAATTTTAAAATATCATTTAATATGGATTAAATTCTCACTTTATTAATAATTGTTCCGTGGACTCATGGTATACCGTAACTTAATAACAATTATAAAATATTTAAATATACAATTTGGAAACTTTGATATATACTAACTTTAAGAAATAAATTTTCATGCAGTGTACCGCGAGTTAAATTCTACTTTGTTAGATAAAAGATTTAGACAATTTTACATTTTTTTGGAACATTTCTCTACTTTTAACTTTGATGAGAGTCGATTTTTAAATTGCATATATAGACATTTAACTTTCTTGAATAATCCAAAAAAAATAAGCAAAATGCAAAAGCTAAGCAAAACATAAGCATGGAATAGATTTAGTGAAATCTTGTTAAAAATGATGTTTTGAACACACTAATTGTTATTTCAGATATTAACAATAACTTTTGTATGTTGTTTTGGGAATATAGTATGATATCGGATATCTGAGCAGCACAACACAAAATTATGGAAGAAAAGCCATAATAAACGTGTGGCCACCCAAAGCAGAAGGACTCGACGAATTCAGTTTAGGCCAAACTTGGCTGGTATGAAACTTAGATTAAAAAGTAAAGTAATGATGCTTCAATGCATGTGGCTGTCAACAACAAAAGAACTGCAAACACAATAAAATTCGAGTGGGTTTTCCAGAATGCTGATACTTCAGCCCACATGAATCGAAGAAACTGTCTGATATTAGTGAACAGACATGGAACAGTGCAACTAATATATCTCCACGAAGATACAATCAATCCAGATATGTGAGCCAATAAAAAGCCAACCCACGGAGCTATCTGACCACAGAACTGTAGACGTAGTAGGCGCCTAAGACAATGATCATCAGACAGTGGTATCTGGTTCATATGAATAACATCGACGTCAGATGGCAGGTTAGTTTTTAATCAATCAAAACAAATTCTATCTAGAAAATATAACTATTAATTATTTGTTATGTGATTTGTTTATGAATTTATGTTTGGTGCGTTTTAAGTTGAAAATGATCAGATGCTTATTCTCAAAAATTACATAACAAATAATTAATCGATATATTTTGTAAATAATATTTGTTTTGAACATTTTTCAAGTTAAAACGCACTAAACTTCATACGTCTTAATAATTAGGTTGTAAATACATAAATAACGTAAAAAAGTTTAGATGCTTATTCTCAATGAAACCAAAACATAATTGTATACACCAATATATTTTGAACATTATTATAAAAATCAATCCAAAATTGAATTAAATTTATCTATTTAAGGTTTAGTTTTACTCATATGTGTATATAAACCTTTTTTTTTTTTTGAATATAAACCAATTTACTCTAGAGCACACTACCTTAAAAAGTATTAATACCTGAGGGCTGAGGTTTAGAGAATTGAAAGACAAACTAACTATCTTAGAGATTCTAGAGCTCCTGCAGTCCTTACTTGGATATTCTAATTTAAAGAGATATGTTTAAAGCTTTCGACAAAACCTTTTGGGCCTTCCCCTTTTTGCTTATATTAATATATATAGCGGTTCGGTGAAACATCAAAGGAGATAGAAGAGGATAATTTTTAGGGATAGGTGCATGACTAGATGTTGAATTAAGGGAGATAAATTCTGATGTGAACTGAAAAAACTTAGCAACCGTTGATAATGTTAGTTTCTAATAAGTATTTAGTCTTGGGCGATAAATTCTTATTCTAGTCAATACGACAAAACTCTATATACTCACATTTTGGATAATTTTGCAAATAAATGATTTAACCCTATCTAAAAACATGCATCTACACTATGAAGATAAGAATGAAAAAAATAACCAAAATTAAATTTATGCATTATCTTCTTTTCTAAATTACTTGAAAAATGTGTTACTTTAAGAATGTTGTGAATTTAGATTTTATTGTAATAAAAAGAATATATAAATATCTTTATGATTTTCAAGGCCAGAAATACTCTGAGATCCTTGGTCTTAGGTCAAACATAACTGTCAACTACTTAATCTGATATGTTCTGTTCCATGACCTTCCAGAATCAGACAATCAAAAGAAGTTCGTTATGATGTGTTTTTCTGAATTAAAAGAAAGAAAAGAAAAAACAACACATTGAACAATAAAAATGAAACAAATAAATAAAAATCTTTTATTAGCTGTGTGTATCGTAGAATTAGATACAGGCTATAATTATCACACAGTTTCACCTATTTATTTCCGACCATTACTTAACGGTTACTACAATTCTTTGCATCATCATCATTCATCATGGATTCTTCTTACCTTAGAATCTCTCTTTCTTTTCTCTTCTGGGCTTTACTACTCTCACCGGCTGTGTCACAGTCATCTTCTTGTTCGTCACAGACATTTTCCGGCGTCAAATCTTACCCTCACTGTCTCGACCTCCCTGATCTTAAAGCCATTCTCCATTACTCTTATGACGCATCTAACACAACTCTCGCCGTTGTTTTCTCTGCTCCACCGTCAAAACCTGGTGGTTGGATCGCTTGGGCTATTAACCCTAAATCCACCGGCATGGCTGGATCTCAAGCCCTCGTTGCCTCTAAGGACCCTAGCACCGGCGTTGCTTCCGTGACGACCCTTAACATCGTCTCTTACAGCTCTCTGGTTCCCTCGAAACTGTCCTTTGACGTGTGGGATGTTAAGGCGGAGGAGGCGGCTAATGACGGTGGAGCTTTACGAATCTTTGCGAAAGTGAAGGTTCCGGCGGATTTAGCGGCGAGTGGGAAGGTTAACCAGGTTTGGCAGGTTGGTCCGGGAGTGTCTAATGGGAGGATACAGGCTCATGATTTCAGCGGTCCCAATCTTAACTCAGTGGGATCACTCGATTTAACCGGGACCACCCCCGGAGTCCCTGTCTCCGGAGGTGGTGGTGCCGGTAATTCTAGAATCCACAAGAGAAATGTAAGTATGATTTTTATATTTGTTATTGTTTATGAAAGTCATGAAGAATCAACCATTTGAATGTGTAAATTGGCAGATCCATGGAATATTGAACGCAGTGAGTTGGGGACTTCTATTTCCCATTGGAGCAATGATAGCTAGGTATATGAGAATCTTTGAATCAGCAGATCCTGCTTGGTTTTACCTCCACGTGTCATGCCAATTCTCTGCTTATGTCATCGGTGTTGCCGGATGGGCCACCGGACTCAAGCTTGGTTCAGAATCTAAAGGTATTCAGTACAACACTCACCGGAACATCGGCATCTGTCTCTTCTCTATAGCCACTCTTCAGGTAAATTAAACCGTTGCTAATACTCATTAGGACCAAAGAGTGTTATTTGTTATATTAGTGGATATTGCAAGTTGGCCATTTAAAAAGATATGTTTTGTTCTGTTATTGAAACGATGCTTTGTGTCTTTTTGCGCGTGTTTAAAGATGTTTGCGATGCTGTTGCGGCCAAGGAAGGACCACAAGTTTAGATTCGTTTGGAATATTTACCACCACGGAGTTGGATACTCTATCCTCATCCTTGGAATCATCAATGTTTTCAAAGGTCTTAGCATCTTGAATCCAAAGCATACTTACAAGACGGCTTATATCGCTGTGATTGGGACCTTAGGAGGCATCACGTTACTCTTGGAAGTTGTTACTTGGGTCATTGTCCTCAAGAGAAAATCTGCCAAGTCTACAAAGCCTCTCAAGGCCTAATGGTGTTGGTAATTCAAAGGATTTGTATTGTTTTATTTTCTTTTTTTTTTGAAGTTAGAAATTGCATTGTCTTTCTCCACAAATTATGATTCATCTCTTGACGTTGCTTGTTTTGAGGATGATGATTATGACTTGTGTGTTTTATGTATAGTAGGAGAAACACATATATGTCTTAGTGTTTGTTCTTTGTAGCTCTGCCTTTTATTTCGTGTGTTTTTGTGGTTCAGAATACTTGTAGGGAATTATAAACTAATTTTTCAATCTTTTTTTGTCGTAAATTTGTAATTACCCAAGTACGAACTACGAAGTGACCAACAAACAGTAAAATTAAAATATGTCCGTGTGGTGTAAGATGTAAAACACTTGTAAGATTCTTATTTTGGGCATTCTGAATGATGATAGCGTTTAAAACTTTAATGTGTCCAGCTACTACCGAATCAACTATAATTACGTTGCCTTTTTTACGTTTATTCTTTTCTATATGAAATTCAAATTCTAGTGGAAATCTCTTTCCAAACTTTTTCAACGTTGTTTCCACTTTTCTTTCCTAAAAGGTTGTTTACATTGTCTATCCGGGATTTGACTCATATATTATACACCGAAATTTGGGGCCACGGTCAAACAAATTGAGCAGTTTTCGGGGTGTATTAAATCAAGGTTTTATGAAAGTGTTGGTTTTCTGTTAACATCATCAGTTATTCAATTAGTGATTTTAAAATTCCTTTCCAAATTCTATGTTATTGAAACTGAAATTTATATAAAGTCATTCCAAATTATTTATGAAGGTACATCCAAACACATATATGTTTGAATGGTTAGTTGTGGCTAAGAGTTTTCTTGGAATTCAGTCGTCTAACTCTAAATCCTCATATAGAAAAGATTTGCTTCCTAAACAATAATGGTGAAAAAATCACTGACTATGTATTGGTTAGCTACCCGGACGTGTCTTACTACAAAAATGTAACCTCTGTTGAAAGTGGGGTCCCTCCGGTAAGAAATGCACGAAGAAGGTGATAATCGTATATGATGTGAATCAAGCTAACAAGCAGGAGGAGAAGCATGTTGTTGGCATCCAAAGTGGAGCTGTAAATTCTTTTCAGGAATTAGTCATAAAACTACTACATGATTTGGAACAATGACTCTTTTTCACGCTAACCAAACCGAAGAAACATATTCAATCAATGACACAATATATCAAGCCAATTGATGTAAGAAAAGAGCATACTCTAGTTACAGATGATCATTGGACATAAAAGTCGTTCTACTTAGGAGATGTCTTGATTAATTAGGAAACACCAAACCTACTTTATCATGAAAGTGATATATAACGTCAGTTTTTGCTTGGAACATGCTAGAATTTAATCAACCTCGCAAACATAACGATGTTCGCGTTTGATTCAGGTGGTGCGACCTCCTTTTGGTAGTTTTATTGAGACTCAAGCAATGACATTTTCTTATTGCGGTATATCGCCCTCTTAGCTTTTCGGATATGGCGGTAAAGGGTGATTTAGAGGGGTTCTTTGCTAGTCACGGGGAAGGTTGTTCCTTGTCACCATACTTATTTGTTATGGTCCAAAACGTTTTGTCTCATTTCTTGAATCGCGTAGCACAAAACGGAAGGATTGGTATACATCTTCTTATTTACACTTAGCTTTGTCGAAGACATATTAGTTTTCATTGATTGCTCCCTGCTTCCAAATCAGAAGAGATCCTCATCATCAACATATCAGTCAAACCCAAGAGAGAAGATATGTGCCTACATCACAATCTTTAAGCACATAGAAAAAACTTCTCAAGCTCAAGTTTAACTCTTCATCAAAAACAGAGTATCATGCCAAAGTCATGACCTTGTTCGTACGACTTCACATACTCAGCAAATGCGCATTTGAGCAATGTTTTGATGCTCTAGAAGGTTGTACCATGACATCCTGCTAGACACATGTCTCTCTCCCTATCTCTCTTTAATTCTTTTGCATTCTTTTTATTAGAATCCTCAATTAAGAAATACACTTCCTAATCAAGTTCCCTACAACTATCACGGAAGCTTTTGGCAAAGCTAATAACCAGTGATGCTTTGTTGATGTTTCTTGGACATTAGTGCTCAACACAAGTGGGATAAGCTGGTCTATGCATCCTAAGTTTTGAAATCATAGAGTCATTCTCTTAGTTCCATTTTAACTCCTTTAGAGGCAGAGGTAGCTAGCTCTTAGACTGGGGGTTATATTGCAAAATCTTATTTTACTCACAATAAGAAGTAGCTCTTTCAACATCTACGTGGAATTCTAAGGATTAGGGACATCAGATTGTTGCTCCTTGTATCAGTATAATTCTCTCTTTATGTAAAAATGCATGTTTCTTTAAGTTCATACGAGTTCAAAGAGGAGCAAATCATGTAGACAACACTCTAGCTAGAGAAGCTCTAGCATCGTCTATAGAAAACAGTTTGGACATGTTTTTGCTTATAATATTATATTTAGTTGCCGACAAAAAGTAACTAATAATTTGTAATTATTAGATGTAAGACAGGAGATGAGATAGGGAGACAAGAGTGTAGGAAACATACTAGAAGAGTTAAATATATGTTTGACCGAAGAAAAATAGAGTTAAATATGTTGTGCTAAAAGGATAAAGAGAAGAGTTAAATGTTTTTTATTCTCTCTTTTACAATCTTGTGGGTTAAAAGTGAAAACTCATCCTCTGTATTTTCAAACTCTTATCTCTACGTGTGCACAAACCTCACCATTAGATGATAAGTAGAAGACAAAACTTACAGCCAAACAGGCAAACTTATCTCTCTCCACAACATTTGGTCCATACGATAAAGCAAGAAGAAGAATTAAGAATTAGAGCAAGAAGAAGAAGAAGTAGAGAATGAAGCATGAAATGATGAACATCAAGCCAAGATGCATAACCATCTTCTTTCTTCTTTTTGCTTTGCTTCTTGGAAATTATGTAGTTCAAGGTCTCATTCTTTCACCCCTCCCCTTTGTATTCTATCTTCCTAATTTCAATATATTAATTCCACATTAATAAGACTAACAATGATTTTTTTTTGTTGAATTTGCTCGCTTGTGTGTGTTCTTGTTTTTTGAACCAGCCTCAAGACCTCGTTCTATCGAAAATACGGTCTCCCTTCTCCCACAAGTACATCTCCTGGTAAATTCCCATTTTTCAGTAAATACTGCAAGGAAACAATGGATTTATAGCTAATTCGGCTGTATAATAATGTACTAATACATATTATAATTTGAAAATATTTCAAAGCAGAATTCAAGGAGGAGGCATATGATAGGGTCGACAGCACCAACTTGTACGTACAACGAGTGCAGAGGATGCAGATACAAGTGCAGAGCAGAGCAAGTTCCAGTCGAAGGAAATGACCCTATCAACAGTGCTTATCATTATAGATGTGTTTGTCATAGATAATAGTTGTTAAATCTCTTCTCTTTTTGCCCTTTCATTGCAATTTTTGTACGACTTAATTGCATTTTGGTTTTTGAATGAGATGTTTTGGTCAAATTTATTATTCATTAGGGTTTCTTAATTTTATTTTTTTGTTAATATTATTAAAATACTAGTTTATTCGCCAATAGCGTTATCAAGCTTCATAATCTTGTGTGCATGGGGTATTATGGTAGGCTCTTGTTGGTACGTGTTGGTGTTGGTATTGGAGTTAATGATGATGGTGAATGATGGTGGAGATGATGATAAAATTTGGGTGGGTTGTTGTATAAACATATATGTGTTTAAAATCCTTTGGAAAAATCACATGGTCCTGTGGTCCAATTTTGAGACATAAGTCAAGAAAGGATCACATGAAGGAACTAGAGTTGTTATGTTTGTAATTGTAGCCCTCCCTCTTTTGTTCTGTTACGTACACATTATGACAATATGCATTAAAGACATTTGTTCTATCTATTAGGATCATTACAGTGTTCCAGAATGTTATATATGCTCCTCCCTCTCATGGGTATCCATTTTTTTTTCTTTTTAGTAACGAAAAAACGTTCTAAATCTTATTGTAATAAATTGACGGTGTTTTAGAAAGAAAACGCTAGACTTTAAATTAAAGTCTAAGCGGAACCTATAAGTGTTTATCGCATAAAACAATCTATATATGAACTATCATGATGCATAAATAATAAAACTAATATAGTTTAAACTTTAAGAAAAAGACTTAAAACTCAAATTACACAAAATAATATTATAAATGAGAAGTAGAAAAAATATCCATATGAAAAATACAATCAAGTTGACTATAATGAGAATTAGGGAGAGAAAAAAACGTTCATTAACTAAAGTCATATCGAACAACATATGTATGAACTTTTATAACCATGTTTATAAATTTAAATATTTGTAGTAGAAATTAAAAAACCAAAAACTTAATTAAAAATAAATGATAATGGATTAGCGACTTTATAAGACTCTCTAGAATCGTCCAAGAGCTTCTAGAATTGCAGATGGTTTAGAGCGAGTAGTGAAGCTTTCAGGCCAAATTATTAATCCACAAGTAGGTTATAACGAAGCAAGCATGTAACTATTTAAGTTTTTTTTTTTTCTTGCAATACTTGTAATACATTTCATTTTGAAACAACATGACCTAAACTTGACGATCTTGAAGATGGAATGGTTGGGAAACAAAAAAAAGGCTTATTCATAGCGTCATCTAAATGACCTTAGCATCCACAACCACTAGGTGTAATTAACCTACACGCGTTAGTAAAATTTTCTGAATTAATTTTCATGATCTGATATATTTTTTCCCCTTCCAAAAGTGAAATTTTAAAGTCTAAAGTAAAATCAATGATACGCTTACAGACATTTCTTGGTTTTTTCATTTTAAGTTCTTTCTTAGATTTGAATATTAAGTTTATGGTCTTCAGATTTCATCTCTGGTGACTTTTTGGTTACATTATACACTTTACGTTTCATGGTGTTTTCTTTTGGACTCCAACTGGGTTCAAGCTCTTATGCTTCTCTGTTTTCGTCCGTGATTTTAACTTTTTGCGACTCAAGTCATGTCCCAAAAAGAAGTTAAAAAAAAAAAAGTGTGGTTGATAAACCGAGTTACATAACACTTTCGTCGATAAGACGTCATATAAAATACTTGTAGTTCAGTTCAGGCGTTTTTCATGTTCTTTTTTAATACATCAATTCGTAACCATAAAAGTTTAGAACAGGCCTTTATTCATCATTCCACTTATAACATAAAGCTTAAATCCATCTTAGTTCAATACGAAGTTTGATAGTTAACTTAATAATTGGTAGCTTTATTGGCATAAGAGACTTGAAGCTTCCATTTCCTCTCAGGCGACTTAGACATTGAGGCGGATGAATTGCAAACTTTTGGGAGAGTAGTCTTTCCTTTGTATGCATTGCAGATTTGAGCTACGAGATCATCCGTACTTTGTACGCTCTGCATTCCCAATACCAAAAAAGAGAACACAATCAGTGATATACTTTTTTGATTGATTCAAAAATGTAATGAATGAAGTCAGATTATTCATGAAATAAAGAGTTTATAAGACTTTATACGTCATCGAGTGGCTTGCCGTTGAGTGTGACCCATGGTACGTATTCATGTGGCGGCTTCAAATTCTTGGTTTTGGTTGCGTACCCAAGTATCAGCTGCAATTACAAATAACACATAAAAGTTGGTTATATGTGTATATTATGAATTTTTTTTTGTTTTTTTAATATATACGTACCTTTCTAGAAAGATCACCATTGTAACAATCATTGATTGCTTTCTCACGTCCAGAGTTTTTAACACATGATTCCCAGCCTTTCGTATCGCTTTCGACGCACCGTATGAACGAGTATTGTGATTTCTGCGTTCCATAACCATCACATTTGTCAAACTGTAATTCTAACATTCAGTTTTCCCTGAATAAAAAACTTAGGAAATAAATCAATTCTTTATATACCTGATCGGGCCAAGTTCTTAATGCGCAAGCTTCAAGGGCGTTTAGTTTGCATTCCTCTTCACCATGCTTCACAACATTCCCAAACATGATTAATAAGAGAAAGTATAACATTAATATACAAGTTATATAGATAGGAAATTTATTTATTTATCCACAAGAAGAGGGAGAAATTGAAAAGAACCTGGCAAGTGACAGTCAGATTATCGGAGAGTTCGGCATTACCAAATGGAAACAGCTTGAGATCAGTGATTGTGTAGAGATCGTAGTCAAAGATTTTACCTAGGTCATCGACGATGAATTCCTGACAACCGGGACAAAGTGATTCGTAGTAAAGATTGAGCTTCACTTTGCCAGATTTTCCAGCCACAAGGTTGTCCGTGAATGTGAGCAGGAGGAGACAACCAAAGAACACAAGCTTGGTTAAAGAAGAAGAAACCATTGTTACTAAAAGAGTTTAAGTTGAGTGCTAATGACTACTACCTTGTGTAAACATTTATAGATACTTTTTTTACCGTTAGTGTAAATGCTTTAGTTACTAGCTCGTAACATTTTCACGTGAGGTCTCTTTTATTCGACTTTTGTCTCCATAGTAGTAACTCTAGATGCCAATATCTTACTCATTTCCAAATAGTTGTGAGTATGCTAGCAATCAGACTAATCGTTTTTATCTACCATTCAAGTATATATTGTAATATATATCTTAAGTATGAAGTTTACAAGATGTTCTTTATGGACTAACATACAATTCACACAGCTAGAGGTTCTACTTTTACCTGTCTGAGTAGTTCTGATGCATCTTTCAAATTGCCAAACTATAGTAGTTTTGGAAAACATTTCAACGTCAATAAGCTAATTAAATTGGATGTCTAGTTTGAACCACATGTAGAGATAATAGCTTTCGCCTTTAATTAATGCTATTGAATTTAAGTTTGAATAAATTCAACTTTCCGTTTCACATTAAGAATACTGACTAAACAAAACAGAAAAAAAATGAAAGTTCCAACTTAGACAGGTAAATGTTATATTAACCAAAAATATGAACTAATTAATTTGAATTCTTGTTATGAGATTAAAAAATTTAGAGAGCATATCATCAGTTAGTTTCATTTTCTTTCTATATCTATTTTTTCATGTAAAATTTTATGTAATTTATGTCTTTACAATTATGAAATTTTATATTCAATTCAAAATGCATGTTGATAAAATAATGCATTTGTTTAAGTTCTCTGTTTTACCAAAAAATAGTTGTTCCGAGCTGAACTAATATTTTTATGTAGCACACTAATTCTAAATTCTAATATGTGAGATTTAGAAAGGACAAACGATTAGTTCTCCCACCAGAAATTTTCTGAGTGATATAGGCCTTAAATGGTTGCAGTGTTTAGAACAATTTTTGGATTTTGATTTTGCAAAAACTAATAATTACCCATTTATGATTAAGAAAAACGTAGATTAAATCAAAAACTAATAATTACTCATTTATGATTAATAAAAAGTAGATTTTCTAAAACATAAGGAAACCAAATTTCTAGAAGATTTATGTGATATTTATTTTTTAATTCTTTTTTATTATTTTAAATATGCTATGTTTTTTCTTTTCTACATCATTATTTTAGTATTATTGTATTAATATGAGTTTTTCATTTTAGTTTTTCGTAAAAATTGGTTTTATTTACAAAATCTATGTTTATATGCAATATACCTATGATTATTTTTTTTCTGCATCTTTTTAATTTTTTATTATTAAGAAAATATTTATTATCATTGTTTTAGTAATTTTTAAACAGAAAATAAAAAACTATAATAAAATAGAGAACTTAAAAACGTTGAAACAAATTTCCATTCAAGATTTTGGGTAAACAGCTACTACCCTCGCAGAAAATTGCTAATTTACCCTAAAATTGCTAATTTCAGTTATGGATTGACTTTGACAATCCACCTTTAACGAATTTCCATTCAAGATTTTTAAACAATTTTTCATTGTTTTAGTAATTTTTAAACAAAAAATAAAAAACTATAAATTAAAGTAGAGAACTAAAAACTAAATAAATTTCCATTTAAGATTCTGTAAAAATTAAAATCTACAACAAAAATCACAAACTACAAAAATCGAAAACCTAAAACCAAAATCCAAAAATTAAAAACCAATGTTTTTAAACCCGACCTGGATAATGAACCGGACTACTTTCTTTGTCACTGGGTAATCGAGTCAACCAGGTTGGATCACGGGTCAACTAATTAAAATTTATTTAATAAATTTAATATTAATAGAGATTTTAGAGTTTTTAGAGTTTTTATAAATTTAAAATAATCATATCATGTTTATAAAATATAAAACCAGATTATGTTTGATAAAATATAAAATCATTTACACCAAAAAAAAAATATATATATATATATATATAATCAAACAATAATAATTCTAATACCGTAAATACCGTAAGTGATTAAATTGTTTAAATCCAATTAAATGTCTAATACCGTAACAAATATAGTAGGAGATCACCAATGACGGAAATAAACTAATAAAACATCGTGAATTCACACAACTAATATCAGGTGTCTCACTCACCATTCGATTCATTTTTTAAGGCGACATTGTGAAGTCTTCATCACAATCTAAAACATCAAATGAGTTTACGAACTGAAATTGTTTCTAAAATGATTGAATAAAGTCTAAAATCCCATATTTTATTCCAAAATAAAGAGAATATTTTAAAACCCACACCCGGCTGGTTCAACCGGTTCAACAGGATATGATTATTTTTAATTTGTAAGAACTCTAAAAACTGTAAAATCTCTATTAATATTAAATTTATTAAATAAAGTAGGTGAGTACCCACGCGAGAGTATCATATATTTAACTTGTTGGTATATCTAACGTCTCAAAAGATCATTACTTAAAAAACATGCATGTCATTATTAATTATTAATGTTACCAATTTATCGTAATGCACAAAAAACCATATCATGTAGACAAAAAGCGTAATAAAAAAAAGACTAAGTTAAAATTACTAAACTTAAAAAGGTTAAGTAACAAACAACTAAGTTGTAATACACGAAAATTTCTAGTCGTTATCAAGTAATGACTATTAAAAAAATAGCATAATAAGAAAAATAAAATGAAAGTAGTGTTTGATACATTAAAATGATTTTTTTGTATTTTTTTCTTTTAAATGAAGATAGTTAAGTGTGAGATTATTAATGGATGATTCAATGCAATGTGAAACTTTTAATTTTTTATCACTAAGTTTTATTCTTTTTTAATAATATTAATTTAGAATGACATATGACATTCACTAGTGTGATGATGTGTCACTCATATGGAAAGAGTTGACCAACTTTCATATATATAATTTTAATTAGTTAACCCGATGACCTAATGACCCAGAAAGTAGTCTGGTTCATTATGCGGGTCGGGTTTAATAACATTGCTAACAATTTTACATAAAATTTTATCTTGAATATACTTTTAAAGGAAAATATCACCTTATAATTAGATAAAAATTGGGTAATAATGTAGAGTTAAAGAATTATGTGGTTGGAGTTTTATTGATTTCTTTATATAATGTGAGAAATATGAAGTGATAAACTTTAAAATATCTTATTGATAATATCATGTTAGATTTTAATATTTAAAATATATAAACTGTGTTTCTCTTAAATAATTAAAAATAAAAATTAAGATTTTAAATTTAATTTATTCTTTTTTTCAAAAATTCGTATTTAATTTTAATTTATAAAATATTTATTTTGTTTTAAATCTGAACAAAATTGTCATGTAACATATTTAAAATTCTATTTTTAATTAAAAATAGGGTAGAGTCTATTTGTCAAACAAAAACTCAAAAATATGGTAGTTTTTCAAAATCACCCTTTTTCTTCTATTAATTAATAATGTTTTTATTATTACTTACTTTTAATATAAAATAAGACAGAATTGATATGACATACATTTTATTTTTAGGTAAATATTAGCACTTATCCATTAAGATGAAGAACGTAGAATTAAAATCCAGTTATCTATTATGAAATAGATACTTAAATTGCATTACAAATATTATCTATACGTAAGATTGAAATTTGGTTTTAAAAAGATTATTGAATAAAAAAAATTATTGAACTAAATATAGAAAAAGTGTGTGGATTACTATATAGAATTCAAATATTATCAATAACATGAGTAGGATTGGGCAAAAAAACTGGACCCGATATCCAAACCGAAAAAACCAGGTTGGGGTGGGTTAGGGTTTTAGGAAATTTCTTTATTGGGTAGAGGTTTAGTAAACCCGTGGGGATCGGGTCGGTCTAGAGATTACCCGTTATCCAAACAAGGTACCCAAAAACCCAAATATAAATTTAATATACAAAATATTAATTATATTTAATCTTAATATAATCTATTTATCTAAGATTATAATTATAAATCTAAATATGTCAATTAATTTAGACCTAAATCTCCAAAACAACTAAACTATTTAAAAATTATTTTTATGTTTGTCAAAATTTAGTAAAATATATTCATATATAATTAAATTTTATTAAATTTTTAAGGTTTTTTTTATTTGGGTACCCGCTATTAACATACAAAATACCCGTTTCTATTTTCTGGGTATTTTTAGGGCCTGAAACAAAGAAAAATTCTTTCTAATGCCCTTTTCATGATGCCCATTTTCAACTCTACCCTTTTTTAGCCCTTTTTATTTTTTATCCTCTTTAATTTTTTAATGACCATTTTACTCCTATTTGGAAATTGTTTTAGGTTAATAAAATGAAAGATTAATATTTTTCGCCTAAAATATTCCAAAATAAATTTCCCGCTAATAAATTTCCAGCAAATATTTTTAAAGATTTTAAAAGGGTTTAAAATTGTTTTGAAAAGGTTTCAAAATATTTACAAGTGATTTTAAAAGGGTTTTAAACGATTTACAAGGGATTTTAAAAGGGTTTTAAAATATTGACAAGAAATTTTAAAGGGCTTTAAAAGATTTACAAAGGTTTTTTAAAGATTTGTAAAGGGTTTAAAAGTGTTTTAAAAGATTTACAAGGGATTTAAAAAGGGTTTTAAAAGATTTACAAGAGATTTTAAAAGGGTTTAAAAGGGTATTAAAATATGTATAAGGGTTTTAAAAAGATTTTTAAAGAATTTACAAGTAGACCCTTTAAAAACTCTTGTAAATTTTTTAAAAACCTTTTAAAATCCCTTATAAATCTTTTAAAACCCTTTTAAAATCCCTTGTAAGTCTTTTTAAATCCTTTTAAAATCCCTTGTAAATATTTTAAAACCCTTTTAAAATCCCTTGTAAATCTTTTAAAATATTTTTAAACCCTTTAAAAATCTTTAGAAAACCTTTGTAAATCTTTTAAAGCCCTTTAAAATCCGTTGTAAATATTTTAAAAACCTTTTAAAATCTCTTGTAAATCTTTTAAAATCTTTTTAAAATCCCTTATAAATCTTTTAAAACCCCTTTAAAATCCCTTCTAAATTTATTTTCCGCCAAAACAAATTTACAAAGATTTTTAAAAGCATTTTTTCGCTGAGAAAAAACTGTTACAAAAAAAACAATTTGGCGGGAAAAAAGTTTGGTGGAAATTTTTTTTTTGGCGGAAAAAATAAAATATGGCGGGAAAATTTTAGTTTCCAATTACATGTTTCTATTAGATGAGGGTAATTTGGTTATTCTGTTCAAGGAAGGAGTATTTTTAAAAATGGACAACAAAAAAGGATATTGTTGTAAAAGGGTAGTAAAAAATGGTAGTTTTGCAAATCTCCGAACTCTTTACCCAAACCGACATGAACCCTATTAGACTCGACCCGAACCGAAACCGAATACTTAGAATTACCTTATTAGGTAGTAAATTCAATATCCACTAAACCCGATCCCGAATGGGTGACCCATATGCCCAGCCCTAAACATAAGTGAGTGTGTAGCATAAAATTTTGTTTATTGATGCAAAATGAAATAGATAGTTAAAGTATTTAACAATATAGAATATGTAAGATTGATTAGTAGTGGTCTTCGATAAGATTTGTTGTATTTCAGCTGGTATTTTGTTTAGTGATTATAGAATGGTAAATGTTTTTTTTTGTAGAGATCTCTTCGTCTATTAATAATGACTCAAAATCTAGTTGACCATTCATGATTCATCTATTACTTTTTTTGAATATTACTTTTCATATATATATATATATATATATATGTTGATAACCTCTCATTGTCGTGGTAAATTTTGGAAAGATGTCTCAGTTATTTATATTGATAATGACTCAAATGATGAGAAGTATCTATCTCCGTGTGTTGTGTGTATAGAGAAGTCGGCATTTTAATGAGTAAAAAACAAGAGAGCATATATGTTCATCGTTAAACCTCTCAATGTATGCAGTCTACGTGTTTAAAAAACAAAAATAAAAAGTTGTACGTTACTAAAAATGACCAAGTCATGAGTACAAGAAAAAAAGGTTTAAGTGTTCATTTAAAAGACTTTCATATTATAGATTAGGGACTTCAGTCTTTTCATATATATATCATAAGGTGAAATGAGCACAATCTATTCATATCACTATGATTAAATGAACCACACAACCGTAACAAGCATAAAGGTGAAGAGCGGCCATTTCGATATAAGCTTAGAGCCGCCGCCGTAAGTTGTGTAATCAAGCGGATATGCAATACGATGGATGGCTATGAAGGAATCCACGTAGATGTCAAGTTCGATGATGAGAACGCCGTCGATAGAAAAAGAAGTAGCAGAATTGTTGGTTACCAGAATGGAGGAGCCGTTGAGAAGAGTCGGTAGTCTCGATCTACTTGGCTTCAAGAGAAGATCTGCAAACTCAAGCCTCTGAGGAACAATGTGGTATGAAGCCAACTTATGTCTATCATCGCTCCCGTTGGCGGAAGAGTTTGGGATGAAGAGGGTAGATGGGATAACCTCGGCGCGGATCCGGTCATTGGTTTCTATGAAAACCGATGACCATTCTTCAAAAGGGGCATGAGCCAATGCATCAATAACATCACGGGCCGTCTCCTCCACCGTGCCAGAGACAACGGCGAAAACTGAAACGGTGGAGAGAAGAAAAAATAGTAGGAGATTCATATCCAAGAGACCAAAAGTGAGAGAAAAGTCCAAGAATGGAAGAAAGGAGTTTTCTTTTGTTCTTGGGAGTTAGGAAATTGTGATATGGCTAGTTGTATCAAGTTAGTATTATATAATTAAAAGCAAAGAGAATTATGTGTAGGAACAAAAGGTGAGTGAAAGTGTGAAGAAAGACTGCACACAAATTTTGAGACCTCTTTAGAAGCTTGAACCGCACAAAAAAAAAGGATTGAGTTCAAATATTTCCTATATACCATAATAGCTTAATATTATGATTTTGATTTGATTAGATAGAGAACAATGTAGCTCAAATGATAATTGGTTATAGAATACATTTGGAACATTTTTAGTTTTTCTTAAGTATCATTGTATCAATGATATCATTAACAATAAAAAATAATCTTAACCAAGAGTAAATATAACATGATTGATATATAAAACACAATTATATATCATACTAGTCAAAGCATCCCATTTTCTTGAAAAAAGCAGGTACCGATGCCTTATGACAAAATTTGTTTCACTCAACTGCACAAAATATTTATTAAATAGAAATAATAATATTAAGAATCACCAAACGATTTAGCATTGGTTTAAAAGAACCTTTACCCTTAACCTTTTAATTAGAGATAAACTTAACTAGAAGAAACTTTACTTTAATAAAGTAGACTGTGACTGAAAAATATAATGAAAGCCAATTATGGGTTTTAAAAGAAATTGTTTTGCTTTAAAACACCTAAAACATATTACATAATTAACTATAACGATTTTAAAAACAAATATTAACCGAACTAAAAAACAAAGCAAAGTCTATACGTAATTATTTAGGATAATGATTGTTTATCCTGAGACTGCCTTGATTGGTGTATAGATTAACATGTAAAAGCTAAGTACGTAAACAGAGGATAGCGTGTACTAGAATGCTCTCCAAACCAAATAACATAATTAGGACATAATTAAACAGAACTAAGGTCTTAAACACCTTCTTGAATTGTTTCGGATACTCCTTTTGTTTTTGGATATTTCGGGTACACATTCGGTTACCTTTTCGTTCGTTTCGTTTAAAGATTCTATAATCCATTTTTTTCACGCTAGACCCGAACCGTCTAGTTTGACCCTGTGACCTGTACACACTTCCAGTTTGGGTTAACATCCAACAGTTTAAAAACTAGAAAAAAAAACACAAAAAATTCACCATTAACATGCTATCCACTGAATCAGTCGGGTTTGAGTTTTAACAAAATCCATTTGATTTTGATATTTTGGAATTAAATATTAGGAATGGTGAGAGAAACAACGGTGATTAGTTATATTGTTTTCGCAATGTTTTATTAGTTTTTTTGTTGATAATCTCATACTATCTAAGTATTTTTTTTATGGTTTTTGTTGGATTTAAAAATTTTAATCACTTTATTTTTATTGTGAAACTTCATATTTTGTTAAACATGGTATGATTATTTTTTATTTTTATATTTATAATACTATATAATTTCTAAAAGTATTAAAAATATTAAATAAATTTTAATCAATTGATCTATGGTCGAATCCGGTTGAACCCAATGACACAGTAACCTAAAAAGTTATCTGGTTCACCATTCGGGTTGGGTTTGAAAAAATTGGTTAAGATATTTTATAATTTTGGTTGGGATTCAGTTCGTTTTTTTATTTGTTCGGTTTAGTATTTTGGTTTCGGTTATCTCAGTATTTCTTTCTTGAATTATTCTGTTACGGCTAACACGACTTTCTAGTTAAAAGCTTATACTCTGTTTTTTTCAATAGGTTTTCTGCTCCTGTGCAGAACATATGAACTATACATCTTACAGCTGTACATAATCTCATTATTCTTTCATCAATAAATTTCACATTTCATCAAAACAAAAAAGAAATATGATTTTTTTCAGAATAGCTTCTCAGTATAAAAAAAACTTAAATATGTATTTTATTAATAATAAAAATCAGCCGAAACCCCTAGACCACAAACTAATTAGAAAACTAGATTAAAAAAAGAAACAATTTACTTAAGTAAAGGAAGGATGTTGTAACGACGACTCAGGCCATGAATCATGTAGGTCAGCGGATTCATAGCTTCAATTTTAGGACAATCATTGTCTTGAGTTGGCCACAACACACCTATCTTGTTCCCCAAGTCACGGTATGGCTTCCAGTTGTTCCACTGACGAATATAAGCTTGAGCCTTGCCTTGAACAAAGAAAGATCTGTTGACATAAACTTGGTCTCGGCTTTGTAGGAAATATGAACTGTCATCATTGTTGAGATCTGGCCTAAAGGGGTATTTCTCGTTTGCTTCACGTTCCCATCCTTCAATCATCTGTTTGAAAAAACTGGAATAATCAATCTCTGACATATCTACGTTTACATGATCTAGATCTGGTTTTTGTTTTGCAATGGAAGATTCAATCAATAAGAACATGAGAAAGAGTTTTATGGTGAGAGACATCGGCAGAGACATCAACTAGAAATTTTTTGTTGCTTCTAGTTTCTGATCGATGTCGTGATATATAATCGAGACAGAAGTTTCTCAACTCCTTTTTCTCTTGGGATTAGGTTAGGTTACGTATAATTAAACTCATATATTTATAGGATATATAAAATAGAGAAAAAGCGATAAAGCCAAAACAAATGAAAGAGAAGTTTCCTTGTTTCCTAAAAATCTGGAATCTTGTTTTTGTGGAACTTATCATTGTTATTTTCTAATTGTTAAATTTTCCTATATAAAAACCTTCTATTTTTTAAAAATATGACTCAGATAATCAAAACTGAAATAAATAAAAAAAAACATATATATCACAACGATAAACCCTAATCCCAATTAAAAAGGAAAACGAGACGCTTGTATATTAGTATATATATAAACAAACTTCCATCCATCATCACAACTTTAAAAAACAAAACACACTAATTGATATCTTTAACAATGTCTCTGGCCATTAAAGTCTTCCTCCTTTTCCTGTTAGTTGAATCATCGATCGCACTATATAGGCCAGATCCCAATGAAAAACAAAAAAAATATCTAGATCAATCGGAGATTGATTATATCAGGATTTTGAGAGAGACAGTTCGAGGATGGCAACAAGAAGCAGACAAGAAATACGGTATATACTCACTTTCCACATCTACCAATTACATGAACCGATCATTATTCCTACAAGATAAAGTTCGAGGTTATGTTCAGCTTTGGGGCGAGTGGAAGAATCATCAGGGATATCCATACGGTGACTTGCGGAACAAGGTTCACGGTAACTTGTGGCCAATGCAGTATGATTATTGTCGTCAATATGAGGGTACAAATCTCTTGACGTATCTTATGTATGGCCTTAGTGCAGAAGCTGACATGGTTTAATTCCTCAGTTTTTTTTTTTTTTTTTTTTTNGGAATT
>Ga0041059_1000580_pt1 | contig 28141 bp, 20 predicted proteins | sample AraColnosormetaG_FD_56232 | JGI IMG/M metagenome (GOLD analysis project Ga0041059, IMG submission 56232) | Arabidopsis roots microbial communities from North Carolina, USA - Col MF nosort | ecosystem: Host-associated > Plants > Roots > Unclassified | place: USA: North Carolina | collected... | reverse complement strand
TCTTATAACTTTACTCCGATCAAAAACTAAAAAAAAATACAAGAAAATGATCATATAAAAAGCATTTTGACTTCTTCTTCTTCTGTTTTAGATTATTCGATAGAAGAAACGTGGCATTATAGTAAACACAGAAAAAAAGGGAAAAAAGGGTAACAATCAATTCAAGCGAAGCTAAGAAATATGAAGAGAGACCAGTAAAATATTTATGACGCAATTTTGCGGACCTCAACATAATTCACGATTAGTTAACATTTTTGAAGAGAGTATCTGATCATGTGGTTAAAATTAAGACTAATCTAAATTTATCTTTGAAGAAGAAAGGATAATAATACGGATAAAAGTTTGAAAAAACGAACAGCTAATTATGAGCTGTGTAACGCCGAACAAGAACAAAAAAAACAAAGGACACACTGATCTGTTTTTGTACGGCTCTTAAATTAAATCATTTATAAAAAAAAAACATGCAGAGTCGTGTTTCAATTGATAAAGCCGATAATAAAACCAACTTGACGAAAGCTTTTTCAAGAACGAGGAAAAAAGGCCGTTAAGGCGCGTGGATTCTCAGCCGTCCGTTTCGTAACCGTAGACTCCACGCGCCTCTCGGGTAATTTTCGCAGGTGGGTGTCTCTGTTGATGATATGAACCAAGAAAATATCTTCAAATTATTGAACACAAAAGTAAGAAAAAAGTGAGATAATAAGGAAATTAAAACAATAAATTATCCTTTCGGTGGGATTTTTTTTGTCGTCTTCTATTGTTTTTGTGAGTGTGTGTGTTTATATAATGGTAAGAGATCTCTGATCTCTCAAGCTTCTCTATAGAGAGAGTTTCTTCTCATGCTCTTTCTACCAAGGAGAAGATTTTCTCGTTAATTTTGTTTGACTTGCCTCTTCGAAGCAACCTGATTCTGTGGTCTGAATCTTTTCAAGGTATATATGTCGGAACAAATTAGAGCATTGATTGATTCTTGTTCTTACATTTTCTATCGATCTGTTTCAAGAATTCTTGTTATTTCTGATTGATATTTTCGTGTGAATATATATGTAGAGATTTGTTCTTATCCTATTCGATTTGTAATCGTAAATGAGATCTGGTTACATAATGCTGTGAAAATTGTTGTCTGAGTCACATATTTCGTGTAGAAATGACAATGAAGTTTATCTGTGGCTAAAGAATCGACAATATATATTTTCATTTGATTGATGCAGGGAAGAGAAGATAAGCTAAACAAGAGAATGGTGACAGGTTGTGTTGATCTTCATCAATCTTTCAAATCTGCAGATTCATCTTCTGTGCCAATTCCTCCTCCTCTTCCATCAAAATCTGATGGACTCAAGAAAAAACTTGGGCATAGCAGCGTTTCGACAGCCACAAGAGATATGTGGGATCGTCTTTTCAATGACGGATACAAAGCTGATGTAGTCATCTATACAGATAATGGCAGTATCATCTATGCTCATGCCAACATCCTTGTAAGCTCTCCTTATAACTCCTTTGACCATAATTATCAATGTGTAGTTAGGATCTTTAGCTAAGCGAATACAGACTTTAGCAGTTGATTAGAAAGGTCTAGACTTGGTTGATATGGACATTGTCTTTCTTGAATTAATAGGGAACTGCTTCCACTGTGATCAAAGGCATGTTGAAGCAAGCCAAGAGACATGGCAAGTGGCATACAATATCAATCCGAGGTGTCCCTCATGATGCTGTGCGAGTTTTTATCCGTTTCCTCTACTCTTCTTGGTATATATAAATTCCATTTCTTCTTGCTCTCTATATTTATTTGCTCTGCCTCTTTTAACATTCGTCTTATGATCTTTTCACTGACGAAATCTGATTTCCTTTGTGTAGCTATGAGAAAGAAGAAATGAACGAGTTTATCATGCATTTGCTACTTCTGTCACACGCGTACGTGGTTCCTCAGCTGAAACGGGTCTGTGAATGGCATCTAGAACATGGTTTGCTTACCACTGAGAATGTGGTTGATGTGTTCCAGCTTGCGCTGCTGTGTGATTTCCCTCGGCTTAGCCTCATATCTCACCGTATGATCATGAAACACTTTAACGAACTCTCTGCGACAGAAGCATGGACAGCTATGAAGAAAAGCCATCCCTTTCTTGAGAAAGAAGTTAGAGACTCAGTAATCATCGAAGCAAATGTAAGTAGTGATTTAATAAACTTCCTTTTTTCCCTGTATTTTCTCCTAAATTCTAAATCTTGAACATAAACGCAGACGCGGAAAGAGAGGATGAGAAAACGCAATGATCAGAGGATATATTCGCAGCTATACGAAGCAATGGAAGCACTTGTTCATATATGCAGAGATGGATGTAAAACAATAGGGCCACACGATAAAGATTTCAAACCGAACCATGCAACGTGTAACTATGAAGCTTGCAAGGGATTAGAATCACTGATCCGGCATTTCGCAGGCTGTAAGCTAAGAGTTCCAGGAGGTTGCGTGCATTGCAAGAGAATGTGGCAACTCCTTGAACTGCATTCACGTGTTTGCGCAGGTTCTGATCAATGTCGAGTCCCTCTATGCAGAAACCTTAAGGAGAAGATGGAGAAACAGAGCAAGAAAGATGAGTCGAGATGGAAACTTCTGGTGAAGAATGTATTGGGGAGTAAGAAAATCGGAGGCTCTCCTTTCTTTTTACCGGTGACAAACTGTTAAAAAACATTTTGTCAATCTCAAGAAGGGCGAGTTTTAAGCGTTTCTTGTGATCCTATCTTTAAAACAAGTGTAACATAATGAGTTTGAATAAATGACACATATTTTGGTCGGCCAAGAGAGTCTCTGGAATATCAAATCCGGTCTACGGATCGGTTTAGTGATTAAGTGGCAAAATTGGTAATAAGCTCAGTGAGTCATCTTGTTGTGAAATGAACAGAAGAAGAAGAATCTACCAAATTTTATAGGACCCAACTTGCTTTGTTATTTTTAATAAATCCAAATATGGAAAAAAGGAAACGAAAAGATCGTGGTGGGAAAAAGTGACGTAGAACAAGACAAAAGCAGTAAGAGCTGAGAGGACGTGGTACAAGTGTACACAAAATCGGCCTCACTCACATCACATGTTTCTATTTCATTAAATTAGTAATGTTGGAAACATTCATTGTCACAAAACCAAATCCTCAACAATGATCGTATCATGTGTAGTATATATTTTCTTCTCCTTTCAAAATCCCTTTTTCTAATCACTTTCGTATTGGGTTCTGATTCCTTCAACAACAAAGAAACACAAAACTTAACCAAAATCAAGAAATTACGAAATTTTCATATATATATCTATCTATATTTAAATTGCTGACAAATAAAAAACTAAGAAAAAAAAGGTTCCTTATTTGTTACGAAAATTTGATCATTTATAGACTTTAATAGTGTTTGTTACTCTATAAACGGCCGTGTTCTCCGACTAAACCAACTCAATGTCTGATATCTCCTCCGGCTTGAGAAACACCAATTTAATTCTTCGTGTCTTGGTGTAAGAAACTGTACAGCTTTTTGTTTTTTCATCACGTAGAAGAGTTGCTGCTGTGTTCACTATCCGAGCTTGTGTCGTCTTGTCTTGCTTTATACCTATGAAGAACCGGTAACGAAGCTGTTGCTGAAATCCTGAACGATCTAGCTGAAGCTGAACCCATCGATGTCGACATTTCTTGCATCGTCTTCACTTCTTTACAAACGTTATCGAGAACTCCGAGAAAATCTCTCACCACCATGAAGATTCTTAAAGGATGTGCTTCTTCTCTCGCAGCGTTTCCGTGGAAATACTCTGTTACTTCTTTCACCATTGACAAAGCTTTTCTTTCTCCTCCTTTAATCTTTCGGATCTCTTCCTCTGCTTCTTTGAGAAACGTTTTCATCGAATCAAAGAACCTCCCTTGAGTTGTCTCTGTCTTGAGAAATGATCGGAGTTTATCAAGACCCATTTCGAGCTTTGTCACGTAACTGCTCAGTACATCGAAATCCATTCCGGCTGATTTTTTCACATTAACCAGATCTCTACTGAGTCCAGCAACTACTTGTAATCCTTGCTTTCTGAAACCGTCATTGTTTCCATGGAGGATGGTTTCATCTTTTGTTGTCGTTGTTCCCTCGGATCTTGTGATTTCTTGGACGACAAAATGAAGCAATGTGGTTTTGCCATCAACTCCTTTGATGTCTACAAGTTTTAAAAGCGTATCGAGTTTGAAGGCTATGGCATCTCCGCGATTCGTGCCAACGTTCATTCGGTTTCCCGTCATTAGAACAGCCTCGAGGAGCTTTAGGAATAGTCTGCTTGCTTTTAGTTCCAAGCTTGCTTCCTACAAAGCAACCAAGGGATCAGAATTAGGACAATTCGTTTGAGAAATTTAATCATTAAGTGTCTTGTTAAGTAACTAACCTCTAATGTCTGGAAAGAGTTTCTTAGATACTTGACTTCTGCATCAAAGTTGGCTCTATACAACATTGCTTCAACTCTTTTGAAGGCAAAAGGGATATCGAGAATGGTTTTGAGGAATCTTTCAGCTGTTCCTAGTTTAGAGACATCACCAGAGTACTCTCGCAGTTTGATCTCTTCCTCCTTGGTTGGAGCCATCTTCACCAAAGTCTCTAGAAGCTCAGCACCTAAGCTCTCTGGATTACCTGTTACAGGTGCCACAAGTACTATTAAATTAAAATAATAGGGACCACAAATGCTCATGCATCTTAGAACGAGAACGTAATGAAATCAATGGTGCTCAGAGAATCTTATTGAATGTCAGCTACAACATATTTGATAGTCTTGTAAAATATTATAGGATGGACCTTTTTCTCCTTTACATGTGGTATGTTTCATAAGTTGAACTGTCATGTTAGAAGCAATATAAAGCAGAGATAATCATTTCATATGTCAATTTTCTTTGCAATGATTATAACTTGTGGCCTAAGCCATTTTAGTATTATTTAGATTTTCACCAATGTTAACTCTGATGAGCGCATCTCTATCTATCCGCAAGATCTCCATTAGCCCATCAAGGCATCAATATTTTTAAAAACGAGTCATGTGCCAAACAGAGGAACCTAAATGTGCACAATCTATGAAAATGCTGCTTTAAGATGCAAATGGAACCTTCCCTTCAAAAATAAATAAAATTGGAGACAATGACTTACCATCCGTGAGAGCTTCGGAAACCTCTTCACGTGTTACATTGAGAGCTCTTAAGAGAATTGCAATGTTCTGCGATTTCTTTGGATCAAGCACTCTGTTCTCATTCTCAGCTAAAGGTATCACTGACCTTCTCACAGGTTCCTTTGGAGCTGAACTTCCAGAATTGCAACCAAACAGATGCTCCATCCTATCCTCGTTCAATCTATATAGCATGATCAGATCAAAAAAGTCACTAAAAACGTCAAATTCAAAAATGCATGCGGCACAAATATGTAGTAAAAAATGCTACCCACTGGAATGAGCTTGATTTGAGCTGGTCCCAAACAGTGGCTCGATCTGAGCTCGCTCGTACTTTGTCCCAGTGGAGTGGCTTTAACTTTGGCTTGCTTGGGTCCGTGTCCCCATCACCTGATTTCTCAAGAGAACCTGCTGATACGCTATTGACCTCTTCAACAGCCTTCGTTTTAGGACTTGGAGTCTTGAATGCTTGTTTTCTTGAAGGTGACGTTGTAGAATTGGTTGTTGCTTCCGAATTGGTGACTTTTCGTAGCATCTGGAAATCTCTCGGCCGTTTCTGAGGAGGTGGAGGCGGAGCAAGAGGCGGCGGAGGAGGAGGTGGTGGTGGAGTCTGGAGTGGAGGTGGAGACCGTCGTGGTGGTGGCACTGGTGATTTTTCCTGAGTTATGGCTTGAAACGCCGCCCTATTGGGCGGTGGAGGTGGCTGCGAGAACTTAGGCTTGTTCTGGGAATAAGGAAGCTCTTGTTCATCACTTTCCAAGCCTCTTAGAGGCGGAGGTTGTACCGGTGGCGGCAGTTTCTGCTTAATCGACGGGATGATGACGTGTTTCATCTCCGGCGACCTAGATGCTGCCGTCGTCGGAGCTGATCCAAACTTAGACCTCGGAGATGTTCTCTTCGAGTGAGGAAGTGATCCATTGGCGGAGCGAGGGAATGCGGTGTAGTAACCGTCATCGCTGCTGATCGCAGATCCGTGCGGCGTGTAAAACGCTGTGTCACGGCATTCTTCACCGGAAGATGATGAAGAAGGAGATAAAGCCGACGGAGAGTTATCAGAGGGTTGCGGGGGTTTAGCTAACGGAGGAAGCGGTTGGAGCTCCGGACTGGGCCTATACCGTTCCGATCTCTTAGCCGAATTCAATTTCCGGTACGGAGACGAATTAACGGGTCCATTAGTTCCGCCGTTAGACTCACTCGCCGAAACACGGGTCGGTTCAACAGTTCCCATATAGAGAAATGTAGAAGACGTCGTCGTCGGTGGTCCTGAATCTTCCTGGAATCTTCGAGAACCGCCGCCATCGCCACCTCCAGTAACAAGCTTCTGAGTATCGCTGGCGTGCTTGGCTTTATGACGGTACAAGAAGAAAGCTAGAGCAGAAAGCATCCCGAGCGTGACAATTCCAACAGAAATGACGATAGCAACTTTTTTCCCAGGCTTGGCTGATTGAGTAGTAGCAGTTGGAATCGGTAATCCGCCATTGACGTCGGCGGAAACAGGAGGTGGCGGAGGAGGAAATAGAGTTTGTTGAGGCGTAGAAGGATTCTCCGGGAAAAATGGCTGATCGGGAGTGTCGGGTAGAGGAGGAGACGGTGTCGATTGGAAATCTGGTGGTGGTGGAGTAGAAGATTCCGGGAAAAGCGGCTGATGAAGGATTCTCCGATGAGCTTCACTACTAACGGAAACTGAGAAGAAGATGTAGAAGAAGAAGAAGAAGAAGAATCTGGATTGAAGAGCTTTCATGGCGAATCGTGATAAACTATTTTACAATTCTCGTCTAAATTCATCTTCTTCTGCTTTTTGCTCTCTCTCTGTTCTTTGCCCTTTTTTTGGTTGCCTTGTTCGTCAGATCGTAGAGTAATCTTCAATGGGAAGAAAAAATTAAGAAATGGAAAAAAGAAAGAAAAAGAAAGGAAAAAAAAGGTGAAAAAGGGAAAGTAATAGCTGCTGCAGTGAGAAATTCGTTTCGTATCGAGATCTGAGATTTATGATGCTGACGTCAGCATTCCGGGATCGTTTAATCTGCTTATTTTAAACTATCCGTTAATTAGTAATTACCAGTACTTAATAAAATGATTAAAAAAATAATTTAGGACAGAAACCCACAAAGTTTTTCAAACAAAAAAAATATTAATATTATATTATAATTTAATTATTCACTTTCTTTCTTTCATTTTTATTATTTTTATTTTTTTAATTGTAAAAAACTCTTATAAAATATCCCAATGTAGATGGTTTTAGACTAAAAACAAATGTATTTGTATAATTGTATTATACGTGTGCGACAACAAACATATGTTCAGAAAAACAGATAAAGAATTACGAGTTGTTCACGTAAAAGACATAAAAACGAAGAATAGACAGCCTAACTATTCAAGTCCAGCTTCATGGAAATTGACTATTAAGTTTATAATAAAAATGATTATGGATGGACTCTCATGGTCTTGTTGCTTTGGAAATTTGGAAATTTTCGCCAATCCAATACTATGGTTTTGGTGCTTAAAGACGTAAATGTCCCTTGGTATGGAGTATTAATTAACTAAGAATGTGATTGTCCTTTAACGTAGACAATTTCCGATTTTGTTTCGTTGGTTTCAAGACGGACAAAGGAAAAAGACACGTACATACCTCCACCATCGACTTTTCGATTTTGTCTACATTTTCTTCATTCTTTTAGTTAAAACTTAAAAACTAAGATTACAAATAATAAATAGCTCTTTTAAACAAAAGTTACAAAACTAGTCCGGCTGATTCTGTAGACTGTAGACGGAAAGACAATCCTCTGTGGTCCAGTGTACCGGCTGATTCCATATTACCTACAACATAATATGGGCCAACAATTCCAAACTTCAAAAGACTATTTAAAGTTTGTTTTTTAATACTAACAAACAATAACTCGAGTTGAAAACAAAATGTAAAAGTGTCGGTTGTTTTTAGCTATGTCACAAGCAAGTATATTATTAATATAAGAAAGTGTCTCCATTGTACTGCTCTGCTTGATACTGCTTGATATTTAAAACTTGAAAGATTTAGTTTACTATTCTAACAACGAATTTTGGTAGACAAGAAGAAATATTTTACATGAAATAGGTAATAAGTATAAATCAAGTTTATAGCGAATCTATTAAAAATATATTTAGTAGTGAATACAAAAGGAAGAAAAAAAGAAGAAGACCCAACCCATACATGCAACTTTGGAATAAAGTGACACAACGGGCTTAACGTTACATCTCTATCTTTTATCTTTCTTTCTTTCTTTTTTTGTCTTTTATTCTTTCTATTGTTTTAGTTTTTTTTTTTTAAATTATGCAAAAGAAAAATAAATTGATCTATTCATCCACCGACTCTCATTGTGCGTGTTTATGTTTATTAATGGTAAGAGATTAATGGTAATGGTAATGGTGATGGTAATCGACAAGTGTAGAACGAAGGGGTCAACCACACGCTCTCTAGCGTTTTGCTTTTTTCTTTTAATTTGTTTTAAACCAAAATAGCTTTATCATTGTCTTTTTTTCATCTTTATTATACCTTTTTCCATTTTCATTTGCCGGGGATGTCCATTTCTTTTCCTCATATTATTTAATATCTTATCCTTTTACTAACAAAATAATGCAGAAACATTAGTGACTATACAAAATCAAGAGGTTCAATCTAAAACCTAAATAATAATTTTCATTCTTATTTTTCAAGTTGGTATATTTTGTTTATTTTTAACTTCTAGCTGTATTTCTCTTGGTTAGAAATAGCATGTACATTATTGTCAATATATAAGAAGAAGAAACAAATATTCCTCTACGCAAAAAATTAAAAATCTTGAGGGAAAAAAGTTTTCTTCTATTCCACGTAAACATAAATCTGCAACGCTTGTGTTATAAATATACTTAAAGCTCAAGATAAATAATATTCTTCAACACTTTTTTTTTTTTCTTCAACACTTTTGTACTCATTTTCTGTCATTACTCATTATTGTCACTCTTTGATACTATTTCTATTGAGATCACAAGCCAGAATTATGGTATGACTACAGTTTTGAAGTTGAGGGATTTATTTTTTAACAAGAGGCTCGCGGTTTTAATTCGAATCTCTGCAACTTCAACTAATATTTCATTTTTCAAAACTATTTTTTTGGTAAAAATGCATGTTATGTGATGGTTTCCCTAACATTTAAACTTTTGAATATAGTTTTTTCTTTCTTGATGTGGCTAGACAAAATCAACGTTAGAGAAGACTATTTAGCAGCATGTAATGATACCGACAAATCCGAGAAGATCATGGGTCGGATGGGTCAATGCTTGGATTTTAATACACTGCCATCTTCTTATTCGTTAATTTTTTCGTTTATTATCTGGTTAATTAAACATTGATTGAGGTGGTAATCATGATAAAGCTAGTGTTGTCATAATCATTATGACAGGATTATTCAAAACGTTCAAAGCAATTTTAGAATCCCACACCACTTCCTTCACTCAATAATATCAGTCTTATCAGTAATCACAGCCTTTTTAAATAAAATAACTCGAAATGGAAATCTGCTTGTGAATATAAATTACTCTATTTTTCACGATAAAAAGTTTCCTTATAAACCCAATACTGAACTTGGACAAAGCAAATAAGCCCATACTATGGCTTTTAAAAGGCCCAAACTAAAGCCCATTATATGTCGTTCTCTATAAATCACTTAGCTATTAAAGGCCATCAAACATCTAGCAGAAGATGTTTTCTAACGTTGTCGAGGGTCCACAATGTTTTGTGCCTAGCGTGAATTTCCCTCTTCTATGGATTCCAAAGACTGCGACCATATTATTGGTTTTCTCTTAGAGTTTTTCATTTCCAAAAGGATATTTGTTAATAATCGAACCAATCTAATCCAAATTTCGAAATAAAACTAGAACAATCGATCTGAAGCCTGAACCATATTCTAACCCCTCCATTTGAAGTTTATCATGTGAACACTCAACAGTCAAACAAAGCAACCAACTTTGTTGTACATTGTTACCACTAGAGACACGTGTCGCAATAATACCATTTCTTAAAACAGAACAATTCAACATTTCAACGGCATTATTATCCATGTCATTGTTGCTACGCCACTTTATAGTAAGAAGCAAGAACAACACACACAGTCACAGTGTAACATTAATCTTCCTTTTTCTTTTTTTCCTTAAAAGTAAAAAATGACCTTATTTTGATTCTTCCTCTGTACTCTACAAAAAACCTATCTTTTATAAACTACTTCTCATGTGCTGAGAAAGAAACCAAGTATCACACAAGTAAAGAAAAGAAAAACCTGTGCCAAAGGCAAAATGAGGCATCTTCTTTACATTTTCCTCTTCATTGCCTTTCTCAGTTTTGCAGGTAACAAAAAATGTAATTATTGTTCTTCTTTTCTTGCAACTCATAAGTATAATCTCTGTATGCAGGAGCTGGTCAAGAATCAACACCCATTGAAGCTCTAAACCTCAACAACAATCTCCTTCAACTTCCTCAAACCACTGATCTTGATCTCGCTGTTTCAGTAAGTGGCAACAAAACCATCACTGAGATTTCCTCAAGTATCATAAAAGCTGAAACTTGGCTTAAAACCCATATCCTCTCTCGTTACCCTTCCACCAAAATCACCACCATTGTTATATTTTTCCCTGATTCTTGCCAAACCACACAACACAGCTCTGATCTGGTTTTATCTTCTTTGAAAAACATATACCATTCTCTCACAAGATGGGGTCTCGAGAACAACATCAAAGTCTCCTCTGGCTTCTCTTACCAATGCTTAAACAACCCAAAAAGCTCAGAAATGTTCAAACCTGTTCTCATCTTCCTCAAAACCATAAACTCAACTTTCACCATAAACCCACCTCAAAACTTCCTTACTTCCCCTCATAACCATCGTGATCTGCTTCATTCCGTTGAAAAGCTCGGATCTTTAAGCTTCAACAAAGTCAATTTCTTAAACCCTGAGCCAGAACAAGAATCTACAACGACGATGACAAGAAGAAATCTAAGATCTTTAGTCAACCTCAGCAGCAAATTCACAACCTCTTTCCCAACATTACCATCTCCGTCACCAGAAACTTCACCAATTCACTCCTCAATTGGATCTCCATCTCCACCTACTATACCCTATTTCCCTGAACCTTCACAATCTCCGATGGAATCAAATCAAGGGATCTCTCTTCCACCGTGCCTTCCTTATCATCCAGCGCCGTCACCGCAACCGGTAAAGAAGAAGAACGTGGAAGGGCTATGGTGCGTGGCGAAACCTAGCGTAGCGGCAGAGACATTGCAACAGTCTCTGGACTTTGCGTGTGGACAAGGAGGAGCCAATTGCGATGAGATTAAACCTCATGGTATATGTTACTATCCAGACACAGTCATGGCTCATGCCTCTTATGCTTTCAACAGTTATTGGCAAAAGACTAAACGAAACGGAGGTACTTGCTCTTTCGGTGGAACCGCCATGCTTATCACCACTGACCCGAGTAAGTTTCATAACTCAGATTTACCTTAAGATTCAATAGAGAACTGAATTGCAAATTTTAAGACTTTGATTTTTCTTTTGTAGGTTATCAGCATTGCCGTTTTGTTCTGAGTTAGAGATTTGTCAGCCATTGAAGATCTGGAGACTGAGAAACAACGGAAGCAAAGAAGAATGATGATATTAATTTACTAGTTTAAATCAATGGTTTAACTCTTTTATCATTTAGGGTTTAACTTAATTATTGTTTACTTTTAATCCGTCCTTTGGCCCACTTGTCACTATTAATGGGCTTTGTTTTACCGAAACCGAAATGGGCCTTATTTTAGCCCAAATGGAAAAAAATAATCAAAAACTTATATCAGAGCCAGGTTTCGATCCTGGGACCTGTGGGTTATGGGCCCACCACGCTTCCGCTGCGCCACTCTGATTGTTTTGAATGTTTTATATCCAAGTTTTATATAAGCGTTAAATAAACCTTGGGTCGTTTGTTTTTGTTGATGGGCTTTTGGTCTGTCACCAATTGATCTCTGATTAGTATTCTTCGTATTTTTTTTATTTTTGAGAAATTTTCAAAGGACTGTTTCTATTAAGTGACTCTACATTAAAACCGCGTAGAAAAGTTCCCAATCATAAGTTGCATAACGACAGCTTTTAAGATAATCGTTGAAGCGTTTTTTGGCAGTTGAATTGACTAAGTAGACAAAACTGTTATGAGTAACGACGACCCACTTCATAATACAACAACAAACTCGAAGACTTATGACTTACTCCACTTTCTTTCATTCTTTTTTTATCTCCGTCAACGACCCCCAATTGTTATTTAACACATTACTTTACTCTCATTCAGTTTCTTCTGTTTTTTGTTTTTTAACTCAACATTTTTGTGTTTTGGTTGGTGGACTACTGACTAGTGGGCAAGTCTTACACACACAATCCTATGTACATTCTTTTATCAAGTGAGCTTTTATTATTTCTAAAATAAAAGGCGAACCAATCGAATTCGAAGGTAAACAAGTAGTATAGGATAGTGTATGTGACGGTGTTGACGGTGGTGCAACGAAGTGTCACCGTCATGTTAGCCTGAGCTTTAAGTCTCGTAACGACTTTAACTATCCACCGAAAAGTTTCACCATTCTTTTTACGCCACGTGGTCCACCAGAAGAATCCAGCCTTGTTTAGCCAATGAGAGAACGCCAGATAAGCTATATCCCAATGCCACCACATATCACAAATCGGGGAAAAAGATTTATACTCCAGAGTGGCAAAAGCTTCTTCTTCTTTCTAATTTGTTTATTTTAGTACAGCTCCGAAGATATGGCATTCCATTTCAAGAACAATTGTCTGCCTAATTTTAGTTTTTACATTCCTAATTGACGTTATTTTTTAATTTGTTGCAATTGTTATATAAAGTTTGGGTGACTACCAGGAAAAGTGTGATATAGAATCAACTTGGAAGTCATACAAAATTTCGGTTTTTGTTTAACTAAAAACTTTTGAAGAATTCTCGACAATTGGTGGAAACTTCGTCTTCTGACTATTTGAAATTAATGGGTAATTCATATAGTTGATTGGGAAATTTAAGAAAATGCAAGTGGAGAAAATAAAACCATTGAACAAGCACGAAATCTATAAACGGTTAATTAGGAGTGAGTACAAAGTAAAAAATAATAAGTATACTTAGTTAGCACTTAGCAGCCAATGATCAATAACAAAAATTCAGTTATGTGGCATACTTAGCTTAGTAAATAAACTCGTAACTGTGATTTTTTATTTTTTGGTTTCAACCTACTACATATAGTGATTAGTGACGCATAGTGTTGTAATCTTTTTCAATTCAACGTAAAAAATTGAAGATGTTTCTGAACATAGTTCTGGCAGTTACTAACTAAAAACACTGCATTGACTTGGTAAATAGTTACTCTAATAATCCAAAATTAGTGACAACATATTACATCTATATGTCAATATAAAATAAAGGAATTTAATGGATTGAAGAAAGCAAGAGCAGCACCACTTGATCACTCATAGCCCACGTTCCCACTCTCAATCCCAATTCTAAAGATTTCTTACAAGAAATATATATATAAATCAAAACTAACTCTCAAAAACACAAACACAACACAAACACAAGACGTGCTTACAATACACCACACACTTCACTCTTTCTTCATCTTCTTCTTCTTAAATAGCTCGAAATCACATCTCACAGAATTAAATCTTATGGCTCTCGAGACTCTCAATTCTCCAACAGCTACCACCACCGCTCGGCCTCTTCTCCGGTATCGTGAAGAAATGGAGCCTGAGAATCTCGAGCAATGGGCTAAAAGAAAACGAACAAAACGTCAACGTTTTGATCACGGTCATCAGAATCAAGAAACGAACAAGAACCTTCCTTCTGAAGAAGAGTATCTCGCTCTTTGTCTCCTCATGCTCGCTCGTGGCTCCGCCGTACAATCTCCTCCTCTTCCTCCTCTACCGTCACGTGCGTCACCGTCCGATCACCGAGATTACAAGTGTACGGTCTGTGGGAAGTCCTTTTCGTCATACCAAGCCTTAGGTGGACACAAGACGAGTCACCGGAAACCGACGAACACTAGTATCACTTCCGGTAACCAAGAACTGTCTAATAACAGTCACAGTAACAGCGGTTCCGTTGTTATTAACGTTACCGTGAACACTGGTAACGGTGTTAGTCAAAGCGGAAAGATTCACACTTGCTCAATCTGTTTCAAGTCGTTTGCGTCTGGTCAAGCCTTAGGTGGACACAAACGGTGTCACTATGACGGTGGCAACAACGGTAACGGTAACGGAAGTAGCAGCAACAGCGTAGAACTCGTCGCTGGTAGTGACGTCAGCGATGTTGATAATGAGAGATGGTCCGAAGAAAGTGCGATCGGTGGCCACCGTGGATTTGACCTAAACTTACCGGCTGATCAAGTCTCAGTGACGACTTCTTAACGTTGACTGAGTTTGAGGAAAAAGTCAACTATCAAGCGAAGAAAGGGTTAGTGGACGGTGAAGATTAACGGTCGTTTCTTTCCAGTTGCTTCGGTTTGAGCTTGACTGGGTCTGTAATGAAAATGATTGGAGTGGACTTGGCATTATTATTATTATTTTTAAAAAGAAATGTTAATTTGTTGTTGGATTTGTTTATAGATAGAGGAAACAATTGGGATACACAAATATTTTTTTTTTTTACAAAGAAAATAATAATGCAGAGATGGATGATTGGATCGTACACGTTATTATATAGTGGACCATTCTGTAATCGTGAATTATTATTATTTGTTAGAAATTTAATTTTCGTAATCTATACTTCATTTACTTCCGCAAGCAAAGGAAAGCCACTTGAATTCTGTTACTCCACACAGCTCCTAGTGATCTGTTCGTTCACATAAACTATCACACAAAAATAAACAATCAATAAAATATCTGTCATATTTTTTCAGTTAATAACATATTGTCGCAAGTATATATGTGACGTTTCGTAACACAAGGCTTAGTTTGATCGACTAAAAACTGAAAACACTCTGCCTTGTTCATAATGATGTGCAACTGGAAATTTATGTTTAGAGTAAGGATTTTTCATCTAAATGTTGTTTATTTTATCCAAAGTCTAAAATCGTTATCCTAGTTAATAGTTATGTTGAAGACCCTTGTTTGTTCTAGTGGTTTGATCGGGGGCAGTGGTAACGAGCTTCCCGAATCGGGTCCGCTACAATCTTAATATTCAAATGTAGGCCCATTAATAATATGAGTTATAAACCAGCCAGCTTTATAAGCCCATGTATTTATTTATTCGGCTTTTTCTTTAACGGCCCAATAGTGCAAAGCAGAAATGCATGTTTCGATGTTTAAGTGATAGAGTATATTTTAAATGACAAGGAGAAAATAAAATAAGGTAAACTTGTTGTAGAGGGATTTAAAGTTTAAACTACAACAAGTTTGACTGTAATGATTCGAACATGTTACCCACACAAGGAGGTGAATCAGCATATATGCATGCATTTGATTTTGTTTGTCTATGAGAATCTGCTTCTTCCATGTGCCCGTCTTCTCAGTTTAATCTTGTTTTACTAATATAATTCACCAAGTATACAAGACCAACAATAAGAAACTAACCCATATTAATAACCATGAAGAATCAAATACTAATTTGCAGGTGCTAGTTTGATAACTAAGCAGCTGATCATGCCTATTAGCTAAACTATGCTAAAAATAGTTTTTCGCGCAAAAAAACTTTGGATGATCATTCGTACGTTTTATTTTTTGGGATCACTTCACTTGGAATAAACTTAGAATAAAATCTTTTGAGAAAGTAAACAACCCTATATAACGTATTGAGAGGAAACTCTTGACTTGATATAAATTCGAGATAGGACGTTGAACAATATCCATAAAGAACATGTGAAATGTAGTAATGTTCAATGTTTAGTAGTCCATTGACCAAAACCGTTGGAAGTAATCATATAGTATCAGCTTTCTCCTAACCGACCAAACTCTTAATTAAGGATACCTTATCTTTCTCCATAATCATGTGACCCTCATTTTGATGTGCTCTCCTTTTGATTTAATCTAATTATTATGTTTACCTTTTTTCAATTTTATTTCTTCATTTCAATACTAAAGTTTTACATTTAGATAACTTCTCCCAGAGATAGCAAGCCGATACTCTAAAGTCTAAATTAACAATTTATCGTGCATAGTGACTTGCGAAAACAAAAATTAACAAATTTTAAGACCTAGCTCGTATTAAATCCTATTTTCTTTCATTTTTTGGTTAAATATTTGACCTTTTTCTTTAATCACACATTACACAGCTTTAATCTGATTACGTAGTCTTGCAAATTAGGGTGATGGCGAATTTTAAATGGTTTCATATTTAAATGTCTTATAAAATGTATGAATTGCACATTCATGCGGATGAGCCCGAGGGTGACGTGGCCCAAAGTTATGTTAAAAATACTAGTATAAATAAGATATAGTAAAACATATTGTTTAAAAATGACATTGGATCCTTTTGGATTTCAGTGTTGGGGTCTGTAGAAAGAATTAAAGGCAGAAGAAAGTAAAAACAAATTTGATAGGAGGAGTAGTTTTGAGTTTCTTACAGAATTGCTTGGTATTTTTTATAAAGTAGATATAGTTTTCCAATACATAAATAAATTTATTATCTAAAAAAGAAAATAAATAAATATTAAAATAATAATAATGAAAAAAAAGAAGAATGTTGCGTGCGGTCCCCTTTCGTTCCACTAGGGCAAAGGACGGGTTCACTTGTTTGATCGGTCTATCATTTATCCAAAATACTCTACCAATTCAAATAGTTTCTTTCTTTTTTGGTAGGTACCTGTATTATTCCATGGCGATAAATTTGTAGCAAGGAAAACATTGCTAATAACAAGACTTATCAAAGAAGGAAAAAAAGATAAACTAGCATATTTCCGTGATATAAATACCAACTCATATCCGTAAAACGCTTCCAAGCAAGAAGCAAAAAAGAGTTTCCATGGTCAAACCAAACGAATGGCACAAATCCTTGTGGATGGAACATACCGAAAAGACTGACTTGACTCTCACACAATTTGCATTAAGATGACTCAAAATTTTGACTCATTCACTCAAAAAACTAGTACTATTATTTTTCTAGTGCTATATTATATTGTATTCATTTTTATTTTTGCAAAAGAAAAGAGAGAGAGAGAGAGAGAGGTCAGAAAGTGGAAACCACAGTTTAACTTGTCAGATATTAGCGTGACTGAATTTATGTATACGCATACAATCTTTTGCTACTTGCTACTACTACTTTAACCATTGCTTCCAAGAAAAAAGCAACAAACACACATCACACGTATTCTTCGATTGAGACAAATCCTGGGTTATTTACCAAAATACAACTTTTCTTTTTCTTTAATCTCTTATATAGTTTAATAAAGATTGTTTTATAAGTTGAGTGGTGGAGGCGGTGGTGCTGATTCAGAGAGTGGGGTATTGTAAGGAGAGAGAGATAAAGGGGACAGAACATTCTGAAGGGTTTTCAGATTTGCACTAAAGGAGAAGGACGACGAAGAAACAACAGCTCATCTTCTTTTGATTTTCTCTGTTTTTTTCTTTCTTTCTTTCTTTTAACGTTATAGAGTTTTTTTTGTTGGATTGCTGTTTTGTGTTTTGTCGGATTACTCTTGGATTAGATAGAGTTCTCTGTTCCTCTCTCTGTCTACTACACACAAAGCAGCAGCAGCAGCAGCAATATAGCCCACACTTTTTTGCCTCTTGTCTTTGTTTCATTTCATCGAATTGATCCTAAAGAAGGTTTCTTTTCCCACCACCAAAGGTATGGTTTTTCGTTCATTCCAAACTCATTTTACTCTGAATTTTGCTGATTTTAGGTCCATAAGTCGATATAAACCCCTAAAAATCACCTTTTTAAGAGTTTGTGAGTAATTTGTGTGACTCTGCACATATAAAGTTCTTAGTTTTGTAGATTTTAACACATGTTTTGGTCTCTAAAGACCAAAAATTTGTTCGATCTGATTTGTTATAATTAGATTAATCTCTAGTTTTTGGATAATTGTTTTATTTCATTAACATAACAGAATCTTTTTTGATCTCCATAGTGTTTTTGTTTTATTTTTTCTTCTCTTTAATGCTTTTGTTCCTCAACACAAACCAAGAACTGCTTTATTCTTAATCGGATATTCGCACTTTTTTCTAGGGTTCTGGGTTTTTGTTTCTTCTTCCTTTGATGCTTTCCGAACCTGAAAAGATTCGTTAAAGAAACACAACATTAAAGAAACAGAGAATATTAGAGAAACAGAGGATTTGATAATAAAGAAACATTATGCAACGTGTCGGATTTACAAAGCAAGTGGAGCATCTCTAGCTCTTTCATGTTTTCCTTTAATCTCTCTTAAGGTTAGCTACTGAAGAAGCGAAATAGGTTTCTTCTCTTATAGTTTAAGTCTAAGACTAAAAGTCTAACATATATAAAAAGTTTCACACCTTATGCTTCAACATCACTCTTCTTGTTTATACTTTACTCTTGATCCCTTTTGCATCCAATAAGGATCTCAGATTTTTAAATCCTTAATGATCTTGTCGTTACAAAACTATTTCAGAGATTCCAAGTTGAGGGAAAAAGAGAGCAGAACAATCTTCAGAAATCTATTTCTGGCTTTGTTTATTTGTGAGAAATGAAGTTTATGAAACTTGGATCCAAACCTGATTCGTTTCAGTCTGATGAAGATTGCGTAAGGTAAAAATGTCTTTCAAGATTTTGGTTCATATGGTTTGCTTCGGAATCTTACTTTCTCTGGCTGTTTATAGATATGTAGCAACGGAGTTAGCGACTGATGTAGTTGTAATTGTTGGAGACGTGAAATTTCATCTTCATAAGGTAAGAGTCATGAACTCATTGTAACCAACCATTTTGGTCATAGCTACTGATCTAGTGATGTTTTTGGGTTTAAAACAGTTTCCTCTTCTTTCCAAAAGCGCTCGTCTTCAGAAGTTGATAGCCACAACCACGACCGATGAGCAATCAGATGATGATGAAATCCGCATTCCCGATATCCCGGGAGGGCCACCAGCGTTTGAGATATGCGCGAAATTCTGTTACGGAATGGCTGTGACTCTCAACGCATACAATGTTGTAGCTGTGCGTTGCGCTGCTGAGTATCTCGAGATGTATGAATCGATTGAAAACGGGAATCTTGTTTACAAGATGGAGGTTTTCTTGAACTCTAGTGTTTTGAGAAGCTGGAAAGACTCCATTATAGTTCTCCAGACGACGAGATCATTTTATCCGTGGTCTGAAGATGTGAAACTCGATGTACGGTGTTTGGAGTCAATCGCTTTGAAAGCTGCTATGGATCCTGCAAGAGTTGATTGGTCTTATACTTATAACCGAAGAAAGCTTCTTCCCCCCGAGATGAACAACAATAGCGTACCGAGAGATTGGTGGGTCGAGGATCTCGCTGAGCTCAGCATTGATTTATTTAAAAGAGTGGTTTCGACTATTAGACGAAAAGGCGGTGTTTTGCCTGAGGTTATCGGAGAAGCTCTTGAGGTATATGCAGCAAAGAGAATCCCTGGTTTCATGATTCAAAACGATGATAATGATGATGAAGAAGATGTGATGGAACAAAGATCTTTGTTGGAGACATTGGTTTCGATGTTGCCTAGTGAGAAACAGAGTGTTTCTTGTGGATTCTTGATCAAGCTGTTGAAATCCTCTGTTTCTTTCGAATGTGGAGAAGAAGAGAGGAAAGAGTTAAGTAGAAGAATCGGAGAGAAGCTAGAGGAAGCAAATGTGGGTGATCTCTTGATCAGAGCTCCAGAGGGAGGTGAAACAGTCTATGACATTGACATTGTTGAAACCTTAATCGATGAGTTTGTTACACAAACAGAGAAAAGAGACGAGCTTGACTGTTCAGACGACATCAACGACAGTTCAAAAGCAAATGTCGCCAAGTTAATCGATGGATACTTAGCTGAAATCTCCAGAATCGAAACCAATTTGTCTACTACAAAGTTCATTACAATTGCAGAAAAGGTTTCAACTTTCCCAAGACAATCACACGATGGTGTGTATCGTGCCATTGACATGTTCTTGAAGGTAATGTCCGCTCTCAAATGCATCGGATTTATGTCATTCGAAACTAAAGTTTTGATCTTTTGATTATACAGCAACATCCAGGAATAACAAAGAGTGAGAAGAAATCATCAAGCAAATTAATGGATTGCCGGAAATTATCGCCGGAGGCTTGTGCTCACGCCGTGCAAAACGAGAGGTTACCATTACGAGTCGTTGTACAAATCCTCTTCTTCGAGCAAGTTCGTGCCACCACGAAACCTTCTCTTCCACCGAGCGGCTCGCACGGGAGCTCAAGAACGACAACAGAAGAAGAGTGTGAGTCAGTCACAGCCACGGAGGAGACGACAACTACGACGAGAGACAAGACGAGTAGTTCTGAGAAGACGAAAGCAAAAGGAGTTGTAATGTCTCGGATTTTCTCGAAGCTTTGGACAGGTAAAGATAAAGATGGCGTTGGAGATGTTAGTAGCTCAGATACATCTGAAAGTCCTGGCTCAGTTACTACCGTCGGTGATAAATCGACGCCGTCGACTCGCCGGAGAAGGTCATCGTCTTGACTTTAGACAATTTGGGCTTTTTAAAAATCAGGGCTTTTCTTTAAGCTAACAAATTTGGGTTTTTTTGTTTTGGTGATTAATAACCCAAAGTTATTGGTTATGTGAACCGTTACAATTTTGAGAAATCCAAATTCTAATGACTAATGTTGCCTCTTTTTGTTTTGTCAAGAATTCTACTAATGTTACCCTTTTAGTTTTCTTTTTAAATTTAACTAAAAAGTAATATAACCGTTTTGGCCCATTTTGTTTATATGTATAGCCAACCAACTTAGCCCATGGGCCACGGTCCAGCAGCTCTCCAACGTTAGCTTAGCTATATAGCTATCCCTGACTGAATCACATTCCCAAATTCTATTCTGCCGGCAGAATTGACCATAAATATGATAAAGAAAAGTTGATAAATTTTCCATGAGCTTCTTTATTCTACGTCATCCAATTTATTATATACTTTCAAAAGGTTACGTTTGTTCCATTTTTGTAATTTCTTTACTTTGATTACCTATATATTTTTGGATTCATCAGCCTTTTCCTCGTTGACCAAAAAGAAAAGCTTTTCTTTTAAAAGAAATGTATGAACTATATAACGAAAAAACGAAGACTTTGGTTTTGACTTCCTTTGCTAAAAGGGGTTGGAGATTTATTCAATTATAATCAACTACTATTTCGCTTGTATAACTGGTTTTAAATGTTAAAAAAGCATAACTTACAAATCGCTTTATATACTTGACTTAAACACTGAATTCACTAATAATTCAATTCTTTTTATTTTTTTGTCAACACTAATAATTCAATTCAAGTTCTAAGAATTATCATAGCTATAACAAATCTACTGGTATACAACAATCCGTTAAAACATAAATATTTAATTCCTGTTACACTTGGTACACATTAACACATACACTTGTATTACTAGCTTGTGCTTGTAATCCAAATTATTAACAACTTCTAAGTGTGAAATTACAGGTAAATCTAGACATTGTATGAAGAGTAAGTAAGTATAACACTGAGATTTGGTATTTAATTCTGTAATTTTTGTTTGTGTGTTTGGTTGCAATTGTTAGAGTCCTCTTAATATATTCTATACAAATTATTATATTTCTCTAGGGTCAACGAAAATAGACAATCCAGGTGGTGACTTGGTCCAGTCTACGCCGTCATCGTCATATCGGAGACGTTTCAAACACCACAAATCCTCCGGCGAGAGCACCTTCCAATGTGGAATCCCAACTCTGAGCGGCTCACAGCTCGCCACCTCAGCAGCCACGACGGCACAACCGCTTTTTCTAGCTAAGTTATGTGCGTGTGAGCAAAGCGCCTCCACCATCTCCGCCGCTCGTGGCCCTTCGCCACCGATACCGTACATAAAATGCATCGCGAACGACTTGAAAAGATTGGGAAACGACGGGATTTTCAAAAACGGAAACGCTCCGTCGAAAACGCGCGTTGACTTAGCTAACATGCGTTTAAGACGCGACGCTCCTTTGACTTGAAGTCTGTAAACATCTTTACTGTTCCAAATACTTATAACGGCCCATGACCCGGTCTGGTCGGGTAACGACCCGGAAACGTTGTCTCCTCCACGTGGCACAGCCAGATAAGTGCCGAGGGAGAGTTTGTTGGTGAGGATTGAGTTGATGTCCGAAGGGAAAAACTCGGTGGTTGAGAATCGGTTGCGGTAGAGTGACTCAGCGTCGGAGGGAGCGAGTTTGATGATTTTGACTCGTCGAGAGACAGTGACTCGGTGGTTGAAGACCGGGTTGACCAAGAAAGTTGGTGTACGGAATTTGGAGTAACCACTTTTCTCGGTGAAGAGTTTGACCGAAGCTATGTTGTCGTTTTCAGTTTGCACGTAGGAGTAAACGGCGTCGTTTCGTAGAAACCACTCTTCAAGTCTTTGCACCAGTTTCAGTCCAATTCCCATCCTCCTAAAATATTTTTAAATTTGATTAGTTAAAAACTTCCTTTTCCGTTAGGAGTTATGTATATCATCAAAATAGTATACTTTATGTTGTAACCATCATACATTTTTCAAAAATAGAAGTGCTTGTACTTAATTCTTTATTTATTTTTGGTATAGTTGATATGATATTGGAAAAATACTATTTAGAAAACGAACCTGTAAAACGGAGAGACTCTAAGGCCGGAGACGAAGGCAAGTTTGGTGGTGTTTATTTCCGGCGAAACGTCGTCGGCTTGACGTAATGCATTTACACCACGTGTCACCATTTTGATCGTTCCTCTGATCATCCCGACTATCTCATTACCGATCTCTGCCACCTGTCACATGCATTGGCCAAAAACTCGAATCAAACCCATTTTTGACATAAACGTATAAATAGTCACATATACGTACCAGCATGTGGAAAGAAGGAGATTGTCGGATCCGGGCAAGAGGGTCACCCATGAGATCCACTAATAAAGATCCGACTTCACAGCTTTCCTCAAGCTCTTCCACACTCGTTAAGTCTCTCTTTGGATCATACTCTCTCACCACAACTACGTTAAATCCTTTCCCCATGATTATCAGCTAAGCAAACTTAAGTATATTAATATAAAACTTTACGGATAACAAAGAAATCAAAACCTAACAGCTTTTTTCCTTCTTGCAAATATAGCAATCGTTCTCTTTCACAAAGTGGGTCTTGTCATTAGTCTATTTATAGTTAGTATTTAGCTTTGTTCTCCCCTTGTTAAATTATATGATTATCATTTTATTTAGACATCACTATCTCTCTATGTATTTTATATTAAAGAAAAACTAGATGTTGTGGTTAGTGCTCTTTCTTTGGAGCTCTGTCGATTCTTCTTAATTTCCTTGGGTTATTTAATTCGCATATCTGGTTATATTTTATGTTGATGATCCGGTTAGCTAGGATTCGTGTATAGCTATATTTTCCGGGAATATCACGGCTTAAATATTAAATATGGACGGATACAAAACCTACTAACCCACGATTCTAACTTCTATCGTATTTTATAGTTCTTGGCACTGCGACTGCGTTACATCCCAAACTTTAAATAAATCGTTTTGGAGCTTCTAATAAATAATTACTAATTTATACATTTCTTCAAATCGTATACTCTCACTATCGTGAATAATCTACATAACATTGTTAGTTCAATTTTGTATCTATTTTTTTCAACTGCCCATCAAGGCATCAACCAGTTATGCCGCGTTTTATTAATCCGGTTAAAATCTCTTACAGATGAAGAACACACACACAGAAAGGCGATTGGGAATTTAAGTACTAAAAATAACACGACCACAAAAAAAAGATGTAAGAAAAAGTGGATGGGAAGCACACAGAAAAAGCTGAAATGGCGGCGGAGAAACGTGGTGGGTTTAGGATGAGCTACAATCCCTTTTAATTTGCTTTAAATCTTGTTTATATATAGAGAGAGTCAGCTATATGCCTATATCATTTGCTGAATTTATAAAGGTAGAGCTCAATACAATGATAAATATTACTTGTGTATTATATAGATTTGTAATTGATGTCATAATGATTACACATTATCACCACGATATCGATCCCTTTCTCTTTCAAAATATTTCTTATCTTTATTCACAATCATACTCTATTTGCATATATCACATCACAATGATTTTTGGTCTTTTACGCAACTCATGTGTTTCATGATCAAAACAATTTCAAATTCTTGACTTCAAACAGCACCTGCAGAGACGAATATGAGTATAGCTACTTTTGTGCACTTATTGTAAATGTAAAAAACAGCGCCTGCACTGCAGAGACCACCAATAAACTAAACTAGAGTATGAAATTACTAAATCAGAGTTAACCAAAAAGTACATTTCTATACTCTTTTAATAAATAGCTAGCAAAAGTTATCAATTTAACTAAATTCATATTACCATCACGGTACAAGAAATGAATTTTAAGATCCATATGGATATATATTATAATCATATTTCTTCAAAATAAAAAGCTAAATTGTTATGGGATTTTGTTAATAAAAAGATAAAAACTAAAAAGAGATAGGTCCGATGAACAAAGCGGAAGAAGAATCTGCAACGTGGCATGAGGAGAGTGGTGGTCCTGCAAATTTTCTCCTGAAACTAAGGCCGTCGATTTGTTCTCGACGCGGACCCATTTAGAATAAAAACGGTAACCTTTCTGGCTTTTAAATACTACAACATAATTAAGAGAAATGCGAAGGTGCTTCGCAATCTTTAGCTTAGCTTAGCTTAGCAGTGGAATAATCATCTTTCTGCGCTAATCATAATATAAGGAACGTGATCAGACGGCTTGCTTTTTTCACAATATTCTCTCAATCTTTTTCATATTCTTTGGATTGGATTCGTATCTCTAGTTTCTTCTCTAGTCTCTCTTCTCAGTTCATTACTACCAATCAATTCTTGATATTGAAAACTCAAAGGTATAATTTCCACTGTTTAATATTACTTTTAATTAATGGTATATAAACAATGTTTAGTGTATGTTTTTTACTTTTAGTTTTCACAATCTAACGAAAAATATATTTTAGTCAGACCATTTAAAATAAATTTGATAGTATATAGCTTATTTAATGATTTTATCTTAAATGTTCCCGTACTTCAACTGATATATCGGTATTTAAAATGAACTAAAGAAAGATAACATTATACGAAGATGCTAAATTAGAAATATAATAAGAGATTATCTTCTTCTTCTTCATCTTTTCTGACGTCAATAAAAAATGATCATATAGAACAAGATATATGATCGAATATGGAAACAAAAAAATGGATATCTTTATATTTTGTTTGATGGGACGCTACACAATTGAAATTGATTCAAAAATATCGACACATATTGTTTTCTAATATAGTTTAAAATAGATATTACCGAAAACAATGAAATGTCATATTAAATATATGTGTGTCGTGAGACTGCTTGGAACATTACTTTGGAATATTCATGAGTTTAATTTAATTCTTGTATGTTGTCCACATAAAAGAGTTGAAAATTGATTAAGAAACGTCTAAATAGAGATAATCATAAATTAATCAAATGGCCATGATTAGTTATAAACTTCTAGGGTATTTCCTTTTTTTGTAATATAAAAAGTTAAAATGCCAAAATTGCACATCACGCTACGTATGTAATGTCATTTGGTAAAGGCATGCTGATGTATTGGACTTTATGACCTCACTTACTTCTCAATTTTTAAAATTTTTTATCTTACTTCTTCCTTATTTTAGGGGTCAAGCAGCCTAATATGTAACATCGAAATTAAATAACTTCCAAAACACGTATACAACCACACATCAATATAAGCATTTTCTGTAGAATAAAATCCACTTAAATGCATGTATCTGAGTACGGTTCATTAGTTTATCTAACTTAGAATAACGAACAAGTGGAGAATTTAGGAGGTAAATATTGTATTATGTATGTATAACTTTTACCATCTACTTCCATTCAAATAACGTTGATTTAAAATAATCTACTTTAAATGATTCTTTGAATTCGAATTGAGATCAAATCTAGCATGGATATCTATTCGGTATATGTGTATCTAATATACATTCTATCAGGTAATAAACGGTTCTATATCTTATACAAAAAAATTATTCATGAACAGCAACCTAATTTCTTCCGAGTATTTAGACAGCAAATGGTTCTATTGACATTTATACAACAAACAATTATATGCACACGTCATAAAGATCCACAAAATATATGTATTATATATGATAGGTAATTTTATCTTTGACACATGACCAAATGTAAGTTTTAACAAACTACCACATACATACATTCACCATGCTAAAACCCTCTAATAAATTTACCTATGTATGTCAGTATGTGATAACGAAGATAATAAGATTTTCCCCATGCTAATTATCGTTAACCTATGCAGGCATCATTCATATTCACTAGCTAGGAAGTAAGGAATTGAACTCATATAACATTCCAAAAAAAAACTAATGGGTTAATCTGAAAGTCTGGTCCATCGTATATATTTAGTTATCCTAAAGCCCATTTATGTGAAAATGATAATTAGATGGGCAAATCCGATTATCTTCGTTACCAAACAAATTCGAGTTCCCCCACATGGACATCCATATGTTCTTACATTAACAAGACAACTGTAACTAAATGCGGTTTAGTCCGGCTATAGCCCTACAATTTACAAAGATCATATGATTCGGCCCACTATGAATAAAGAAACTATGGGGCCATATTAAGAAAAGAGGACTACTCATTACAGGTTGGGTAATGGGCCTAATAGACATGGTGGATAGAATTAGAGACTTTGAAGATTCCCCGAGCGACAACGGTTATAAGATCAAGTATGTGGGAAAAAGAAAACGTTGATCGCGTCACCCATGACATCATAGCTCCCATGCAAAGACTCGCTTTAGCTGTGTGGAGAGTGACAAAGAGAAGAAGACTTATATAATAAATAAATAAATAGGTAGGTCTCTTAAGGATGTTATAGGGTCAATACCTTCTTTCTTTCTATCAGGGGTCGTCGACTTAGATAGAGGTTAGTCCCCTTAATTATTCATACTTTTGTCCTTTTTTTAAGATCTTGTAATGTTCTTGTTTAAATTCATAATACATACACACGATCGTGTATAATGCATGAACTAAAATCAAGCTAGGGAACTAGAGGGGGCAAAACACATATCTCTCTGGTATTGCATTGCATGTGACCTTTTGAATTTCATAATAAAAAGAAGATGGTTGTTATGATTAGCATTCCATAGTCATACTAGATGTATTTTTTTCACCAAAAATGGAAGCAATTATTGATGACCTTTTGCAAAATCAATCGATTACTACCCCTTAATTACCCTGATCTATTAAATAAAGTTGAATGATTAAAGGATTAGGAGGAATCCGTTAGAGAAAATGACCCGTAAATAAGTATCTTTTGGACAAATAAAAAGCTCTAATTTCACTACACACAGTTGTCATCGACTGAAAAATAAAATGAACGGCTGAGAGAGGAGAAGACACAACTTTTCGCGGAAACACGGAGCCGCTCGCACCCATCATCTTGGAATATTTTACCACACACACACTCTCTCTCTCTAAGGTCACTTCACAAACGTTACCAACCAATAAAAAGACTATTATTAAAAAAATGTGTAAAAATCCGTTTCTAATTTATTGTGGAATAAAAATTGCAGTAATCAATTAATATAATTGTTTTAATTGGTGTATGATTCTTCTACGGCGGCGAGCCTCACGCACCAATACGCTTCCTTTTTCTCTATGTCTCTTCATTATTTTATTATTCCTATATTTTTTTAAAAAAAACTCAAAAATATTCCAATTTGGATTTTAATATATACTAATAATGTGTGTGTATATATATATATATATATATGTGGTCTTGTCT
>Ga0041059_1000579_pt1 | contig 28155 bp, 13 predicted proteins | sample AraColnosormetaG_FD_56232 | JGI IMG/M metagenome (GOLD analysis project Ga0041059, IMG submission 56232) | Arabidopsis roots microbial communities from North Carolina, USA - Col MF nosort | ecosystem: Host-associated > Plants > Roots > Unclassified | place: USA: North Carolina | collected... | reverse complement strand
CGATTCACCAATATAAAATTTATAATGTTAATCTTACAAATTAAAATGTGTTAACCGTTTTTGCTTAAAATTGCCGTTGAACCATAAATTATAAAAACAAACAAGATTTAGTTGATAACGATTACCAAATAAACAACATATTACTACTCTTTCAATTTACGTGATTTCTAAAATTCATGGCTATTAGCCTATTACTACTCTTTCAATTTTATAAATGTGCCCGGTCACTGTCTCCTTTGTTTCTCATTCTCTGGAATCTAAACAACATCTTTTCTTTGACTGTGTATTTGATGATATTGTGCATTGGTTAGGTCACCTACGTCTAAAGCCAGGCTCAATACAATCTGTAAATTGATCTTCATAGCCCAAGAGATAAATATAATTTACCAATAATGTAAAATTAAATTAGTTATTTAATTCTAAGAAAACTCGTGGAATATGTTGAAAATAGATATGAGAAGATTTTGTTTAAATACAAATACATTAGTTACTAGTTCAGAATCGTATGCTATGTAGACTTGCTTCTCCAGATGTTTTTGACTACCAAATGTTACAACTTCATATCACATCAGGTTCCCATATCTAACGCTAATATCTACACTGGTCACTTCTTCAGATCAACTTTCATTAACAACATAAAAATCATATAAACACAATTTTTGACAAAATGCAAGCAAGAACAATGAAGCAGAGCATGAGCTAAATTGGATTCAGTCTATGTATGAATAAGTTACTCAAGTCATCAAGATTGCATGCAATTCATTTATGTTGTGTCATGTCATAGTCATAGATTAAACACAAACAAAATACCAGACTATATATTCAAAGTTGAGGTATTTATTTAAATATATAGTCAACTGGTGACTTAACTTATTTCAAATACTAAAAGAAAAAATATTCAAATATACTTACATGTTAGATTCTAGATTAGCTAAATAACCTTGAAATTTTATTATTTAGATAAATAACAACGCGGAAATATTCTAATTGAAGAGTATTTATATGTTTCAACGCTTTGACTAAAGTAGTTTTTATAATCATGATATTTTATTAGTTACGACATTGAGAGATAAATGATAGCACTTACGTGCGTGCCATTTCATTCGATGAATAAACTAGTAGTATGCTCAAATGTTTGAAACTAATAACGTGTTATTTTCAAAAAAATCCCATGCGTAATTTATTGTTACCCTCGCGAATATATTCATTTTTCACCCAAACATGTTAAATTAATGTACGTATTTTTAGTTTAAAAAAACTCAGATAAATATTTATTTCTTAGCTTTTTTTTAGTAAAATATTATTTTAATTTTATGAGTCACTGAATCATTGTATTATTGCAGGATATTTGAATATGAAATTTATGACTTGTTCTATGTATGTTTAGTCAAAGTTCTATAACAATGACAATTTTGGTCAAAGTTCCTTCATTTAGATGTATTCATTCATATATTAAAAATACTATATCCTTATTGGTTGTAAAAGAATAGATACTTTCATAATTTATACTCCTAGTCATGTTCTTGCTAATATATATGATTCATAATTTAAATAACATAGACTAAATTCAATGTAGTCAATGTTACCTAAACTAGTCACCTTTCTTCTCCGGTAATAAATAGCGAGCTTATATGTTTTACATAGCCACTCCAACCAATTTACAGAACCATGGCTTCCATTACTAATTCTCATTATATATTGTTGTTTCTTATCTTTTTTACTTTTATTGTATTTACTTTAGCATTAGATTTATCAAATGTTGCAGCAGAAGCACCAGACGGCTTGTTACCTCTGTCCAAAAAGCACGTTTTAATTCGCAACACTGTTCAGAACGGACAAGTTTTGAATATACATTGCAAATCCAGTGAGGATGATTTGGGGCATATCCGTCTTAAACATGGGGATACTTGGGGTTTCAGATTTCGTGTTAACATGGCACTAACTACGAGATTTCGTTGTCACTTTTGGTGGTATGCACGCGACCATCTAGGCCATTATAGTTACTGGTTTGATATATTTACTGTATACAGAGACGATAATCCATTTGGAAAATATCCAATTTGCGATGAATGCGTTTGGAATATGTACGAATTAAGTGAAAACTTTATTTGTCGTATAAATCGTGATCAATCTGGATGGTGTTTTAAAATGGACAGAGAAAATTAAGAAGAAAACACATTATCGTTCGATGTATCTTATCCTAATACAATCATTAAAATTGATTGAATAAAATAAAATCGTTGATACTATTCAAGCTCTCTTTATTTGAAGTGTTTATATCCACAAAAGCAAATTTTGTCGTTTATTTTGATGAATCTATTGCAAACTAAGTTTCTAACTCTACCAACCTTTTGGAATGTCGTTGCAGTTTATCGGATCTAATTTACAGCTATCATATGACAAATAATGTCTATGAAACGTGATGAGCGAACGAATCTATCCACATTCTCAAAAAACACTAGGAAACAACCACATCTACTGTCTATCTGCACTAAGAAAACTATACTTATTATAAAAGAAAAAGCTATATCTTATCTAATAAATGTTACCATCATATCTAATTTACATATATTAGGTACAATCAAAACTTCTAATTGGTGTTAGCCTCAAGTCGCTACTACCAGAACTTCTAATTGATCAGTTCAGTTGAACAACCATCAAACGAGAACTTAGACTTATGTAAGCACTTAACGATTTTGACAACGCGAAAACTGGAAATATAAATTAATTAGTACGTAACTAGTTCAGAATTGTATGCTATGTAGACTTAATTAATGCCGGATTTGTATAGAACATTGTACTTCGAGTCCAACATTGGACCATCCTTGAAATGTCTCAGCTTTGTACCCTGATGAGATCTTTCAGAATTCCACCAACGCATCTCACTATCTCATTCGTGAATTAGGATTTTAAAACTCCTTTAAGCAAAACATAGTTCAAATACTTAGCTTGATTAGCTTGTTGCCAAATGTATATACTAAAAGAAAATACATATACACGTTTTGTAATAAATAAATGTTTCATTAATTGTTGAGCGGAAGAATGGTGAAATCTTACTTATCTTTATAAAAAAAACGTAGAAAAATTGAATATCTAAAAGCATATAAATTGTGATAAACATCGATCCAACCCTAGCAGATTTTATTTCTTACCATTATTTTGTCTAAATGTATATATTTTCTATAAGACTTAAAACATCTTGTTTTTCACACACTTATAATCCTAACTAACCAAAAACTTCAAGAAATTTCAATTCATTTAACCAATAAGTATTACAAAAAAAACAATTCTATAATTAGACGAAGAGGAACCAAATTAATAAACGAATAATAACATAAGTAAATCGAATTTCAGTAACTAGCCATACATCTTTTCGATAATAACCTGAATGATTGATAACAATTCGACAACATTTGTATAATAGAAAGTGAAAGGAGACTTTTGTATCGGTCCATTATTTTTCCATTCATCTTCGCATTTGAACATATAGTGTGAGCCATCCACTGCAGAAAGCTGAGCTATGGACTCGAGCCCTTCTTCTTGTGCTTCTTCATAAGCCTTTTGGAAGAAAGCAGACGCTAAACAGTAGTGCTTTCCGCAAAAATAGAGTCGTCGAGTCCCAATCGGACCACTAAACTTTTGGCGAACTTTGTTGATTTGTTTGGTTGCCTTGGTCAATTGGATTTGGCATTGAGAAATCTGATAATAAATTCCAATAAGAAATCAATACTTTTTACGTATGAACAATACATAATAATTAAAGGAATTACAAACTTACTGCAATAACAAGCACATCATGGAGGTCGCGTGCGGCTAAGATACGTATGTCCGTTCCAATGTATTTCAAGCAGAAGTTGACGTCATCTGTATCCTTGCAAAATGCGTACATGTCCTTGATAGACATCGCATCTGCGACTGTAAACGCAAAGAACACGAATACTAACAACGACGAAGGCAAAGTTAAGTGTTTGATGAGCATTGAGGCCATACTGAGAAGATACCAATGTGTTTGTTATTTTTCTTTTTGTAAGTCAAAACATTTCATTTATAATGACATTGAAATCTAAGAACGTTACTTCATAAATCACGGAAAGTTATGGCTTTGAATGGAAATATATCAATTTAGTAATAACTAAGAAGAGTAAAAATCGCAATGGCAGTAAATGTCTGGAATAATTTACTACCACAACTTGGAAACGCATTTGAATTTCATAAAAGACTTGGCCGACAAACACATGGTGATGTTGCCCTAAAATTTGCATTCTTCTACTCTATTTCATCAGATATCTTAGCATAACGGGCTTCTTTTTGTCGAAGCCCAAATCGAATAAGAAGCCCATCTGGAATTTGCTCTCTCCCACTTTGATCAATCGTTAACTCTAAGAAGTAGGATTAACTAAAACCCTAGATTTAGTGGGAAATCCACTATAGTGTGTGAGCACTATTACCTACGATTTTCTGTTCTCATTTGCGTTTTTTTTTTCTGGTCAACCATTTGGGTTTTTCTTTCAAATTGTCGGGCAGGAATTACGGATTTTAATAAAACTTAGGAATAAATAAATAATTAAAAAAAAAACAGAAACAATATTATAATAAATTTATCTTTTGAGCTGTGTCCTCAATGAAACCTTAATAAAGAGAACCCTCTCTGCAACATTTAATACTCATAACAAAACCTATCTCTCTCTGTCTTTACTCATTGTCGTTATGGTCGCGCCGCCTATAGCCGCCGCGTCGTTAGAGCTCCCTCCTCCGTTCCCCGCCGTCTTCGAACAACCAATGGAGAAACTCACCTTCCCTAACGAGTTCCCTTACGAGTTTGCCTCCTCAACGTTTTCAACTTCTCCGGAAGACTCAACGGAGACAGAAGATGAAACAACCGACGACGAAGATGACTTCTTAGCCGGGTTAACTCGCAGACTCGCTCTCTCGACTCAGCGCCTCTCTTCTCCTTCCTTCGTCACCGACAAGTCTCAGGTTTGTTAAAGCTTCTCTCTTTTTCCAATTTTTCAAATGTTCTCTCAATGTAGACTAAACACTCACAGATTCTTGCTCTGTTTCTTCAGATGAAACCCAAAGTCACAGAGTCAACTCAGAGTGGACTCGGAAGTCCTAATGGTCCGTTTTCTCAAGTTCCTTCACCGCCGACATCTCCGTCTCGTGAAGAAGACTCTTTGAAAGTGTTATCTGCTGCAGCTGGAGAAGTCGCCAAGATCAAAAAGGCCAATTTTGATGCTAAACCCATCAGCTACCCAAACCCTAACCCTAATTACTTAACCAGCTTTCCTCAAAACGTGGCATATTATAACTGCTACTGGTTATGGGAGCCGCATTATCCTCAATCTCAGATGGGAATAGTTCCAAATGCTTGGCATATACCTCCTTCTCCCGTTAGAGCCTTTTACACCCTTCCAACCGCCGTTAAATCGCCGTCGACTGGTACCGGCGTTTTCCTTCCCCGGAAATACTCAAACCCTTCTGATTCCCCGAAGAAGAAATCAGGTAACTTTACTCAATTTTCCGTTGATTTCACATTTTGAGTTTCTGAAATTTGAGAACTTTCGTTCAATTTTGCTAATCTAGAATCTTAATTGGAAAAAAAATTTGGATTTTTCAGGAGATGGATGTGTTAAGGTTGTTAACCAGCAAAAACCTAAAATTGAAGTGTTACCGGTTCGCTGTAAACCAAATTCGAAAGCTGGTCTCTCTACAGGACGCAGCAAAATCGATTACGGTACTACTTCAAAACATCCTCTGTTTTTAATTTCAGTTCTAGACAAAACAGACATTTGATTGAGTCTATTCGTTTGTTTTATAGTAGCTGGTGGTGGATGTCTGAAGCATGAAAAGCCTCTTCTACAAGAATGGATGTACTGAGTTTGAATTAGGTTGTAGGATTCAGGACTTTTGGAAGAAGAAAATACAGAAATGGTCGTAGTTAGTGGGTTGAATTTATAGTGTTGATTGTGATGGTTACTGGTTATAGTAAAGAATAATTTTGCGGGGTTAAGTTGGATTGGGATTTATTTATATTTACTTAGGAGAATAGCAAAATCAGTTTCTAATAAGCATAATTTTTTGGCCTTGAGAGAGTTTTGCATTTCAATTTTCAGGCATTTGTGTTTTTTCTTACATTTAAAATCTTAATATCTGATTGAAAATAAAGATGATTATATTCAAAAAAGGAGTTGTGTATTGAGTCTTTGAGAAGAGTTTACTTTGCAAAATGTCATGGAAAGGATTTTGTTTAAGTGAAACATTGTAGTAATTATTCTTGTGGGACTGGAATGTGGAAGTGGAAAAAAGAAAAAATGGAAAAGGAAAATAGAGGTTACGCTTTGACGTGAAGCGAGGCCAAAGATAATACACTGAAATATAAAACAGATCTTTAGTTTATGGCTTAGTCTTGGATTCTTAATGTGGCTTAGTCTTAGTGGCATATGCTCTTTGTTACGATTTCAGACCTTTGTTGTGTAAGTTAGTCTTGCTTTCTTAGAGCTTTGTATTTCACTGAAGGTATTAATGAAAATTCAGATAGAAGAAAAGAGAAAACAGATCTTTTCATGTAAATCACCTTAGCTTTTACTATCATATAGTACATGTATTTGTGTATATATATAACACATATATGACATTCCGGGGTTAAGATATTGAGTCTATATGGTCTACCCTCCTAGTAGTCTACCTTGGAGATAAGCACGAAATTTGGTATGATTAGGAGTGTTACCTAAGTTTGCCGGTACCGTTTAGGTCATTGAACTTTGGTTGCAAGTTTCTTGCTTGCTTTTTCTTTTTTGGGATTTTCCCTTTGGAAAAAGAAGTCTAAGATAAGAAAACAGAAGAGAAATTAAGAGATACACAAGGTAAGCCACAAATAAGAAGATTTTGTTTGGATTGGGAGGTAAAATCCTCATACCTTTCGTGTTTGATTGAGTCAAACTTTAATCCATATCTATATATCAAAATGTCGGCATCTTAAGAGTCTGATGCTCTTGAAACATTGATGTTCTTAGAAATTTTGTACCAAATTACAACTAGTGTTTAAATGTCTTTTCTATTGGAATAAATGCGAATAAATGGTTCGTATTAATCATATGATAATACGATGGACCTATAATTGTGGATATAACATAGTTTGGAGCTTCTTCTTTCTCAAGTTTATGATTGCATTTAAGGATCTTACCCACAATACTTTTTTTTAACTAAAACGTACCTAAGACGATGACGGTGTGCGTAAAGCAAAAGTCACAATCAATCTCGCTATATAATGCTTACCTATTTTTATCATTTTTACGTAATCAATTATTATATTTTCGTGTGTTTTTTTGGGTCCCGTTAACAATCGAAATATGGCATCTGCAATTATGTTACTGTGGAATATCAACTTCCCCTAATGCAACAACAACATATATGGTTGAGGACCGTTATCAAACAAAAATTTTTGGTTGCGGTGCGTAACAAACTTAATAACAAAACACAAAACTTATGGAAAGTGACCCACATACATTAATGGAAGTCATGAAAGAGATGATGGATCATATTACAATTATTTGTTGCAGAGAGATCACTCACAAGTCACAAAGACACAAAAATATGACTTATTTCAGATCTATGATCCAAAAAAATAAGAAAAGGTGTTAGAATGTCCCACATCGAAAATGGAGTGTATCTAGCCTAGTATAAAATAAACATAAACCTCTGCACTATTATCTAACATTTCTATTTCTTTAGAACTACTGAAGGAGATATATAGAATGTTACAAAAAAAGTGACCCACCCAAACATAGAGAGTAGAGAGTCTTCCATTTTTCTAAATTTCATCTCAATATTCGATCATATTCAAACAATTTTGTGAACTTGACGAAATTGGGGAGATGAAAGAATTGATCTTGGGCCGACCAGTATATTAACATTATCTACCCAATAAGCACAACTCATGCAAAGAGGCTAGTTCTTGACGAAAGAATCTAGATGAGTTAAGGTGAAAACATGGATCCATTTTGGAAGACTTAAAAGAACCCAATCCACCTCAAGATTTTGGTTTACAAACTAAGCTCATGAGTTTTCTTCTCTCACAAAACTTATCACTGCACATCTTTTTTATGCTTGGGGTAATTTCCAGGGAAAGAAGCAAAACAACACAACACAACACACAATTATCCATGTGTTAGATTAGTGGCAGATAACATCTTCTTTTTAATTCAATAATATGCATTATACATTTTTCATCATGAATTCATGACAACGACTCGGCTACCCACACTTTGGCTTTCAATACTACTTTGTATAGTTCCATTGTAACTCTTAATTCCGTTTTTTTAAATTATATTGTTACATATTTTGTGTATATACATACCACGTTGTCTTTTCCATGTGATGATTTTAGAAAAACGTGACATTTTCCGGTCTTGCCTAACTATATATTGGTGAAAATATGTTTCTTATAGTAAAGGACAGTCACTTGCAATAATCTAATCAGAAAGGACAAGAAATTTCATTTTCACTTGCGTTAGTCTAATCAGAAAGGATCGTCATCATGAAACTTTATTTAACATTTGTTTAGTATATTAGTATGCAAGTGTGAGTTTAAAACTGTGAGACAAGAGAAAGAAAATTTGTTGCATGCAGGTAAACAATCTTGGACAGGAAGTTCTCACAAGTCAAAGTCAGCGAGCAAACGATTTTATTCTCTTTTCACATGTTGCTATGACAGCTGTCAATTTGTAATTGGATCATGAGTGTCATAATTCATAAATATAAGCTATGCTCATGTAACCGTAAACCCTTAACGACAAATTAATTAAACTTCTCCAAAACTCTTTTCCTCTAAAAAATCTCCCAAATACAGAAAAAAAAACAAAGTCAGTAAGAAAAATGGAAGAGAGAAAAGGGAGGAGAATAATCATGTTCCCTCTTCCATTTCCAGGGCACTTCAACCCCATGATCGAGCTCGCTGGAATATTCCACCACCGTGGCTTCTCCGTGACGATCCTCCACACTTCCTACAACTTCCCCGATCCTTCTCGCCACCCACACTTCACTTTTCGAACCATCTCTCACAACAAAGAAGGAGAAGAAGATCCTCTGTCTCAGTCAGAAACTTCGAGTATGGACCTAATCGTTCTCGTTCGTCGGCTGAAACAACGCTACGCCGAACCGTTTCGTAAGTCTGTGGCGGCGGAAGTAGGTGGAGGAGAGACGGTGTGTTGTTTGGTCTCCGACGCTATATGGGGGAAGAACACGGAGGTTGTAGCGGAAGAGATTGGAGTTCGTAGGGTGGTGTTGAGGACAGGTGGTGCGTCGTCGTTTTGTGCTTTTGCCGCTTTCCCTCTCCTTAGGGATAAGGGTTACCTCCCTATACAAGGTAAATAAGTACATTTCTCTTTCTTTATTTTTTGGTTTTAATGTTAAGATTTTTCCTTTAAAACGAGTTACTTCAAGTTTGTAATTAAAATTTACATTTATCTTTGAATACTTTTCACAATTTATAAACATAATACGTACGTCATAGTACGTTGGCAACATTAATACGAATGATTTAAACTATAGGCTAACCTTGATAGTTGGCTTGAAATTGATTGTAAGCAATTATATTCAAAAATGACTAGATATATGTTTTTAGAAGAAAAAATAAAATAACTATAAAACCTGATTAAGTCGTAATTGTACATTGATCACGTATATTTAAATTTAAGAAAATAGTTTAAACTTTGTTTTATAGTTTATAAAAATAATATGATCCATATAATTGTAATATTTTCCTAGTATAATATTTAATTTGCGGGTGAATTTTGATATAAATGAACTAAAACAATTGTTGCCATTTGCTAAAAGATAATTATAAAGTCAACTTGTTTTTTTCCCAATTGTACTTATTAACTAATTATTGATGACGTGAATTCATATTATTGTATTAAAATTTTGAAAATTCGTAAGTTTTATTGCACACAGGATTAGTTTTGCTATCGGTTATAGGATTCCTGGTAAAAAAATGTCTTATTATTTTCTAAGCAATATTAAAGATGAGGTAATGAGTAAAAATTATTATTTTTCTCCAGATTCTAGATTAGATGAGCCAGTGACAGAGCTTCCACCTTTGAAAGTGAAGGATCTTCCGGTAATGGAAACGAATGAGCCGGAGGAACTTTACCGGGTAGTTAACGACATGGTGGAAGGAGCCAAGTCTTCTTCAGGAGTCATATGGAACACATTTGAAGATCTTGAAAGACTATCACTTATGAATTGTAGCAGCAAATTACAAGTTCCATTTTTCCCGATCGGACCGTTTCACAAATATAGCGAAGATCCTACACCGAAGACAGAGAACAAGGAAGATACCGATTGGCTCGACAAGCAAGACCCACAGTCGGTGGTCTATGCGAGTTTCGGAAGCCTTGCAGCTATAGAAGAGAAGGAGTTTCTCGAGATTGCTTGGGGTCTAAGAAACAGTGAACGACCGTTTTTGTGGGTGGTTAGGCCGGGGTCTGTCAGGGGGACCGAGTGGCTCGAGTCATTGCCTTTAGGGTTTATGGAAAACATTGGAGATAAGGGAAAAATCGTGAAATGGGCGAATCAGTTAGAGGTATTGGCGCATCCTGCCATTGGAGCGTTTTGGACACATTGTGGATGGAACTCGACACTAGAGAGCATATGTGAAGGTGTTCCTATGATATGTACGTCATGTTTCACGGACCAGCATGTGAACGCGAGATACATCGTTGATGTATGGCGAGTCGGGATGTTGTTAGAGAGAAGTAAGATGGAAAAGAAGGAGATTGAAAAGGTGCTAAGAAGTGTAATGATGGAGAAGGGAGATGGATTGAGGGAAAGGAGTTTGAAGTTGAAAGAGAGAGCTGATTTTTGCTTAAGTAAAGATGGGTCTTCTTCCAAGTATTTAGACAAACTTGTGAGTCATGTCCTGTCTTTTGATTCTTATGCTTTTGCAAGTTAAGAAAACTTATGAATGAGTAACGTATTCTAAGCACTCTCCAAAAGTTCCAAAACCATTGGATGTTTTGTTTCTTCAAATAATAATGTTCTTGAGTTAATTGTTTTTTTTCAGATTAAAGTCAAAATTTATTGAATTTTATTTTACGAATTTACCGTTTCATATTATTTCTAATATTTACTTAGGATCCAATAAATTTTGACCATAATAGGTTGATAATATTATGTTGAATCTGAATATACCAAATAACATTTATTTATTTTTCCCTAATGTTTTAAAGTAATGTGTGGAACAAACGTGTGTACCAAGCGGCGACGAAAGTTGAATGTGTGATGGGTACAACTTAAATGGCCCATGATCCTATCATAGGATTCCTATGTAAAGTCGACAGCTTTCCTAGCTGCATGTGAGAAGAAAAATAAGATTTTAGCTAGGATTTGTGACGATGCTCGCGGACAGACAGTGACTTGAGAGAGCCTTTGTTTGGCCGAAAGTGTTCAACAACAAATCCAATATATCCTTGAAGTCTAGATCCCACATAATTAGAAAAGAAAAAGATAAGAAGAAGAAAATGGAAGAGAGAAAAGTGAAGAGAATTATCATGTTCCCTCTACCGTTTACAGGACACTTCAACCCTATGATCGAGCTTGCTGGAATATTCCACAACCGTGGCTTCTCCGTCACGATACTCCACACTTCTTTCAACTTCCCGGATCCTTCTCGCCATCCACAGTTTACTTTTCGAACTATCACTCACAAAAACGAAGGAGAAGAAGACCCTCTCTCTCAATCAGAAACTTCTTCGGGTAAGGACCTCGTCGTCCTTATTAGTCTGCTGAAACAATACTACACCGAGCCGTCTCTTGCAGAGGAAGTAGGCGAAGGAGGGACGGTGTGTTGTTTGGTCTCCGACGCTCTATGGGGGAGGAACACGGAGATTGTAGCGAAAGAGATTGGAGTGTGTACAATGGTGATGAGGACTAGTGGTGCGGCAACGTTTTGTGCTTATACAGCTTTCCCTCTCCTTATAGATAAGGGTTACCTTCCTATACAAGGTAATATTGTTTTATGTTAAGATTTGTTTCCTTGCAGCAAAGTTCGAGTAAACATACACTTATCTTTCAATTTTTTGTTTTTCTAAGAAATACATATATTTATAGTTTGGTTTCTTTTCTTTTTCAACTATATACAGTTATCGGATTTAAAGCCAAATTAGTATAGTGGCGACAATAAACAAAAGTTGGTTAGAAATTTATTGTAAACAATACAAAATAGTAGATAATAATATTAAAAAATATTAAATATGAACGGTTACTTTTTTTCCTTTCCGATAATGTATACATGGACCATATTAATTTTGCGATATACTTAACGGTAAATCATCAAGTCAATTTAAGTTGGACTTATTTTTATTACACCACTTGTCACTTCTCTATAAAACAGTTTTTTATATAAAATAATTGCAATTGGGTAGTTATAATACATGTTATTGGATTATATAATCCAAAATTTTCGCCTCGAAGGATTAGTTTCCGTTTTGGTTTAGGATTCCTGGTTGAAAAAAAAGTTTCTTAACATTTTTTTAGCAATATTAAAGATTTGCCACCCACTATTTTTAACTTCAGGTTCTAGATTAGATGAGCTAGTGACAGAGCTTCCACCTTTGAAAGTGAAGGATCTTCCTGTAATAAAAACGAAAGAGCCTGAGGGACTAAACCGAATACTTAACGACATGGTGGAAGGAGCCAAGTTATCTTCCGGAGTCGTATGGAACACATTTGAAGATCTTGAAAGACATTCACTCATGGATTGTCGCAGCAAGTTACAAGTTCCGTTGTTCCCAATCGGACCGTTTCACAAACATAGAACCGATCTTCCACCGAAGCCAAAGAACAAGGACAAGGACGATGATGAAATATTAACCGATTGGCTTAACAAGCAAGCTCCGCAGTCTGTGGTCTATGTGAGTTTTGGAAGCCTTGCAGCTATAGAAGAGAATGAGTTTTTCGAAATTGCTTGGGGTCTAAGAAACAGCGAACTACCATTCTTGTGGGTGGTTAGGCCCGGGATGGTCCGGGGAACCGAGTGGCTTGAGTCATTGCCTTGTGGGTTTTTGGAAAATATTGGTCATCAGGGAAAAATTGTGAAATGGGTGAATCAACTAGAGACATTGGCCCATCCTGCGGTTGGAGCGTTTTGGACGCACTGTGGATGGAACTCAACAATAGAGAGCATATGTGAAGGTGTTCCAATGATATGTACGCCGTGTTTCTCGGACCAGCATGTGAACGCGAGGTACATCGTTGATGTATGGCGAGTCGGGATGATGTTAGAGAGATGTAAGATGGAAAGGACGGAGATTGAGAAGGTAGTAACAAGTGTAATGATGGAGAATGGAGCTGGATTGACAGAGATGTGTTTGGAGTTGAAAGAGAAAGCTAATGTTTGCTTAAGTGAAGATGGGTCTTCTTCCAAGTATCTAGACAAACTTGTCAGTCATGTCCTGTCTTTTGATTCCTCGGCTTTTGCAAGTTAAAATAAATTACAAGGAGCAAAATGTCTAGGCACTTTTCAAAATCATAATGTTGGTTGTTTGGTTTATATGATTTTCGATGAGATATTTATTATTCATCACTTTATGATTTTGATTAAATTCAAGATTTATTAAATTTTCCTTATATTGTATGCATATGTTGAATGTTGATATTACATATTTTCATAATAGTTAAATTCAAATTTTATTTAATTCTATGTCTACATTTTTTTATCAACAGTTTTATGTCTACATTTAACTATCAGTTGTGGGTATCTAACTCGATCAAGGAATCATTATTGGTTGGTTAATGAATCCAATGAGCTTTCCACCCTAATAGATCGATAATCTTACTTTTATGATGAATCTAAAAAAAAAACAAATAACATATTTTTGTTCTTACTTTTTAAATATAATTGGTGGGTCAAATGTATGTGTAATCAGTCAATCTGTTATGCAACTATGCTCATACTATCAGGCGACGACTAGTTCCGTATTGGGATTTTTAAAACCACTGCTGAAACACCAAATAATACAACAAATCTTATATATCCTCACAATCTCTAATAACAAAAACAAAAGTTCACTCTAAAACATTTCAGTGAGGTTTTACCGGGACTGATCGGATATGCCGATAGAGTTTATAAAACTTTTTAAAAAAAACAAAAAATGGATGAAAGAAAGTGAGGAAAATAATCATGTTCCCTTTTACTATTTCCGGGACACTTCAACTCAATGATCCAACTAGCCAGAATATTCCACCACCTTGGTCGTCACGGTTCTCCACACTTCTTTCAACTCCCCATATCCTTCTCACTACCAACTCTTCACTTTTCGAACCATCCGTCACAACAACGAAGGAGGAGAAGATCCTCTGAGTCAACCAGAGGCTTCTAGTATGGATCTTGTTGCCTTTATGTTTTTAAACGCGTACTCTTCAAACCTTTGAATGTTTATCATTTTTAGTAAAGAGTAGTGTTGGTTGATACTTGTTACGATTCTACATCCATTATAGTGACTTGTGAGTTATGCAAGAGGATATGGATAATGGACCATTATACCTAGGGTTGATGGGAAACATAGCCAAGATAAAACCTAAAACCAAAGTCAATGTATGTGAATGTTATAATCAATTTTAACCCGTTTTATTTATTATTTCTAACTGAATCTGATCTATATCAAATAAAACTGAAGTTAGGACTAAGAAAAGGTATTTTGACGATAGGACCAACCCTCTCTAACCAAAAACTGTAAGTATGAAACTGAAAGAGATCTCTAAGAAATACGAAGATAGGTAGTAATTTCTCATATTTTGGACTTTTTGTGAATCGAGTTTCAGCATAACCTTATTATCATTGTACATATATATATATACAATGAGTAATCTCATGATCATAATAAAAAAAAAAGAGTAATCTCATGATAACTGATAAGTGAAAGTTTTCATTTACCTATATGTGTATTAGTGTTATCATCGTATATCCCTAATGAAATTCAATTGTTTGTATGTTATTATCGTATGAATAAACTAATTTAAAACTGAACTGAAGTTTTAAATAAATTGAATGGTTGTGAGAAAAAAAAACTGAACATAACTGGATTCCTACAAAAGGAGGTGATTTGTCAAAAGAAAATGCTACGAGATAACTAGTAAGCAGAAAGTTGGAGTTTTCTATTCCATATTGGAACTGGAAGCTTAAGATAATATATGTCGATGTAGGTTTGTAGTTTTCAGTACTAATTTTAAATTGTTATTGTTGTCTTATGTAGCTAATTGAACAAAAATATCGGATATTCAGATTTATATGAAGGCGGATTCGGCGCCGGACAAACACGTGAGAGAAAGACAAAAACCACGTGCGGAAGAAAGTAACCTTGTTATGGGCGATAATGGTCTATGGGAACACATCAGTTCCTGCCCAGCTGCGCTCGTGTCAGCTCCATTAACCATCCGCAATCAGCGAAACAATGGTCGGAACTTTTGATTTCGATTTTGTTTTTTTTAGTCTTCCAATCAGTTTCTTTTCTCTTATCTGAACTTCAGAGTTTAAACGTTCATCTTTAAATAGTGATTCACTTGATCTCGAATGTCACTGTGCTTATATACTATCATGGTAATGGTAGTAACAAATTGGCCTAACTTCAAAAAATATATATAAAAAAATAGCCTAACTTCTATTTGGTGGTTGAACATGTTAATCATACATTTTAATCGAAAAGTTGTAATCATATGTTTCTAATGATAACATATGAAAATTGTAACGTTTGTTTAACATATAATATAATGAAGTCACATATGGTTTTAGACAATGAACTATCAGACCTTACCTGTATAGAATCTTTATAATATCAGGTTTAGATTTAGTTTCGGATTTTCCATATTATTTGTTTTAGTTGTTCTTATATCATGAACTGATTTGATTCTACTCAAGAGTAATGCAGACAAATTGCACATCGGCAAAAAGATTCCTAACAGCGTGCATGTCATGATTATTCAACAATCATTAATCATACCAATATTAATAATGCGAAAAACATAATATATAGACGATACATTGCTCTTGTGGAAAAATCACAAATATTGTTAAGATCGTATATTATAGTTGAACTCACTTGATGAATGATGAAGACGACTTATGGACACACATGCATTTATGTATAGAAAAAAAAGATTTGATTTCTTAATGTAACCGTAACGGCAAGCAAATCAAAATTGAAGGGAAATATAGTAATAGTCGGTCTGAGTATACGCCGTCAGCCACGTTCGGCCGACAATTCATTTCCCAAACAAAGTGTCGTCTCTTCATTATCCATTTCTCGTCGTTTTTCTACAAATTAATTTTCTTTTGGTTTTCCTTCTCTTAGAGAATACAGTTTGCAAGTTATACTTCTTTTCACGTTATCGTTATATCATTAGGCGTTACTTAAAGCAAGATAGTATTTTTTTCTTACTTACTTTTTTCTCGTTATTTTAAAATGTAGATATATTTGTATTTAGTCTTGAAAATCGTAATTTTGATTTTTTTTAGTACAATATGTGCTTATGTCAATTAATTAATTTAAATTTAAACCGATATTCATTGACCCTTATGCAGCATTGAATGAGAAAAAGTGAAAAACATTGTACTTAGAAGTCAAAAGGAGACGCATGATCGATCTTGTGAAATCAATCCTTATACAGAAAGAAAGGATTAATGAAAGTAAAGTTTACTATTTCGTTTCTTTTTAACAAATAAATATATTATGAGCCAGTTTAAGCTAAGCAACTCAAAAATGAATAAAGATTTCACAATGACTTTTTTTTTTTTTTGGACAAAACTTTTTGTGATTGATAAATAAATAAAATCATTGTTTTCGTCGAGATATCCAAAATCAAGTAACGTTGGTCCTAATAATTATTATTACTGCGATCTAAACATATAACTGCATCAATTAATTGAGGGAAAACAAAAAGACATGTAATCCATTGATAATCAATTAAAGACCAAAAAAACGTTTTAAGTAATAAGGCCTATTCTTTTAACCTTTCAATCTGCGTTCAAAGCGGCGCCGTATATTGAACACGATTAATAATTCATTGAACTGCACCAAAGGACAAAGTTCTCTTTTACCATTTAAAAGCCTAATAGTATGAGTTTTTTAATTCAAGAATATATTATTAAGCAGGAAAGACAAACCTCAAATTTATTTGTTCATGCACGACAAAAAGAAAATGTATGTCTTTACTTTTAGTGGAATTTTTACATTATTTCTACACCCAAAAATATATTTTTTAATACATATATTCAATTGTTATTACTTATTAGATAGCAAAGGGAGACATGAAGCGTGCGAACACGACAATACACAAATAGTATCAAATCGGCTTTGGTCGGTTGGTCATCTCTCTGTATTTCTCTAATACATGTTCATATATATAAATCACCAACCCATGAGCTTATGTTATTCAATCTCTCGTAATATATATATTGAATACCCTTTCATCTTCTAAATTTATTGTAACCAACGAAAGAAAAAGTTTCGATTACCTATCTTTTTCCGGCAATAACATTTCTCTTCTAAGATTTTGCTAAAAGAGTTAAAAATGAGAACACTTTGTCCTAATTTCGATAGAGAAGACGGTTTAGAGACGGTATTGGAAGTTCCGATGCCGGAGGAGTTGTTCTGTTCGGACAACAACAAGAGCGGCGCTTGGCGTAGCGTCAAATCTAGTTTGCTCCGGTCACCGCCGGATAACAGTAGCAGCCTTGCCACACTATTCGGCGGTCGTGACTCTCAGATTCAGATGCTTCTTGGAATCGTTGGAGCTCCGTCGATACCTCTCCCTATTTCTTCCGATCAGGCCAAGATTGATCATCCCATCTCCAATCTCATTAAAAACCAATCTATTGTAAGTTATTATACTAATCTTGCGTTTGATTTAGGGTTTCATATGCTAGCGTCTAAACAATTGTATCACAGATTTACTTGAGCAACAAGTTTCTGATTTTGCTTTTGATCTGTTTTTGGGTATCAATAGGAATCAGCCATGGCGAAGTACATAGTAAAGCAATACACTGCAGCCGCTGGAGGAGAGATGGCTTTGGATGCCGTGGAGAGCATGTACGCGATGGGAAAGGTGAAGATGGGAGTGACTGAGTTTTGTGCAGCGAAAACCCTAAATGGGAAGAGGAAGAAGAAGATGGTGAGGATAAGAAACGTCAATAACAACAACGGAAACGGAGGAGAGATGGGAGGTTTTGTGTTATGGAAGAAAGGTTCGAGTCAATGGAGTTTAGAGCTTGTGGTTTCGGGTTGTAAAGTTAGTGCTGGTTGTGATGGTAACGTGGATTGGAGACAAAGCCCTTGGCTCGCACATTCTCATGCTTCTAATGAACCTTCTGGACCTCTTAGAAGGTTCCTTCAAGGGCTTGATCCTAAAACCACAGCAAATTTATTTGCGGGATCCGTTTGCGTGGGTGAAAAGGCGGTTAACAACGAAGAATGCTTTGTGCTTAAGCTCGAAACGCAGCCTTCGGGACTTAAATCTAGAAGCAAGAGCGGTATGGAGACAGTGAAGCATACCGTGTGGGGATGTTTTGGTCAAAGAACAGGACTTTTGGTTCAATTAGAGGATACTTATCTAGTACGGATCAAGACCGGTCTGGAAGATGAAGATATGGTCTTGTGGGAAACGACGTCTGAGACATTGATCCAAGATTATAAGAGCATTGATGGGATTCAGATCGCTCACAGAGGAAAAACACGTGTCTCATTGTTGAGGCTTGATGAGAGCTTAGAGAGCCATTCAAAGACTACAATGGAAGAGAGTTGGGAGATTGAAGAAGTGGGTTTTAATGTGAAGGGTTTGTCTTCAGATTTCTTCTTGCCTCCTGGTGACTTGTGTATTAAGGAAGAAGAAGAAACCGGGTTTAGTTTCGGAGATTATACTAGTCCTATGCTGCTTCCATTGAAGGTTAGTACCACTTCATGGAAAATCAAGTCCTCAAAAGTCACAGCTATTGAAGATTTTGGTGAATTTGAGGGATAAAAAAGTGAAGACGTTTCAAGATATTTTTATTGTAAATTGATCTTCATTTTGTATATATATGGAAAATTATGGAGAAAAGTGCTTGTAAATAACATTATAAAGAATAGAAAAGCAAGCCTTTTTCCTTCTTCTCTCTCATTTATGTACTCTTACATTTTTCCTCTTATCTAGCTTCGTCTTGTACTTGTCACTTATAGTGTGCTCTGTTTAAAAACAGAGTAACCAAAAAAAAAACAGCAAAAGAAACAGAGTAATAACAACCTCTTTAAACCACAAACCAAAGCCTTTTAGCCCATGTTAAGACACTCCATGGGCCTAAGCCCAACTGCTTACATTTTTAACCGAACCGAATTTAACCAGATAGCTATTAGCCTATTAGAGTTCTTCTTAATCCAAGAACCAAAACTTCACAGTAGAAGAACCAAAAAAATTTGTTACATGAAAATATATACAAGAAGCCGCTAATTCGGAGAGTCTCTTCCCGATAACTTAATATAAATGGTGTTTGAAGGAAAAAAAAAAGAAGCCGCTAATTTCATTTGAAGTTTGAAACAACAACCAATGACGATATTTATGATCTAGGATTTTATATAATAAGAGACACGATACATACTCTGTTTTCTATCTTTCTTCCACCAAATCCGAATCAAAATGTCAGAAACAACAACATCCATAAGTACCAGTCTGGTACTTATTCATCATCTATATGCGTCAAAGCGCAAAGAATCAAAAGAAAAAAAAGGGGTTGATGAATCTCAAGCCCTACTTTTGAGTTTCAGCTTCTTGCACAGAAGAAATCTTGTCTAGGCATCATTCCAGTAAACTTGATTCGAGGATCATTATAATTGTAATTATCCATCTTCAAACTCTGTTCTGCTTCTCTGACAACAGCATTGTCAAGGCCACTCTTTATCCATGCAATGTTGTTCAAATCGGTTGCTATAGATATTAGTTCTTGGTTGAAAACCGCAGAAGGCTCTTCATAATCCACAAACTCAGGTCCCAACACCGAGTTACGTGAGAACTTAGTTTCAGCTGGAAGAGTAGAGCAGCCGTGACCACATTTTGACGGGATTTGAGGTTCATCACAAAGAGATTGTAGAAATTTACCAGCCAATGAATCGGGTTTAGCTGCTTGAATCAACGGTCCCTCACATGGAACTATATTGTAGTCTCTGTAACCATTTTTCTGGCTGGTTGGGTTATAGATACTGAATGCACCAACGCGAGCCACGGGGCGAAACACGTTATTTTCTGTTGGAACGTTACTCACTACCGGTGGAGCTTGTTCTTGTTGTTCTTGAGGTTCTTGAGGTTCATTAGCTGCCTCTTCCATTACAACATCACTCACTTGTGGAGGCTTTGGCGGGGAGGAATTGATATCTCCTTGAGGCAACTGTTGTTTTGAGGATGGAGGATTAGTTGTTTCATCGACATTTTCGTTTTTGACGGAAGCGGTAGTAACTGAATTAGCCATCCATTGACCATTATTCCATAGATCTGCGTATTTACGTCTAAGAGTTGAGTTCCAATGGTTCTTGATAGCGTTATCTGTTCTTCCAGTTAACAGTTTCGCAATCACTGCCCATTTGTTTCCGTGAACCGCGTGAGCAGAAATTATCATACGATCTTCCTCATCTGCAAGCAGATCAAACAAGACCAAATGAAAAAAAAAAAAATCAATCTTTCAAGCCAAATCCAAAAGAATCCAAAAAGTGGATAACAACAATAAACTAAGTTTCGAAATCTCTTCTCCAACATTTCTATAGGCTTCAATTAACAATAAAATCGGTGCAGTGACATAACACACTGTGAACCCTCAATCTAGGTTTCATTATCCTTTTTTCTCAGTGAATTACAAACAATCTTTTCTTCTTCTTACTCTATGGCCAAAGTAATCAAGAAAATAAAGAAGGACAAAGATTGAGATAAAGTAAAGCAAACATTTTCACAAAACTGCATAAGAAAAACATGACCAAAGTCACAATAAAACAGTCAAACATTGTTCTCATTCACTTCACAATCTTCTAACCACAGTAGAATCAGAATTACACAAAACAAAGGAAAACCCAGTAATTTGACACACAAGTCAAAAAATTCATTTGAAGACGAGAACAAACAAAACAAACCACTCAAGAATTTGTAATGAAGATCGAGAAAATCACTCTGAACATTTGCAAGAAGAACAGTAAAATCAAATCAAACGAAACCTCAAAAACCCAAAACCCAAAAGCAAAGAATCTGAATTTAGATGTAACAAAATCAAGAGGGTTTTAAAGTTTGTTTACCAGAGAAAGGTTTACGCTTGAGACAAGGGTCAAGCTGATTACACCAACGCAATCGACAAGATTTACCAGAACGACCAGGGATTCCACGAGCGATCAAACTCCAATTCCTCGGTCCTAGTTTCCTCACAAGCTTCGTAAGAACCGCGTCTTCCTCCGTAGACCAAGGTCCTTTGACTTTACTCCTAATCCCTCCTCCTCCGCCGCCGCAACCACCACCGCCGCTTGAATCTCCAGCAGCTAACTCAGCAAGCTCCGCCTCAATCGCAGCACTGATCCCTTCATCGGAATCTCCAGATGCTAAAGGTAACGGCTCCGATTGATGAGTTTCTCCTTCCATTTACACAAAAAAAGTTTCGATTTTTTTTTCTTTTTGGCCAAAATTAATTAAAAGAAAAAAAATGAAATTTGGTTTGTACCAGCTTTCCTAACTGCAAAAGCTTAGTGGGAGGTTTAATAAGAGGAAGGCTTCACGTTCTTTTCGGGTTCGGTTTTTTGTTAATTTACCATTTTACCCCTCTTCTGGGTTCGTTTTTTCTTCAGCTCCTGTTAAATTACTATTATACCCTTATCCTTCATTGAATTTTCCCCCAAATTTTATTCATAACGCCTAGTCTGTTATGACTCATAATAGCTCACCTTTTTTCCACTTTCCACTATATTTTGGTTATGACTCATATTTTTGTTATAATTTAAAATTAGGAGAAAAAACCATTCATTTCCACGAAATTACGTACTTGATAAGTTTGGTAGATCTGGGGTTTTTGTTAGTTTGAACATAAAATGATAAAGTTAGAGAGGATTTGTATGTATTAGCGTGTAGTTATAAAGATTATCTGACATCGAAAATAGTAAGTGTTGAATCAAGTTGAAAGTGATTGATAAAAATTCAATACTGTATATATTTTATATTAACATATCAGTCACCAGATTAGATGATCATGCTTTAGAAAATGTCTATAATCTGAGAGAAGACTACTTAAAAAGACAAAAGTATTTTAAGGCCCACCATTAAGTTAGCTTAATCGAACCAAGGCCCAACGAGGCTTTTGGACTTTACTGATGTGAAAATTTTTAAATAATAAAATTGATTAAGGCCCGCCATTATGCTTAATCGAAATAAAGCCTAACGAGGCCTTTTGGGCTTTACAGATGCGATATTAAATTAAATTTGTCAGGTTTGGTAGCAGTATTAAATTATAGGAAGTTTTGAGTTTTGACTCCCAAAAAATTACAAAGTGATAGAAAGCTCGTATAGAATAACTAACTTATCAAAGAGACAAAGATGATTATTTGGACTTTAACTGTTAAGAAATTATTGTCAATTGATCATCACGCAATCTTTCTGTTTCCATCAGTCTCTCATGACTCTAGTTTCTATTGACTTGTTTTTCTTTAGTTTCTCAATTTTGGCCAAATTATTTATTTTCCAACATTGGTTTATGCAATTGTCTTGAATTGCATGTATATGTATACATCTTTATAATTTCAAACAATTTGATACATACTATCGAAGAAGATAAAAATGTAGTGTGTTCTTGGTCCTTTTTTCAAGTTCAAGATACTTGATCCATCAAAACCATCATTAGTAGTCAAACTCTTACTTGCGCTCTACCTCGTTGTATTCATCAAAACTCTCTAGCTATGTAAGCTTCACCATCAAATTTTAAATACTACTTAATCATAATCAGCCTTCCAAACCACTCACACTTAATACCCTTGATATAAGTCATGACGTACCTCGTGGTATATCACGAGGAAAATGAACACGACGTGTGATGGAGACGTCTGGTAGACGCAGTCTCAGTGACGACAAAATTGACAACGACGGTGAGGCAATTTATGCTTTCTGTTTCCGGGACCTTTCTCACTAATACTTCTTAAAAATAAAACGATTAAATAATATAGTTTGGATATAATCTTTTGCTTAACATTTTTTTTTTTTTATTATTATCCATACTTTTGTAATTTTAGTTTGGGAAAAAAGCCGAAAAAACCCTCATTTATTTTTAATTTGGCCGTTTAATACCTGTATTTTTAAAATTGGAAGAAAAATACATAAATTAATTTTGATTGTCTACTAAAACCCTGGTCTTTTAAATATTGGATATTTCCTGCTCCCGAGTTAACGACTGTTAGTTTTGGTAACGGAACTTCTAACTGCGGTTAAAACATAACTCTCGGTATTTCCACATATATATTCAATCTCTAATAACTATCTGACGAATTAATTTTCTTAGTCTGTTGGTAAGAAGTGGGGTGAAATTTCACCCATATCCGGGTTCGAACCCAACAGTATATTTTTTGACGTTTTTTTCTTTCTTTTTTTTGTCTTAATTTAATTGAAGAAGGAAGAATGGAGGTGGTGGTGGTGGAGAGGACGACGGAGATGGCAGAGCAATGGGTATTCTCAACCACCAGATCTGAAAACTTTTTCTATGCATAACCTCGACGAGAAACTTATGTGTAGATTTTGAGATTTGATTTGATATTTCTAGGGCTTTTACTTTCTTCTCTGTAGATACATGTTTAGGATTTGTATCCAAATTGGAATTTATTAAAATTCAAATTGGATTTGTTTTCCAATCCGAATTTGTTGCTTATGTTGTGTTGTAGATCTAGATAATTTCTTATTTTCATATCGGAAAAAATGTTGAGAGATGAAAGATAGATTTTGAAACTATGATTCTTCTGTTTATTGATTAAAAAGTTTGTCAACTACAACATAAAGTGAAAAAGGGAGATTAAACAATTGTGAACAAAACAACATCAAAAGCTTAAAGAAAATTACAGCGAAGTGAGAAAAGAGAGTTTGGTGAAGAAGAAGAAGTCAAGTTAAAAAGAAGAAAAAACGAGAAAAAAAAAACGTCTTTTGCTGGTGGTAGGACTTGAACTCGGGTATAAAAAATAAACCTACATCTAACCACCTGACTGAGACAACATAATTAGTAGATTATTAAAAGAGATTGTATATATATGTGGAAATACCATGAGTTATGTTTTAACCACAGTTAGTGGTTCCGTTACCAACACTAATAGTCGTTAACTCGGGAGCAAGAAATATCCAACATTTAAAAGACCAGAGTTTTACTAGACAATCAAAATTAACTTATGTATTTTTCTTCCAATTTTAAAAGTACAAGTATTAAACGGCCAAATTAAAAATAAATAAGGGTTTTTCCGGCTTTTTTCCCATTTTAGTTTGGGATTGTTCATTATTGTGAACGAAAGTTACGTAATATATACAAGTCATTTGTTGAAATTAGACCTAAGAGAAAACGACACTAGCATGAGTCATACATACTCTTGCCCTGAAATTAGGACTATGGAATTGGGAAAGACAACGACATTGTCTTCTATTTATTGGACACTAAGTTAATGTTGCCACGTGCCATTAATACCTTCTTATCAACTCTTGACACTTGCGTTTAGGTTCGAATCATTTTGAAAAAAGAAGAGTAAATGCTTATTCTAAATATATAAGGCGAAATTCCACAACCAAAATAGACTGATTATGTAAACTAAGCCTCTACGTGAAGTAATATATACTATGTTGAATCAATCTTGAACCCTGACATGTTGATATTGTAGCAAAATTGTGGACTCGTCCACATGGATTCTCGTGTAAATTATAATATTATAACTTGATTTATTCATATAGTAATTAAACTATTTAAGTTGATATCTTTGTTTGAAAGTAAATAACGTAATGGTCCCCGTCGAATTCATATATACTAGCTTTTGAATGATACATTTAATATAGTCATACCGTTTCGGACAAAGTTTTTCCCTCACTCCTTTTCTAACTAACACACATTTAGGTACATATATAGCTGCATGTAAATCCATATTTATACATATAATATACAAGATATAAACAGTTATATACGGTGGTCAGTATTTCTCAGCTTCTATTTTCCTGTCTAATGACTGTTATTCAATTAGTTGACTTGAATATAAACCTCTCTTTTTTATTCGATGTCTAAAAAGTTGTCTTGCCAAATTAATAAAGAGATAAACCTGATTGAAGAGGAAAATGTGCAGTGACGCAATGCCTTGTAATTGAACACGACTTGAGAATTGGAAGCGGGAAGCATAGATGCAAAGCAAGTAGGTCCATAAGAGTTGGTGCCTTCTTATTCAACTTGTCCTTATTTCTTTTCCCCACTCAAAACTCTTCGACATGGATGTGCTCATAGCAAAAGTATAAACATATATCCAGTTTCTTAGTATACATTTGAAATATGTAATTAAAAAATCCAAGTTAATTAATGTACAGCAAAATCAAACTATTTTAAATATCATATAATTAACTGAACAAATAACTTAGCTTGAGTCAATATTTCATCAAAAATTCTGTTATAAAGAATAATAATTATAATTGGTTATGTTTAGCAGAAGTTAATAAAATCTGAAGTTTAAAAGAACTTGTTAGCGTGTACCAACAATTCAAGTGTTAAACCAATATACTTACGGATCGGATGTATATAAGATTTTTTTTTGTTAATGGTGTATGCATATATATTAAAGGTTATATAAATATTGAGTTGTGATGGTTGTGAGTACGAAATAAGGGAATGGAGAGAACGACAAAGAGGTGTGCGGAACTGGGGTTGGTGTCCAACAAAGAAGAGACATCTAATATTATGTTCTCTACGTTGGGATCTTTTCTAAGTGACCCACTTTTGTTTTGCTGTCTTATATGTATATCTCACTTTCATTATTTCATCTATCTACGACTACAAACCATGCATCCCCATTTTGCCCTACCATATGCTCTACATCCATACGTGCGTCTCCAAATACATACACTTTATCATATTCATATATACATATTATTCATATTGCATTTTCAATATGTATGTGTATATATATGTGTTATAATTTATAACATATATATGTGAGAAAAATGATAGCAACACAAAGGATTCAACACATATTTACGTGGTTTACTGATAAATATATTGGCTAAGTACACGGACAAATGAATCGATTTCATTACTAGCTAGAGACAAAAGGATGAGCAAAATCATGTGAGCCTAGACCCAAAGAGAAAGAAAACCTAAGCCAAAATTGTGGTCCATAAACAGAATAACTTTAGCAGACTCTCGAGCTAAGCTATATGTCATCGAATTCAGTGTGTGTTCAGTATAACAACAACGGAATGCAAGAAACACCATGTTCTAAATATGACTAAATTTTGATAAATGAGTAGCATGTAAGAAATACATTTGTTTAAATGAAAACAAATTATAGTATTTCCCAATTATACATTTTTCGAAATTTATTTGTATCATATGATCAGTTTACTTCATTTTAATTTATCGTACTTATGCAATTATCACCGAAATACGATTAATGATGTATTAATATGCTTAAGCAAAAGAATGTCAAAATTATAACAATTTATGGATTTCTCATGATTGTTTTCAGGTTCACGCTATGACCAGATGCTTTACAAGTTTATTTCCCTAACCCGTATGGGTTGGCATGATGATAAATTGATAATTAGGGCTAGTTAATGGTGATGATGACACAAAGGAATTACTACCTTTTATTATCAGTAAACAATTTTTAGGCCCTTTAATCTATGCCTAGAAGGTCCATTTAGAATGAAAAACAATTTGACTGATTAAAAAAAGAATATCGTTTACCTGCCAAAGTAAAAAAGTACTTAGTAGTCACAAAAGCACAAACACAAATCATGTGATTGAGAAGACTGCCACAATCTTAGTTACAATTTTCAAATCCTCATTCTATTCCAACTTTCACGGCTCTTCAAAATAAATATTTCTGAATAATAAAACTTTTCATTCTTACTATATAGAAACAGTTATACGTAGATATATATGATGTAACTCGAGTCATGTTCGAACAGATGGAAAAGCCAAAGATTATCCTTGTCTGGTATGAAATTGAATACCTCCCTTATGTAGAATAGACTCTCCATGTGCACTGATTTATTATAGATTCTTTGTTTTCCCACCTATATATAAATAAATTATTTGATTTTAAACAAGAAAATATTTGAAAATTTAATCTTATAGAGGGAAACACAGTAGGCCACATGCTCATGCTCTTTTTCTCTCCTTTTTCTTCTCCTGGCCAAGCCAAGCAGTGATGACATGTTTAAAGATTGCTCACGTTTTGGAAATTTTTGAAATATATACATAAATATTTAGGAAATCATTATCTCTGATAGTTACAGTAAACCACTCGGTGGATTGATTCATTTGGAAACACATAACATCATGGATTTATTACATACGCCAATAATAATACAGAGTTCTAGACTTTTGGTTACTGATTCGCCTAATTGTTATTTTTAGAAAATAAAGGATACAATGTGTTGCTTTGCATGTGATGTTTTTTGAAGGAAAAAAATGGAAAACATGTGATGTCTATATATGAGCCTAATTTAATTATTGAGATGCATAATGAGCATCTTTGATAGTATTACGAAAACAATGATACGAACTATGTATATATACAATGTGGATATGTAAGACGATGGAGAAGCATTGGATCCATTAATATAATAATTCTTTATTAGGGTGTCAATCATATGACCATATCTTTGACTTGAATCTGATCCTATGATTGCATATGTGGCTATGTAGTATTAGAAGAAAATGATTTATCCTTGGAACTATTACTCGCATTTTTCTTAGAAACAAAGAAAATATAATGAAACATTTGTTGCATAATTAATTTCAAAAACCTAAACAAATATTTGAAGTGTCTATAGGAAATGTTTGGTGCCAAAAGCGAAGGGGAACATGGGATGGACCACAAAAAAAAATAAACTTTCGAATAAAATAAGTTAAGAACAAATAAAAAAAAAAAAAAAAAAAAAAAA
>Ga0041059_1000578_pt1 | contig 28207 bp, 18 predicted proteins | sample AraColnosormetaG_FD_56232 | JGI IMG/M metagenome (GOLD analysis project Ga0041059, IMG submission 56232) | Arabidopsis roots microbial communities from North Carolina, USA - Col MF nosort | ecosystem: Host-associated > Plants > Roots > Unclassified | place: USA: North Carolina | collected... | reverse complement strand
AGATATGCCCGCCATAGGTATCTGTAGTTGGATCTATTATTTGATGAGCCTGGTTTATAGGTGTGTAATAAGAATCGGCCTATCTACTAAGGTGAACAACCGAACTCGTTAAGAATGCATATTTAGGTTAATAATCTCTCGGCTTCTCCGGTTATTCTTAGCTATAGATATAGGGAGTTTCGCGGCACGCCCACCGGTTATTCCATAATTAGAGTTTGAGTTTAAGAATGGTTCGATAACAACCTAGCTAATATTAGATCTACTAACCAATAGTTTCCTGAGAATACCCTAAGTCTGACGTTTTTACTTTCTTGTCTTACAACCTCACAATCTGCTATTGCTTCCTTTTGTTTCTTTTTATTTTCATTACTATCTTACTTAGCTTAATTCAAAACCTTGGTCTATTGTGTGATCTGAGAGCTTTGTGGAATTCGACCCTTAAGTGCTACAATCGATCTCATATTTGAGAGAGTGGTCTTAAGGCAATTTGACTTATATCAGCCGTTATGGCAGATAATGTTATAATAGAGGAAGCTTTGGGAAGCCATCAAGTCCAAACACCACGGAGGAGACTGGGTGAAGGAGGCAAGGCTTCAAACCCTTAAGGAATATGAAGATCGTGTCGAGGAAGAAACCCAAAGTGAAGATCAAGGAAAACTAATGCTCCTTGACAAACCCTAAGCATGGAGGCTATGAGAGTTTAGAGGAAGCTTTAACTATGGTAGTTATGGCAGAGGAAGTAATGGTGGTGACAGTTTCGGTAGAGGCACGGGTCTAGCAAAGATCAACTAGCAAACTCAAGGAGGAGTAACCGAAGATCACAACTGTATGACGAGAAAGAAAGAGTGGAGGTTTAAAGACTACCCGAGAATGAAACAAAAAGCGGATTAAGCAAGGATCCATGTATGTTTCATATGAGATGGGGAGAAATAGAAGAACATGCTAAAGGACTTGCCGAAAGACGTGCTAATGACTTGCTACTAAAGCTAGAAAGACATGGAATGCTTGGTTAGGTCATATTGAAGTTGATTCAAGAATACATGAAGAAGATGATGTCATGGAGGATATCACTCAAAAAAACCTCAAGGATGAGGTTGGTGAAGGAGTTCAAGGAGTACCACAACTGAGAAGGTCGGGTTGACAAGTGAGTCAGTTGCGGTACCTTGAAGACTATGTTATACAACCCGAAACAAATTTCGAATTGTTCCAGCAAGTTTATGTTGAATGTGAGAGACGTCAACTATCAAAAACTTACAAGCCAAGAGTCTAAAAGACATGCTTCAATTGAGGAAATCATGTGAAGAGGAGTTCAAATCAATCAACAAGAACAAGATGGTTTCTTGTTGACATATTGATTGAAGATTTAGATCGGTCCAAAAGGTTTCAAGAGTTTGTAGAAAAGCATGTCGACTTGTCTATTAAAACCTTTCACATCGATAGAGGAGGAGAGTTTACCTCAAGAGAGCTCAATGGATGTTACATACATGAGGAATCTCTAGGAATCTAATAAACATTTGATGTTGCATTGAGAAGGAGTCTCTAGGCATCTAATGAAGATTTTGAATGATATGTGGGGAGAAGCCCAACAACATTCAAAGATCACGGGACCACATCTAAGAAAGTTAGATGATGGGTCAAGAAGTGTGATCAACAGGCCGCATCTCAAGAAGGTGGATGATTGGTCAATCTTGGAACAAAACCGGGTTCTAAAGATGCTAGAATCAAGTCGGATTCTAGAGATGCTAAAACCAAGCCGGGTTATGATATTTGGATTGGAACCAAGGCGGGTTCTAAAGATGCTAGAATAAAGACGGGTTCTAGAGACGTTAAAAGCAAGTCGGGTTTTAGAGAATATCAAACCAAGTTGGGTTATGGTATTTGGATTGGAACCAAGCGAGGTTCTAAAGATACAAGAACCAAGTGGGGTTCTACAGATTCTTAAAACCAAGCTGGATTTTAGAGAATATCAAACCAAGTTGGGTCATGAAATTTTGGTGTTCTGTAGTAGTCGTTGAGCTAGTATAAGAAGTAAGTCATTCAAGGAGCTAAACAAAAGGTTTGTGCTCAAGGAATACTTCTCGTTGAAATAGTACAGTAAATATTACAAGAAGTCATTTAAGGTTCATAATAAGAGGTATATGCTCAAGGAATACTGCTCATTGATACATGAGGTAGTGCAAGACGTAATTCAAGGAGCAGAACAAGAGAGTTATGTTTAAGGAGTACTTGCCGTTAAAGTATAACATGCACTAGTACATGAAGTAATTCAAGGAGTAGAGAGAGGATTATACTTAAGGAATGCTAATGGATACTAAGATACACTCAAATTTGAAGATGTCAAATTTGATGATATTAAAAGCTGAGAATAAGCAATAGATCGAATATAGTGGAAGTAGTCACAATATCAATGTTGATGACGGTCGAATTACTTCAGTACATTCTTCTATTTTGGTTCATCACTAATCACATGGACTTCTCGAATAAGAAGGTGTTGAGTTAAGGGTGTCAAGGTTTCGCTAAAGAGAAGGCCCAAAGTCTTGGTCCTTGGTTTGAAGGGGAAATTGTTGGGTACAAACCAACATCCCACATGTGAAGTAGAGTTTATGACAACCACGGAAGTTGCTAAACAAACCATTTGTCTTAAGGGACTCATGAAGGATAATTCCAACTTACTTGAGGAGCAAATTATCTCCTTCTAGAAGATGCTAGTAGAGATACAAGAAAGGAATTCAAAAGGAAATTCAAGAGAAAAAAAGTTCAACTAATGTCAAATTGGACAAGATTTGTAAATCTTCCTATTCACAATAGGCTTATGAGGCGCTTTGTCCTTTTATATATATGATTCTTATGAAGAAGAAGAAGGGTAGCTCAAATAAAGTGAAATCTCATAAGACGAAGCTGAAGGCAGCTCAAACACACATAAGAGAGAAAGATCAAGATGTGAGTTAAGGAGAGATCTCATGAGAGTCGAGAGAGACCTCACGAGATATGACATGAGAGTCGAGAGAGATCTCATGTGTAATTGCTTAGGGGTAGCTAATTTCTATATGAGAAGAGTCTATGGAGTGTTGTTCCATAAGACATAAGTAAAAGGCTTTGGAGAGATGTTCCAAAGACCTAAGTTCTTGAGAGAGAGATTTAGTTTTGAGTAGTTTCTAAATATATAATAAAGAAATGTCGTTCTTTAATCTTTCAAGTTGTTTTGTTGTTAAACTACTTTGTAAATCATTCACCGACTACTTATGGATAGAACTGATAACTATGCATTTTACTCGTTTTGAGCATCCATTTGTCATCACTTTAACATCATATCACCACTGTTTTATACCATTTCTCATCATTTGTCATCGCTTTGCATGTTTAGATTAGTTTTGCATGCATATTGCACATTTGTGTTGTTTTCAGGTGATTTGGAGCTGCTGGAGAGCTAATTGGAAGAAATGGACCTGATTAAATCATTATACTCGACCACGAGCTCGAGTACCGTCATCCTGGAGTTCCTGATGTACTCGTCCACATCCTCTACAACACACCCGTCGACCCCCAGGTCGAGTAGCTGCCTCCACCACTCGATTACATGGTCGAGTCCCACAATCATCATTCACTCGGCCAATCACTCTACCACCAAGTCGAGTTCCACCATCATCCACCACTCGACATCCTACTCGACTGCCAGCTTCAGAGTCTTCTCAAATCTGCACTCAACAAGACACTCGAGCATAAGGAAGAGAAGAAGACTCCAGCTAATCACTCGACCAATCACTCAACCACCTGGGTCGAGTACCGTTCTTAATCCGTCCCAATACTGTGTTGTGTTGAGTATTAGGGTTTCAGAACATTTCGCTATAAGTAGCTTGTACTTTATATTTTCGAGAACAAGTTTTTATTCCGTAGACAGTTTGTGTGTTCTTCGCTTTTGTAATCCGGATTTCTCTTAATCTATTCAGTATTCGCTTTTCGTTTATTTTACTAAGTTGTTCATCCTGTTATCATCTTACTATTACTTTGTTGTTATGATGTTTTCATTCATGTCATTGTTTATGTTTTCTACAATGATGTCTAAGTAGTGACTAGGTTTTCTGAGGATGGGTTAGAGTAGTTTAGAATCCTCGGTCTGTTAAGTGGTTGAGTTTGATTTATAGATCCCTTCTGGATTAGTTGTTCTTAATGTCTATTGCTTTCTGACCAACTCGAATTTGAGCCTAGACATTTCTGCACCCAAAAGGTGTTCGAGGAAATGTCTGAACCACTAATTCCAGAGATTCGTGACTCTGTACCAAAGTATTGGTTACAGGGAGCGTTTTGGCTTTAACTTGTTGATTCATAATGCCTGTTAGGTTAGCTCTCGTCAATGGTGATTGAGTCTGAGACTAGTTTAACTTGAGGGCCTCTATTGCGGTGGCACTTAGACTTGGTTATTGAACTTGTTGTCTAGGGATAGTTTATTGAGCATGTCAATCACCTGTAGATTGAGGAAACTAAATACTCAATTACCCCATCCTCGGGAATTTCTCATCCAATTGATTTAAATGTTTACACTACTATCGTTTACTGCTTCTTGTTAGCTGTTGTTTAGTTTTTGCATTTCTCGCCGATTATCACTTTGATACTCGACCACCTTGTTGTCTGGTGACAGACTGTGTAGTCGAGTACTCCTGTTATATTTTCTGTCTGTTACTCGACCACACCAAGTGCTTGGTAAAAAGCTGTGTTGGTCGAGTGTTTTGATTATTCTGTTTGAATTTATGTTTCCTGCATGTTCACTTAGGACTGCTAGAAACCCCAAAACCTGTTATTGTTTGGCTTGACTCTGTGAACTCTGATTGCATCTTGATTGTTAGCATCACACCCATTTGGATTGACAACCTTCAGTACTACAACGACATGATAGTGCTTTAAGATTAATTGATCTTAAAAACCTATTATCAATAACGATCCTGATTTGAATAAGTATTAGAACAAGTCGGCTTTGATCTGAATTGGTATCAGATGGAACCTAAATCAAGATAAGGTGATCTTGATTTGGGAAACAACATGGTTACTTCCACTCTTCATTAAATTCTTTAACAATTTCTTCTATTTGAGTCAACAGTTTTATTGGAATTACTTTTGTATATACTGTGTAAAACTCCTTATGATAAAATATAATTGAATTATTTCTGTAGTGTGTAATTAGTTAATTCCCTGAGTATTTAGAAGCTTTCGTTAAATAACTTTTAGTACTCAATTTTTGAAAATTTTAAATAGAATTATAATTTAGATTCAAATACAATACATATTTTTAGTCGGTTAGTTTGGTGTAGTATCATTTTAGATGCTTAAAGTTTATTTGGTAAACAACAAATTGACCAAAGTCAAGATATGTGGGTGCTGAGGTTTCAACCTATGATTTGGGATTGGGAACTAAGGGCCGGAAGCATTGTCTGTATACTCCTTCTTGCCCCCATTGAGCAATTCTCCGTTGTCATCCCGTCGCAGTTCATTACCATAGCCTTTCTCCATTAGCTCCTTTGAAGAGTAGAGACTCTTCCATTAAGGTTAAGAAGAACCCTTCATTGCCTCTTTTGGGTGTGAGGAGAATAACAGAGAGTGTTTCATTGGATAGTTGTCTCAGTGACTTAGAGAAGGTGCCTCCTTCTCCGAGTAACTTTTCCTCTTCTAGTTTGGTTGATGGAGAGGAAATGCTTTCAACCTCGAGTTTGGTAGCACTGATTATACTGATGATGAATTGAATGAGATTGCGGAGAGTACCAAACTTAAAGAGATAGCATCTGATCCTAGGAAAGTGAGAAGGTAAGTGAAATTACGTGACTAAATATTATACAATGTAGGGTTTGTGTGACATCTACAAATATGAATGCTTTTTCAGTATCTTGGCGAACAAGGTATCAGCAGCCCTTTCAAAGCAGAGTCAGTCGTAGTACATTATTGACTTGGAACACAAAATAAACTTTCTTGAGATCGATAATACTTTAATGTCTGAAAAGATCACGTTTTTGGAGGTGAGACATATATATTACATAAGCAACCATAAGCTTGCCATGTCTAAAAGGTTCCCATAAGGAATTTGGTGAATTATATTGTTGTTATGCACATGCAGAATGATAAAACAATGATGATGAACGAAAAGAAGGAAATCATGATTCGACTTGAATCGTTGGAGAAACTAGCGGAACTTCGTGATGGTACTTCATCTTAATAGATTAAAAAATGTAAGCAATGGTATGGACCCAAACATGTTCAATCAGTAGCGGCCAAACCTTAGGAAGTTGAGGTGACTTTGACAATTCTGTGAGATCAAGGATTGAAGTTATAGTTTTTTTAAGTTGTTTCAGTTTCTTTAATTTATTCATGTTCAGAGCAAAAATAAAAATGATAGTAACTGTGGGTTCTGAAATCCACACTAGATATTTGTAAATAGAATTTTGAGAAAGGAAGGCTAGATCTTCACAAGAACTTTGAGATTTATATTGCTAAGAACGAATGGACTTTTGTATTAATTATAACAGAGCTTTTCCAATGTGAAAGGAGATTACAAGTGTAAAAGTATAAGTGTGAATGTTAAGCTGAATGTATATGTCTTCCAAGTCATCCTTGCTTCTTTATATAGGTCTACGCACGTGGTGGCTTCGTCCGAGATCCGCGGAGATTCTCCTGGATATTCGGCAGGTCAGTTCTGAGATATCAGGTCCGTTCTGCGAATATCTCCCAGTCAGTTCCTAGGTTGTTATTCGCTTATCTCCCTTCATCAGGTGATCGGGCTTGTTAGGCCCAAATACCCATTTGCATATGTGGGCTCATCAGTTGCGCATGTGCTCTTACTTGGTGGGCTTGGTGGGCTTATTGGACTGGCCTGATATTTTCGCAGGTGGATTCCTGGAGGGAAATCCAGCTCCAACAGTAACTTTGAGGCTTCTGTCAAACAATATGAACAATAAAAGTGCTATTTTGTTTTTGTTATAAAAAATTTTTTTTGATAGGTCCAATACTCGCCCAGTCTCGTATACATGTGGGTTCTATGTCCATAATTTGACTTCTTTGTAACGATTTAAATAGTTTATATTAATATACTTCAACTAATATATCATATAAAAAATTTTATGTTTAATATCTAACTAATTGATGTTTCCGACGTTAAAAGTTGAAATCACCTTAAAAATTTAGAGCAAGCCCAATGGTAAGGGACCATGAGGGACTCTTACAAATTTTTGAAATTATGATAATTTCAAAGTTAAGAAACATGATAAGGGCTCGAAACAATTATTGGGTCCAATGGTTGGGTCCTTAAGTTCAAAAATTTTGAAAATAAAATATGGTGTTTAGTGTCTTGAACTTTTGAAAAGAATGATAGAAAAGAGACAATTGAAGTTTGGTTTTTAGTTGTTGATAAACACATTTTGAAACACTAAAAGAGATTCATGGACAAAGTAAACATGGCATAGACATGGTAAATATGACAAAGTATTCATTTTAATACACATAAAAGACAAACTCAGAACACGACATATACTTAAAAACAAAGTGTCTTCATGAAGATACTAAAAACATGTCTTGTGACTCACGAAATAATGCACTACAAATGAAAGACGAAGAACTCAAACTCAATACTGATTTTGTTTTGTCATTTACTCAACACAAAGCTTTCACAGAGAAGTCAAAGTGAAACTCAATACCTTGGCATAATCCCTTTCTATACGGTCTTGAGTCCATAACAACTGCGAGTGACTTCTTGCCTTTGCTTCCAAATGTGTCGGCGAACACTTGTTCAATTCCATGTACTTGTCCCTTTACATCAAATATTACTAAAATGAGATCAAAATAAGACAAAAGTTTCGTTATCAAAATGAGAACCAAATGGAACTTTTCAAGAGATTGAGTTCATGATGAATGTTAAGGTATGCAAAGAAGTTTCAGGCTATCAAAGAGCAGATATAGATTCAGAACTTAGTCAAAAAGTATAAGGATTCCCCAAAGTGACATCAAAATATGACAAGCCAAATACCCAATGCCATAGAGAATGCTACAATGTAACACTAAAGGGTAAGACGGTCTCTTCTTGCTTTTCTAAACAAACAATTTGCTCTCTAGAGTTAGAAAAACAACACACCTTTCTATAATATTTGGTTTCCATTAACATCTAACAGAGTAACAATCAAATTCTCTCGGAACCTCGTAACTGGAAACAAGAAAGTGTCAAATTTCCCATAAAGTTCCAAACTTTAGAAATTCGAAAGGATGAGTAGAGAAATTACAAAATGTAGTCTGGACTTGAAGTTGGATACTCTAGCTTTCCCATAGCAACTGGGACAATGATCTGAGAAGCTCCTCACTCTCCAAATATGAATCTAAATACTCTCCTAAACTATGACTTACTCTCATACTCTTAATGAAATTTAAAAATCCATGTTTACCTTATACCCAACAAACCAAACCGATCACAGTTTACTCTCCAAACCAATGCAATCTTATTTATTTAATTCATAAATTAAAAACAAAATCAACCAATCAAAACATATCTCTCTTTATCTTCATCGGGACAAAATTGATCCTCCCTTTTGCAGCCATCGTCGAATCCTTTGTCGTCGAATCAAATCGACCAAGCTCGTCGACATTCCTCTTCAGTTATTCAAAGTGAGCTTTACCATTTTCTTCTTATATTTTCTTCTTATATTCAAAGTTAGACCTCCTGCATATATATATACATTGGATGAAGAGAATAGTAGAAGTCTCCAAGACGAAGGAAGTGACATCTAGGGAAGTGGCCAAGATAAAAGTGAAATTAATGTACTCGTGTTTTACTGTACTTTCTGATTTTGTAAAACTCAATTAAATTTGATTTCGTAAAGGTAGAACTATATATGTCTCTAATTTCGTGTTTACTCTCTAATTTTGTAAAACTCGGTTAAACTTGATTACGTAATGGTAGAACTATGTATGTCTCTCAATCCGTGTTTTAACTATTCTCTGGTTTTGTAAAGCTTGATTAAACTTGCTTTGTAATGGTAGAACTATGACTAATTTAACAAATCTACATAAGTTGCAACAAAATTTGATGTAATGTTGTTTCTTATACAAATTATACCACTTATGTTGGTTATTAAAACTACTCATCGAAAAATATCATTAGTTACTCAAACTTTAAAAATTAGTCTTCATCTAATTCATTTATTATAGAAGAAAGACCTTTTACTTGTAAGATAACTTTAAAATTACTATCATCATACCATTGCAAAATACACAAAATTAATGTTTTCACACATGTTTTTGCATGAAACTATAAGGAATGTACCTAAAACAACAACAATCTTTGGTATAACTAAATTTGTTTAATTTTAATCTAAGTATATCTAATTAAACACAAAACCCCCCAAAAGTTAAACTGTGTATATACGGAATAACTTATAAACTAGGAAAATCTGTGTCGCCACCTGTCACTTGGACTTGTTTTGCGCCTCCACGTGTAGTTTATGATGGCGCAGTTTGACCGACATGCTTTCACCCACTTGAATTTGACCCACGTTTTTTTAAGGTTTTGAAATTTTGAAAATTGTCAAATTTTTCATTTTTCTACTAAAGAGTGAGAAAAAGGATGAGAGAACAAAATCTGGGTAGTACAACTACGTACCAAGTTATACCTAGTTAAAGAAATACTTCAAATAACAATACTAACCAAGTTGTACTAAGTTTAACAAACTGCGTAGTTATACCAAGAAAAAAAAAAACCAAATCATGTTGACAAAAATCAAAATAATACATGAAGTTTTCATAAACCTACTCATAAAGTAATTAAATCATATTTTGCCTCATCACAATAGGACTCATAGACACAACGGTAGACCCTATCTTTGTGTTCTTGCTTCTTTATCGCCTCTTTCACTTGTTTGCTTCTTTATTGCCTCTTTCACCATTTTATTGCCTCTTTCACTTGTTTCTTCTACATTGTCACAAACCTCTATTAAAAAAATTTCTACTTCTCGTTCTTTTTTTTTTCTCCCCTTTCGGGTTCTCTGTTTATTGTATATCCTCTTCATGTTGTTCTTCTCCTATTTCTTGTAATCTGAAATTGAGGTACACATATCAAAGAGAATCAACTCAATCTCTCCCACCACATTAGCTTACTGATAGTGAAACCAAATGACTGCAAATTTATGAACTGCACTTTTAAAGCTTTATCAAACTTGATATTTAGCATCTAGAAGAGCAGTTCATTACGCAAAGTGTGTAAATGTACCTAGAGCATCTAACCAAATTATACTTAGTTTTACCTTTTAGTATCAGAAATTTCTTAGTGAAGAAAGAAACATAGTTATACCAAATTCTACTAGTTGTCTGAACACAGATTTGTTGCTTCAAAATCCACTTCTGGTGGCGCTTCTTCTTGTTCAAAGATTTTCTCTAGATCTATAAGATTCGATACAATTGGGTTCTTTGTTCGAGCCATTATTCCCTTGCATAAACCTACAAACCGGATCAATTAGATTAAAAATAAATTCTAGAAAGTTATCTAATTTCAATCTAATTATACCCAAAATTGAAAATAAAACAACATAATAGATCAAGTTAGATTGGGATCAACGAAGAAGGATAGAAGAAAAACATGAAGAACGTAATTACTCAAATTGGGGAAGACGTAAATCAACACAATATTTAACTAAATGCAAATAAGGAAGTTGTATGTAGTTATATCAAGTTCAACAAAGAAGATAAAATAATGGTGAAAAGAAAAGAAAACAATTATATCTTACTAGGGGGTATTGAACCCAGGAATTTAATAGAAATTGATCAAAGGGAATATAAGATAAAAATTACTGATTTCTTAAGATTTAAAAAGATTAATATCTTTCTTTATAATTCTACCAGATATATTTTACAACATTTTAATAGAATAAAGAAGATTTTTCTAGAATTAAAAAAGGGAGATAGATCTCTGCGTGAGATATTGTCTATCATGTCCCCTTTAAACACAACAAAACGTCTTAAATCCTTTTCTACTCTACATATTCATTTCTCTTTTATCAATAATTAAAAGAAAATTGAAATTGAATTAAAATTAAAAGCAAAGAAGAAACGGAAAAAAAAATTGGCGTTACGTTGCTCTTCTCTGACGAAGTTCCTCCACCGCCGACGAGCTCTACATTGTTGCCCTTTATTCTCTTCCTGCGTGCTGCGTTGAGCTACAAAGTCCAGGTATGTATCTAGAATAATTTAGAAGCTTTCAATTAGGATTTATATATTTTGAGGATTCTGAGATTCAATCCAATTAGATTTGGGATATGTTTTAGTACCTACATTAAAAGTTTAAGTATAGTTTTAGGGTCGATTAAGTCTGTAAATGGGATATCGACGCCACTGATATCCTAGGCTTTGTGGAATTCACCAATACTCTATGTAGCACGCTTTTGTACCTCCCGTTACTAAATATCTACAGAGAATAAACAAAATAGTTAGTTTTCTAGAAATGTTTTAGACCAACATGTGAGAGACAAATATGAGATATTATATTTAAAACTAATTTGACATGCTAATCACTTGTAAATGTCAATCTCTAAAGTCTAAACAACCTAAAATATAATTAACTATTTTGTAGTGTTGCTACTTGCTAGCGTAAGTCTTTTGGATATATTTTTTTTAATGAAAAATGCTTTGCTTTATAAGTTTTTTTACCTATGGAGAATCTTTCATTATCTATTTCTATCCCTCGAATTTAAGACAAAAAATTTCAGACGACAACAACAACACCAACAAAAAATACTTCATGAAAGATAGAAGTGATTAAATTTATTAAATAAAGTAGTTTTAAAAGAGTTTGTTTGCAAACTAGTACGTTTATAGAACTTAATTATGAAAGTAGTACACTAACTATTTACAATATGAAATGTACTACAGGTGGTTACTGTTGGCTTTTTTGTTACCCCGATTCTGCCACTAATTTTCTCATGTAATTACAGTGATGCCACTGAAACCGTAGAAAAGAGATTTATTCTCGACTCTTCATATTTCTGGTTTCTTTAGAGAATTGTTGAGAAAAGTTGGTTTCGAAGAATCTCTGCAATGACGAAGAAGAAGGCAAGTAAATCGAAGACAAAAAGCCCTCCAGTGAGAATGAAACAAGAAACCAAGTCATCCATTGGTTTGAAGCGGCGAAACTCCCTAGCGATATATATAAAAATTTTTGAAATTTTCTATCACGACAAACACATATAAATTTTTTTTATTTTTCCTTCAATTAGGAATTGATTTTTGGTCGAAGAGAAATTCGTAAGAAAAAACAAATAATATACTTTGACTTGTTGTTGCCAACCAACCATACATTAACTTGATAGAGACTTTCTGGAGAATTTAGATTAAGTCACATTTAAATATATAAAGTGTCAAAAACAATTATTAAACTTCTTATTACTGAGTTTTTATATTTTTTTGCAATGGAAAATTAATGTAAAAGACCTTTAAGTTTATTGAAATTATATTTAAAAAATCTGAGTATTTAAAAGGAACTAATAATTAAAGAACATTTTCGTCAAACCAAAAATGAAAAAGACATGGATCCCCACCAAAGGAAAACGTAGTTTTTCTTTCGCTCGCCAAAATGGAAAGTGAGAGCGGCGGCTAAACAACAAATGGTGTAGAGATTTTTTCGAAGATTCTATCTTAGATGCAATTAAGTTTGGCGGTAGGAAGCAAAGAACATGTTCCAAGGGTATGGCGAAGCAAGAAGTCGTATCTTTTTCGGTATAGAAAATCGTGTCCAAGAGGAAAGATTCCATGTGCGGTGTCAACGTCTCCACTGGGCATGTCCGATCTGGCGATCCAAGAGGAAGATATCTTTCCATCAATAAACTCTATTGTGAGAATTCCTAAGGGGTAGACATAATTTCAGAGCGAGAGAAGTGTTGAGCGATAAACTTTAAAGATGTTTTCCGTGAGTGCTGTCATATTCGTCAAAGATGGTGGAAGCATAAGGTGGGGGAGAAAGTTCGAGAAAGTTTGAGAAAGTTGAAGGAACATGTGTTTTTGTCCGAGCTTCCCAAGCTCTATGCTGTTGGAGAACTCTGCAAGGATCTTGCCACCTTCAGGGAAAAGCTTCAAAAGAGAGTAACAAAGAGGAAAATCTGAAACAAAGAAGAATCAAGAAGATGATATCCTGATGCCCGGCAAGCAAAAGCTTCTCCAATGTTGGAAACCTTGATCGGGAAAGACGCCTCGTTGTTCATTCCCGAAGGAGAAAACTTTATAGTATTTTGTACAGTAGCCACCATATGCCAAAAACACTAAATGTATGAATATGTGACTAAATCAGCTTCTATGAATTTTTCGACTTGTTTATCGAGGCCCGGCCTACCAATAAGCAGGAAAAGCATTTGTTTTAGGCCACTGAATGTTAACAAATTTTAAGTCCACATGTTCAAGATTATTGTGGTTAGTTGGTTATGTAGCACATTTTTGAGTCAAAGGTTTGTGGTTCGAGTCTTCCATTTTACAATTTTCTTGTTTCTCTTTTTCTTTTTTTCTCTCTTTTACGAGTCTTCCATTTTCTTACTTTTTGGTTAAATTCTTTTTTAATAACAAAATCTCCTAATATTTTATTTAACTTGGCTTATATTATGATATTATTAACTTCTTCCAAAAAAACTAAATTTTAGAATGTCAATGACTTTTAAAAGATATATTTTCATATTTTAATGATAGTTTTTAATGATAGATGTTATATAAAATTTGACATTATTTAGATATATTTTAGGCCACCAAAATTTTACGACCGATCTTTTGTTTTTTTGTCATCCGAAAAGAAATTAGGGCTCAAACGAGCCACTAATGATTGTTGTTTACATATGTAATATGAAACGGTTGGGTACAGAATTTTTGTGCCTAAATATTCACTTTAACGTTATCACCACGAGAGATTAAAGATAGAGAAAACCTTGTGAACTTATCCTTGTTTCTCTGTAACTACTCCAAATACGCTGAGAAAGCCGGCCATTCGGTTGGGAAAGACACCATCTCCACCAGATCTGAACAGTCTGTAAGAAAAACTACATCTTTGTTGTCGGCACCAATCATACACTTCATCGCTCAGATGAGAGCTTCCACCTCTACATGTAATGAGGATAGACGTCTTCTAAGATAAGCAACTTCCATAGTTAGCGTCCCTACATTTGATGATATACAATACCATCCTTAGCCGGAAAACTTGTCGTTATCTTTCCAAGATCCATCCACAAAACAATAATATTGAGAATAATTGTTGTCAATTGGAAATGCCGCACTCGGTTATGATTTTCTAAATTACAAGAACCATGAGTTTCACTGTGAAGCTCAAGTTGAGCTGACTTCCACGAGTCTGACTCTTTTTCTGCTAAGTGTAACATTTCTAGAGGATCTTTATCTACATTTTTAAAGATTTTTTTTTTTTCTTTCTTTCCAAATATACCAAATTATCCGTGGAAATGAAGATGATTCTAATTCCGAAGGTATGCGCCAAAATAAAGAATCTAAATTTGCATAAATAGATGCATAAAGAAATTTCCCTCAGACTGTAGGTATCTGTGAAAGTGCCCAAATCTAACGCGCATGATGGCATAAGAAAAGCATGTGGTTAATTTTTTCTTCTAAAGCACCACATCTACTACATCCTATCTCAGAGTTTATACCGCGTTATTGTAAATTGTTTGTTACTGGTACCCATCCCGCTAAAATTTGTCACAAGAAGTGACGTAACTTGGGCGGGCACTATACTTTCTATGAGTATGCTTTTAAGACTTTGATGTCTGGGCCAATAAAAGAAGACTTATTATCCAAAGTCTTTAATCGCGCCGTATAATATCCAGATTTAACTATATATTTTCCTGATTTTGTGAAATGCTAACCTAACCTATCTTTCTTAGTTGACACACCCAAGTGCAAAGCACTTATTCGTGTGACATCTTCCGAATCAGAAAGCGTTTATAAAAGATTAATATTCCAGAAATTTGTCTGTGAGTCTATAAGACTCTTGACCTTTAAAGAATGATCAATAGCTGAACTATTTTTTATTGTTAGTCTCGAGAATTGAGTTGGAATCCACGGATCCTCCCAAACTAAGATGGATTATCCACAACCGACTCTTTTAGTAAGTCATTTATTAATCAGGGATCTAGTTGAGCAAATACTTCTCTATTCATAGAATGGAGAATATGATTTTATATTATCCAAAGAGTTGGATTTCCAAAAATTTTGTCCTTTAAGAATCCGCAAAGAGTAAATCTGGAACCGTGATTAAACACCAAAATTGTTTAGCTAGAAGAGCCGGAAAAAATTCGTCTACATTACGAAATCCCAGCCCCCCTTCTGATTTGCTATAACACACCTTATCACATGTTATCCAATGCATATCATTAGATTCACCATTTGAAGTCTACAAGAATTTTGCGATAGTACTTGTGAGCTTTGATGTGATTATTTTCGGTAATCTGAAGCAAGACATAACATAAGTTGGTAAGGTACCGATTTAATCAAAATCATTACGACCGGTCTTGTGATATCATAATCATTTTAAAAAGATAAGATGACCATCGACGTCCATCTTCATCTCAAACCTTCAAATACAATTTTTGGCAACCAAATTTTCTAATGAAACATGAAACCAATAAAAAATTTCAAAAAAACATGTATATAACTTTTTTCCAACAAAATTCTATCGAGTTTTCCAACAAATTTGCATGACATTTTCTTTTTTCATTCTTTTTCTTTATTATCAATATTTTTAGTAAATTTTCAACACAAAACAAATAATAAAAATTGAAATAGAAAACTAAAATATAGTTATAATAAAAAAAACTATAGATAAAATTCAAAAACGAAACAAGCTACAATTAATAAAAAAAAATTAAAACTAAAATCTCCACCAAAAAATTTAAAAACCGAACTTCAAAACCCAATTAAAAACTGGAAAACATCATGACCTTATTCTATTATTAGTTTCGATACAGTATATTTATATTCCGTTTTAACTTTTGTTTTCTTTCGATAAAGATCTGTGGCTAGGCGTAGATTAGCGAGAGAGGTTTAGCGGTCGTTTTACATTCTTCCAAAGCTCTCTCTTTTACAGCTTTTCACAAACAAATCCCAAATCTGATTCTTTCAGCTAAAATTCTTCCATCAATCAATCGAATTGTCAAAAAAAAGATATCACAACCCTTCGTGTGTTCTCATTTCTTAATCTTATACACTTGAAATCTCCAAAAAGGTACCATTTTTATGACTTTGTTATCTCCGTTTTGTGTTCGTTGTTTCCGATTCTCAATTGGGTTATAAGGGTTTAGTCGTTAAACAACTCAATTCTCGTTTTTGGAATTGATGTGAATTTAAAGTTGGAACCTTTTATGTTTTGATCCAAAGAAAAGAATCTGCTTTAGGTTTATGCTTAATTGATAGAGTTTAGTTTATTCTTTGATGCAGGGGAAAAAGAAAATGAGTTGGTGAAGTTTGAGAACCATAGAGATGACGATTCGATCGTTGCGTAAACCACCGCCGGTTAAACTTGTGTTTCCTACTCTGATTATACTCTTCTTGACATGTTTGTTATGTATCTTAACAAATTTCCAAACCATATCGTATCTTTTCCGTCCGCTTTGGGATAAACCGCCACCGCCTTTTAAACGGATACCGCATTACTATGCGGAGAATGTTTCCATGGGACATCTTTGTGAGCTTCACGGCTGGACACCGCGGTTAGAACCGAGGCGAGTGTTTGATGCCATCATTTTCAGTAATGAGCTTGATCTTCTTGAAGTCAGATGGCGGGAATTGGAGCCTTATGTGTCGAAGTTTGTGATATTGGAGTCAAACACTACGTTTACCGGGATCCCGAAGCCGCTTTTCTTCGATTCCAATAAGGAGAGATTTGCGTTTGCGGAGGGGAAGATTGTACATGGAGTGTTTCCTGGGAAGAAACGGTCTACGGGGCAGCCGTATGAGGATCCGTTTTTGCTTGAGGGGCAACAGCGAGTTGCGATGAACTGGTTGCTTAGAGAAGCTGGTGTATCGGATGGAGATGCGGTGATAATGTCAGATGCAGACGAGATTCCGAGTCCTCATACTGTGAAGTTTCTACAGTGGTGTGATGGGATACCAGATGTAATGCATTTGGAGATGAGGGAATACATGTACTCCTTTGAGTTTCCGGTTGATTACAGTAGCTGGAGAGCCTCTGTTCATATATATAGTAGGAAGTGGACTCAATACCGGCACTCACGACAAACGGACTTGATATTATCCGACGCAGGGTGGCATTGCAGCTTCTGTTTCAGACGACTCAACGAGTTTGTTTTCAAGATGAAAGGTTATAGTCATGCAGATAGAGTCAAACGCAAGGAGTTTTTGGATTATCAGAGGATACAAAAACATATTTGCAAAGGTTATGATCTCTTTGACATGCTTCCTGAAAAATACAGCTTCCAAGAGTTGATTAGCAAAATCGGACCCATCCCGCCTTCTGCGTCTGCGGTACATCTACCAGCCTTTTTGATTCAGAACGCTGCTCGCTTTCGGTTTCTCCTCCCGGGAGGTTGTCTCCGAGAACCCTAGCTGAAGATTAAGTACAAAATAGAGAAGCAATAGTTTCTTGTTACAAAGGTTTTTGGCGTCACACCAACTTAACCTGAAACAACAGATAAATAAAGAAATAGATCTTATAACATGTTCTGTTTTCTTACAAAACTTATGGTGATTACAAGACCGGGCCAACAACCATCATTAGTCTCACTCTAGTACCAAATTAACTCAACCTTATAGACAAGCATATCTGGTTTAAACGCACTGGACAAAGAAGAGGTAAGCCACATAGCTTATAGTGGGAGACTCATTATGAACGTAAAGACAGAATCAAGAAACAATATGACCAAAAACCAGTGATTGTTTAAATGTTCCTCTTTTGTTTACCCTCTAAACACTATGGCAAATAATCAATAACAATCTCAACATTGTTGAAAAACCAATATTTTTTTTATCACATGATCCAAAGAGTTGTGTTTCTTTATTTTATTTTTTTGGTAAGCTTGTAAATATCATTAGAAATGAAAGTGAAGAGATTACAGAAGCAACACCTAAAGTAGAGTAATCTTGGGAAAAAAAGAAAGTAAAAAACAAGATTACAATAAAGCCAAAGTGGGATACAAGTTATCTAATCCAAAGGAGCATGAGCAGACGCCAACGCTTCCTATGTCGTCTTCCGGATATGATGTTGCGGACTTGACGATCAACGAGCTTGAAGGTTCCAAAGGCAGTGATCCAATGGTTGTTGTGAAGGTAGTTATTTCGTTGAAGCCAAATATGATAAATTGCGGTTTGCGTAGCCACCTTGTGTTTCTTTATCGTAACATGTCCTTAATGTTTTTGGCAAAACTTTTTTACATATATTGTTGTAATGTTTTCACAAACTTTCTTGTAACTTGTCTTTTTTTTCGAGTGTCCTCTTGCTTCTATTGAAGTTATACGACTGAAATTAACAACTAACAAAAATAGTGTAAAATCAATGTGATTAAAAATCAAATTTATAACGAAAAATAGTTCTTAGCGAAATACAAATCAACTATAGAACATTATTCATACTAATGTACCCTCATTGAAGCAATGTAAGTATCCCAATGCGTTTTTCCTGCTCAATTAAGCGCCTTTCGGGACTTTGTAAACTGAAATATCAATAGAAATGAATTAGATAAGCTTGTGAGAACTGAGAAAAATGCATAGTCTAGTGATAGTTACCTCCGCAATAAGATCCAGGGACTAAGAGGTCGCCGCATGCATGAGAGAGTTTGGAGAGCTTATAAAAGTCAAAGTTTTGCGAAAACGTTTTTGTAACGACTTGGCATATGCATTTCATCTTGTTCAATTTTATAGTATCACAACAAACTTTCAATGGAGAAACCCAAGGAACGCCACGCGTGAGAGAATCGCCACAATAATCATATTCTTCAGAAATCTCTGTCCAAGTACACGGAGCATTAACTTGGGAAGATGTTACTCTAGTCACCAACAGTGTTAACAAAAACATAGAGACTATAGTATAAGCTCTCACCATTTCTTCTACTTTCTTTTTCCTTATATGGGCGTATTTGTCTTTAGAATCTTCATTGATGCTTTGATATATACTGCAAAACCCAATGTAACGAATATCAAATCTCACAAGTATAAAGGAAAAAGTATGGTCAATCACAAGAGAATATAAATTTACTCATTTACCATTTTGATAAAGTCAATAATACCATAAAAGTTTAAAGGAAACAACAAATACATAAATAAAGAAAATTAGGAAATAATAAAAATAGAACATATTGAAAAGGTAAAAAACTTCACATTTCAATAAAGCACTAAACGAATGAACGAAGAATGTTGAACACTATATATAGTGATAGTCAAGCAAGGTTACAATATTGACCAATGACCATCAATATCTATACTATTAAGTAGGGGAGTAACCCGCACCTTGCGCGGCCAAGAATTGTTTTTCAAAATTAAATTTAAATTTCAAAGATCAAGCATACCGGAATTTTTGAAATTCGATCAAAAAATTTCAAAAACAGTATCTTCTTGAATTAATCATAATTTAGAGTGATAAGTTAGAGACATTAAAGAAATTAAAAAATATATATTATATGGATATAACAACACTTATATTTATATCTATTTACCCGTATCAAAAGCATGTGTCATATAATGTTTAGGATATTAACTATCACATTGCACCCGTTAATTTCACATTTCAAGTCAAGGACCCAAAATACTTTTTATAGGATCAAATTATATCTTAAATAATAAGTAATTAAAAAACAAAAAAAAAATTCATTTCTTTTAAAAATACCAAAATTTGGTTCACTGTTTATGAGTGAATCAAACAAAAAATTTGAAAACATGTAAGAAATAGTGTCAAAACAAAAAGTAGAAGAAAAACACGATAAATCTTTAAATGTTTACATAAGAATTAGTGATTTTAAAGGGTAAAACAATAGAAATATTAATAATATCATAAATTTTAAAAGGCTACAATGCAAATATAGAATTATAGAAAGACCAGCTGATCTCCTTTAATCTTCTTTGGATCTGCCTATGCGGCGGAACCATAAATATTTTTTACAGTATCAAAATATAACTTCAAAATAAAAACAAAAAATATGTAAGAAATAGTGTCAAACCACAAAGTAGAAGAAAAATACGATTAAACTTAAAAGGCTTACATATGAATTTGTAATTTTAAATAGGTAAAAACAAAAAATATAAATAATATCAAGAATTTTAAAAGGTTACAATTGCAAATATAGAATTCTAGAGAGACCAGCTGACCTCCTTTAATCTTCTTTGGGTATGCCTATGCGGCGGACCCATAAATACTTTTTACAGTATCAAAATCTAACTTCAAAATAATAAGTAACTAAAAAAAATTAAAAAACTCAAAAAAACTTCATTAAAAAAACAATATATAGATGGTTCAATGTTTATGGGTGAATAAAAAAAGAAGGAAAAAACATGTAAGAAGAAAAATACGATAAAAGTTAAAAGGTTTACATATGAATTTGTAATTTTAAAAGGGTAAAAACAAAAAAAATATAAATAATATCATGAATTTTAAAGGGTTACAATGCAAATATAGAATTCTAGAGAGACCAGCTGACCTCCTTTAATCTTTTTTGGGTCTGCCTATGCGGCGGACCCATAAATATTTTTTACAGTATGAAAGTCTAACTTCAAAATAATTAGTAACTGAAAAAATTAAAAAACTCAAAAAAACTTCATTTAGAAAAAAAAACAAAGCAAAACATATATGGTTCAATGTTTATGGGTGAATCAAACAAAAAAGTAAAAAACATGTAAGAAATAGTATCAAACCACAAAATAGAAGAAAAATACGATAAAACTTAAAAGGATTACATATGAATTTGTAATTTTAATAGGGTAAAAACAAAAGTAAAACAAATAATATCATGAATTTTAAAGGGTTACAATGCAAATATAGAATTTTAGGGGGTCAGTTGACCCCCTTTAATGAGGCCCCCTTTTATATTCATGAGGCCTTTAAACCTTAAATCCTAACCCCCTACCTTATAAACCCAAATTAGTTTTTCAATTTTGTCTAAATGTATAACACTAAACCCTATCTCTACCTTGTAAACACAACCCAATATTTAACTTCGCTACACGTATATCACTATACCCTAACTCATACTTTTTAAACCCAACCCGATATTTATCTTGGTCTAAATGTAAAACACTATACCCTAACCCCTTTCAAATAAACATAAACACTGTATGTAAGTCACAAATAATTTTAAATGTGATCTAATGAGGTTTTCCATTGTTCGAATATTTTTGGTTAGATCGTGAGTTAAAGATATAACTTTACATGACTGTCTGTGCTTCCATCAGTCATGCAGGTGGTCATGTAAACTCCAAACATACCAAGATGTTCGTACTTATATGGTTACAGAATAAAAGAGAAAATATCAAGAACCTAAACCCTAATCCATACCTTATAAACCCAATATGATATTTGTCTAAAAATATAACACCACACCATAGTTCTTACAAAAATAAACCCCAACAGATTGAAAAAAAATAGAGCTCACTCAAATTAAAGAGAAAAAATTAGAAGTAGAGATGACAACGAACATGATCTCCTAAGTTGTTCTAAGTATTTAGCACTTAAATCGTCAGGAGCCACAAGTGTTGAAGTAGTTAATTAACTAACATGAGAAGAAATCACAACTATTAACATTTACCATCTTTTTATTCTTGTCGATGTAAACCACACCAAAATTAGTATTTTTTTATTCGTCTCCACATCTGAAAAGCTTACAGTTTGGGACATGAACTATAAAATCTAAACAAATATTTCCTCTACTATGAAGCTTTAAAAAATGCATGGCCTTCTCAAACTCTTCTTTGTCATCTTGACGTTGAAGTAACTTATCATACCACCGAACAATGTCCTGAAGAAAAATGATATGAAAATGACATATGTACAATGGAACAAAAGGACTTAACCACCTCTTTTTTTTTTCTTTTTTTTTTGTTGTCAAAAACCTTGAATTTCATTAATGGTAAACCGGTACAGGAGTAATTGAACTTAAAGCTGCCTTGGATAAAGCATCGGTTTCACGCTTACTGAAATTGAAGCTAATTTCCGAAAAATTAAGAGAGAGATTGAGGATATCGTGAAGAATTCCTCGAAGCTCCTTTGGTTGGGGCTTCCCTTGAAGAGCTTTGACTAACTGTTGAGAGTCTGAAGCTTTTGAGAGGTTTGTGAATACATGATCCAGCGCGTTTTAAATCGTAAGGAGGAGAACAACAGCTTCCGCCATTTGAGGAGATGTGATGGTCCTCGCCGAGGATCTGTTTGAAGTTTCAGTCTGAGCATTGTGATCTACAAAGATCCAGCCGAATCCTGCATCTCTTGAATCAGCTCGCCACGCCGCATCTGTAAAACATTGGATGGTGTTGAGCCGGATAACCTGTCCCAATTGTAACGATGGTAATCTCTGCACTTTTGGTTGCTACGATTGAGCATCTATCCATTCTTTTGCATTGCCAATTGCTTGGGATAGAATCTCCGAGCTTGATTGTTGTTTTTGCTCAAAGAGTTTCTTGTTTCTATTGGTCCAGATCGCCCATAGAATCCAAGGAAACAGCTCGCCATGTCCAATTCCAACCGGTGGGAGACAAGTCAGGAGATTAGAGGCTTCAAACTCAGTTCTTAAGGTTAAGATCCGGGTTGGTGAGGAAGAGGATTTGAAAGGTGCTTGATCCTACACCTGCTGGGCAAAAGGGCAATGGAACAAAGTGTGTAAACAGGTTTCCTCTCCATCACAATGAGGGCAGACTGCATCAGGTTTGATTTCTCTTGCTTTTAGGTTTTCGCCCACAGGGAGGGCGTTTTTCATCGCTTTCCATAGAAAGAATTTGATCTTAGGGGAACATTGTTTATTCCAGATATCTTTATTCCAATTGAAGCCTGCTAACAATCCTGGAGGAACTTTAGTCTGGTTGTGTCTGGAATTGGCAGCAAGGTACCCTGTTTTAGCACTATACTCGCCGGTCTTGGTCAAGAGCCAGACATGTTGATCTGGAGCACCTAGCTTGCTTGTTCTGAGCGCGAGGATGTCTTGTTCATAAGCAGGTAAGATCTAGCCTTGTTTTTCTCTATTCCACGAATTTGTATTAGGACATATTAGCTCTGAAACCTTCATGAATTGTGCTTGTTCAGCAGGGGGTCCCATAGGTGTTATGGGGTTGCGAAAGATATTCATGGTTCAGACCACACGAAAGTATCCTTCCCTGAGCCAATGGACTTTCCCAGATGTGTTTTTAGGAGATCGCGGCCTATTAGGATTCCTCTCCAACCATGAGAGGCTGAGCCAGTTGCTTAGCAATCCGGAAAACTAGAGGCACTACAATACTTTCCCAATAGGATTTTTGCTAGGAGGCAATTGGGAGAGGTAAGAATTTGCCAGCTAACCTTAGATAACAAAGCATCATTAAAGTTTGTAATAACCTTAAACCCTAATCCACCATCTCTCTTTGACTTAGTCATTTTTGACCATGCCATCCAACACATCTTTTTCTTTTCCGCAGTTGAATCCCACCAGAATCGAGTAAGGGCTGATTCTATCCTTTTGCAGAGAGACACCAGTAGCTTGAAGCAGGACATCGTGTAAGTTGGCATTGCAGCTAACACAAATTTTAGAAGAGTGGTTTTTCCGGCAGTTGACAAGAAGCGAGAGGACCAGCTAAGTGATCTCTGTCTTTTCTGTCAATGATTTGGTTAAACAAATCTCTCTTTTTCCTTCCAAACATTTCAGTCAAGCCTAAGTATTTTCCCAATCCGCCAGTACTTTGAATACCTAATATAGCTTGTGCTTCAATGTTAATGCTTTCAGGGGTTTTAGTTGAGAAGGTGATTGTGGATTTGGTCTTGTTAATCATTTGTCCCGATGCAGCTTCTTACTTTTTAAGAATAAGAAGGAGGGCCTTGCAGCTATCCGGGTTTGATCAACTAAAAAACATGGTGTCATCAGCAAATAATAGGTGGTTCACTCTAAGGCGACCTTTAGCAACACGAAGACCATGTAATCTTCCACTCTGCTGTGCTTTCCTGCATAGACCAGTCAAAACTTCACTGCATAAGATGAAAAGATAGGGGGATAGGGGATCACCCTGTCGGATTCCTCTCTTTGGGGTAACAGAACCTTGAGCTGCTCCATTCAAAAGGAAAGAGTAGGAAACCGTAGTGATGCATTGCATTATCCATTGTATCCATGTTTGGTGAAAACCCATTGCTTGCATAACCAATCTAATGAACTCCCATTCAATACGATCATACGCTTTGCTCATATCCTTTTTTACTGCCATGTAGCATCTTTTCTTTGCACCTGAAGTCTTTAGGTAGTGTAGAGCTTCATGAGTGATAAGAACATTGTCATCCGTTGCGGCTTCAAAAGATGAGGAATTGGTAAGGACTGGCTCTTCAAGATGCATAATCGGCAGGAAAATCGTAAACAGAGATTGATTAGGTAAGAGAACATTCGAGATCCGCCTATCAGCGCTATCCCCAAAGAAATCGTCCTCGAACAAAGGGTTAAAAGGGTTAAAGGAGGGGGGTTAAGCATGATTGAGAAATTCGCCAAAAGCAGAGTAAAAAGGAGATCTTGAGGGAGTAGATGAAAATAAGGAACCAGAGGTCCCGATGCCGGCCAGCAAGAGCTTCGCCGACGCCAGAGTTTATGAGCAAGGAAAGGTCCTCGATTATCGGGTCAGAGAGAAAAGTCGGGAATTCTGAAAATATGATTATTATCAACCATGCATCTTTTCTTCTACGATTAATTCCATGTCAGTTTGGTAGTATTTAACAGACCCAATCTGATCCGGTAGTAAAACCGGTCTAGATACAATCAAATTAGCTACCGGTTCGAGATATATAATAATTTTAAAATTAAATTAGTTGTGATTTGTTTCTTTCTCCTTAACCTCCTCTCGATACCTCCAAGGCTTCTCTAATCCTCTTTCTTAATTCAACTCTTCCTAACAACAACAAAAATTCTTTCTAAGGTCAGTATGTTTCTCTTACTTTCAAAATCGTGTGATTTACGAATTTTCTTCACTATAAATTTTTAATTCAGATATTTCCATGTGTTTAATCTTGATTTTTTGGAATCAATGAATGTAAATCCTCTTATTTACTTAAGTTTAGGGTTTTTAATTAACCCATCACCTTAAAAGAGTCTTGAGTCAAGCCATTATTAAAAACACAAGAGCTATAGAATATGTTGAACTAGAACACGATGGAATACATGGTTTCTTAAACTCTTTTGATTGATTGGAAAATATGTTCTTACAAGGTTTTTCTTTAAATACTATTTTCTATTCTCTCAGAATCTTGTTCTTCAATCACACACGATTAAGAGCAAGAACTCTCTCTAAAACCCCTAAACCATCATTAAGTCTTTAGCTCTTTGTTTCTCTCGAGCTAAAACTTAATTGTTAGGAATTCTCTCTATTGTTTGTGCTAAGCTTTCTTTCAAGTCTAATCATTCTATTTATACTAAACAAGCTAAGGCCATACAACAGGCCAATTCCAATCCTAAAACTAATTTGAATGGACAATTTTTTTGTTTCTTCACGGATTAGGAAATTGTCATTTTTCTTCTTGTTTCTTTTTTCTCTCTCGTAAAAGAAAACTCTTCAGTCTTCTGGAATCTTCTCCAAACTTCTAGTATCCATTGCCAACCGCCATAGAACGACTTGCTAATTTCTATTTGTTTTGCTTCACCTTTCTTTGTTCTCTTGAACTACTTTGAATTAGTACAAGAACTTCTTCACGGGTTGCATCTTCAATCTCCCCCCCCCCTTTTATCTTGTAGCTTTCAAGCACCTACATTAGTAATCTTCCAATGTTGTACAAACTTGTTGCAGAATCATAACATGACTTCTTAGAACCAAATGTTTAACAATCGATGTCTTTCTAAATGCAATATGAACAACAAGGATGCAAAGTTTCAAATTTCCCCAGAATTTGACATCAAGAACACATAATACTCCCCCATAATATTTGAACTCTCCCCCTGCTTGAGAGAACACAAATTAAAAATCTCTTTCTAAGTCATCATCTTGGTCATGGGGTTGTTATCGACAAGACGTTGAACCACTTATGACAGTGTCATGAGCGCATGGGTTTTGTCTAACAGAGCAATGTAAGATCCTTCTAGATCATTTACACCAATTTGAGGCAACAAATGCTTCCAAGTTCTATAACCTCAATGCCTTGATGTTTTGGAGTAGGTTGTGATGCAGGTTTTGAAGCAGATCGCGGAGCAGCTTTCGAAGTACTTGGATACGTCTTGGCTGATGTTTTGGTTTTCTTTCTCGCAGCATAAGCACATTCAATCCTGACATCCTTTAAGTAATGCAATGGATTCACAAGTTGTTCACCTGAGTAAACATAAAGTTCTTTCTACTCATAAGCAATCCGTAAATTATTTGTGGGAACATCAACCATCTTGAATCATCGACTTGAAGTATTGCCATATCCATAACTTGGTTGAAGATTAGTCTCCCAACATTAAACTTGATCCCATGAAACACTTTGTATATTAGCTTAGCTCTTCCAAGAGAAATATGGTCGTGATTAGACGATGTGAAGACGTGCTCCAACGCGAGGTGACAAGTTATTCAAAGACATTCTAGGGTAACTGTGTGTTTTGGTAATTAACGAGGCCTACAATTGTGATTTTTTCAATGTTTAAAAACTGTTACTAAATCGGCCGAACATGGATGGAGTGATTGTGGGAAAATGTTATTGTTTTTAAAAACTGTTACTAAATATGTTATCTTTTGTGTTGCTTCGGTTGTTAATTAAATATGGTTAATTTCTCTATATTTTTGTAAGATGACACTTTTAGCGTCTTGATTTATTATCTTATGATGCGAGATAACGGAAAGAGTGAAGATTGTAAATAATAATGGGCTATATTAATATCTATGTCTAGAGGATGAAAATATTAAGTATCGATGGATGAAGATCACGTAATTAAACCTCCCTCTTCCCAACATAACTTATGACCAAAAAGCTCCTACAAATCCAAAAAAACGTTAACAATTTATAGCATAGGTGTGACAGCATTAAATGCTAAGGATATCTTGGAAGATATCTCCCCGCCGACATTGGAAATTTAAAGATACGGTAAATCATTACAATTGATATATATGAGGTTGCAGTATATCGAATATAGACGTTGGTCTATTTATTAGCACTATATCCTCTTTGCTGCAACAACTCAGATCTAACACACTAAATAGTTTAGCTTCTGACAACTTTAATGCAAGAGGAAGATAAACACATAGAGAAATCAAAGCTTAAAGGTAAAAGTAAAAGTTTTGGGTATTACTTATATTATTGTTCATGTTAACAAGAGTGTTTTTTTACTTTAGGGTTTCATAGTTAAGAATAACGAAAACACTAACAAATATGTTATTGCTGAAAACTCCAGCAAGTGAAAATGGCGTTCGTGGTAAGATTGGTCCCTAGGGAAGGAAAAAAAATGAAAACGGTTTTTTCAAACACGTCTCGCAGATGGATAGGTTTGCACTAGGAGTATGACTGCGAGAGCAAGATGGCTTTGCCAAAGTGGTTATGGCAGTAAAAGAAAAGTTAGCCCTGCGTCCTAAAGACGATATTGAGTTAACGTACTAGTGGCTACAGTGGATGATGGGCCCTGACTAGAAACGAGCAAACCCGATCGATATATGAAACAATGAAGACATGACTCTTTCATGGCGATAAGGGTCGATCTAGATGAAGTGCATCTGCCAGTAAAGATTATACGAGGTGGGAATGAGCAAAACGTNAATAGTTATTGGAATAACATGGATCTAAGCGGCCTGAGTTCAAAAGAAATATCGGATAAATACTAGAATAGCGCAGAAACAAGGGCTGTGTGGGGAACCACACTAACAAGAATGTTACGCAGTAACATTTCAAGTAAAAAACTGATAACTAACTTCCTGAGTATATTGTAGTAAGAATTATCAGCTAATGATAATAACGGATTTTACACTACAAGAAAACAGTCGTTTTGCGAGGGAAGAATTACTCGCTAATCCCTCGCAAACAGCCATACGCGAGGGACTTGCGAGGAAATCAAGTTCCTCGCAAATCGCTTCTCGCAAATGGTAAAAAGTCGCAATT
>Ga0041059_1000577_pt1 | contig 28213 bp, 30 predicted proteins | sample AraColnosormetaG_FD_56232 | JGI IMG/M metagenome (GOLD analysis project Ga0041059, IMG submission 56232) | Arabidopsis roots microbial communities from North Carolina, USA - Col MF nosort | ecosystem: Host-associated > Plants > Roots > Unclassified | place: USA: North Carolina | collected... | reverse complement strand
TTTTTTTTTTGTCTCGTCTGCTTCATCTTCGTAGATGTCTGTAATTCACTGACTCCCTGATAAGAATACTGCTTTGATTGGATCGCAGAGGAGGAGGCGTTGCTCTTGTTGTTGTTATCCGTTCTCTCTGGGCTACATAGATAGATACTCACTCTCCTCTTATAGATCTAAATTGGTGATTCGTTGAAGTCACGGCTACCAATCTGGAATGGCTTCTACGGAAGTCGATTCCCGCTTAGGTCGAGTTGTTATCCCTGCTTTGGACAAGGTCATTAAGAACGCCTCCTGGCGTAAGCACTCCAAGCTCGCCCACGAGTGCAAATCCGTCATCGAACGCCTTAGATCCCCTGAAAATTCCTCTCCTGTTGCCGACTCTGAATCTGGATCCTCCATTCCTGGACCACTTCACGACGGAGGAGCCGCCGAATACTCTCTCGCCGAGTCCGAGATCATCCTCAGCCCTCTCATCAACGCCTCCTCCACCGGCGTTCTCAAGATTGTCGATCCCGCCGTTGATTGCATCCAGAAGCTTATTGCTCATGGCTACGTTCGCGGTGAGGCTGATCCCACCGGCGGACCTGAGGCGCTACTCCTTTCCAAGCTCATTGAAACCATCTGCAAATGTCACGAGCTAGACGACGAAGGGCTCGAGTTGCTCGTGCTGAAGACGCTCTTGACTGCGGTAACTTCAATTTCCCTGAGGATCCATGGAGATTCTTTGCTACAGATCGTCAGGACTTGTTATGGTATCTACTTGGGAAGCAGAAACGTGGTTAATCAGGCGACTGCTAAAGCCTCGCTCGTGCAGATGTCTGTTATCGTGTTCAGAAGAATGGAGGCAGATTCATCCACCGTCCCCATTCAGCCCATCGTCGTGGCCGAGCTGATGGAGCCCATGGACAAATCCGAATCAGACCCATCTACGACGCAGTCTGTTCAAGGTTTCATTACCAAGATTATGCAGGACATTGACGGAGTCTTCAATTCAGCTAACGCCAAGGGCACATTCGGCGGCCATGACGGGGCCTTCGAGACTTCATTGCCTGGCACTGCCAATCCTACTGATTTGTTGGATTCTACTGATAAGGATATGTTGGATGCCAAGTACTGGGAGATCAGTATGTATAAGTCGGCCCTCGAGGGAAGAAAAGGAGAGCTGGCCGATGGAGAAGTGGAGAAAGACGATGATTCTGAAGTTCAGATTGGGAATAAGCTGAGAAGAGACGCCTTCTTGGTTTTCAGGGCACTTTGCAAGCTGTCCATGAAGACGCCTCCCAAGGAAGATCCAGAGTTGATGAGAGGGAAGATTGTGGCTCTCGAGTTATTGAAGATTCTGCTTGAGAATGCCGGTGCTGTCTTTAGAACCAGCGATAGGTTTGTTTTGTTTATCTTCTTGCATTATTATAACCCACGTTAGGTAGATTAAACTATCATATCTCTAGATTCAGTCTTTTTTCCCTCAGCTTTCAACATTCTGCTTGATAGTTGCTTGGACAGAATGTAATTTAGCTTTTGGTGTTTCTTCTGAAAATTTGGCATCAACTCATTATGGAACAGGTTCTTAGGCGCCATCAAGCAGTATCTGTGTCTCTCCTTGCTGAAGAACAGTGCTTCAAATCTTATGATCATTTTCCAGCTTTCCTGCTCGATTTTACTTAGCTTGGTTTCGAGGTTTCGTGCTGGGCTGAAGGCAGAGATTGGGGTGTTCTTCCCTATGATTGTTCTAAGAGTATTAGAGAATGTTGCTCAACCTGATTTCCAACAGAAGATGATAGTGCTTCGGTTCTTGGACAAGCTCTGCGTTGATTCACAGATTTTGGTAGATATCTTCATCAACTATGATTGCGATGTCAACTCATCCAATATATTTGAGAGGTATGATCTAATATCTTGTTGTGGCTTATCTTTACGCCCTGAATCTATTTATTTTGTGGTATCAGAGCTGCGATCATTAACTAGTGCGAACTATTTGAAGTAGCATTCATTTCTGTATTGGTTTTCTTGACCTTGTTTTTAGGATGGTCAATGGTCTCCTTAAGACTGCTCAAGGAGTGCCTCCTGGTACAGTTACTACCTTGTTGCCACCTCAGGAAGCAGCCATGAAGCTTGAAGCCATGAAATGCTTAGTTGCTGTTTTAAGGTCTATGGGAGACTGGGTGAATAAGCAGTTGCGTCTTCCAGATCCTTATTCGGCAAAAATGCTGGAAATTGTTGATAGAAATCTTGAAGAAGGAAGTCATCCAGTAGAAAATGGTAAGGGGGATGGAGGCCATGGTGGTTTTGAAAGATCAGACTCTCAGTCTGAATTGTCCAGTGGGAATTCTGATGCCTTAGCAATAGAGCAGCGCCGAGCTTACAAGCTTGAACTTCAGGTAAAAGTTTACCTAAAGTTTGATTCAGCGCTCATTGACTTTTGTCTCAGTCTTTCAGCTAAAACCTGATTAGCTGATTTGTTTTTATTAATGGCAGGAAGGTATTTCTATTTTCAACCAGAAACCTAAGAAAGGTATTGAATTTTTAATCAAGGCAAACAAGGTGGGGGACTCGCCAGAGGAAATAGCAGCTTTTCTCAAAGATGCATCAGGGTTGAACAAGACTTTGATAGGGGATTATCTGGGGGAAAGAGAAGACTTATCTCTGAAAGTGATGCATGCATATGTGGATTCTTTCGAATTTCAAGGCATGGAATTTGATGAGGCAATTCGAGCCTTTCTCCGGGGCTTTAGGCTGCCAGGAGAAGCACAAAAAATCGATCGTATAATGGAAAAATTTGCAGAGCGATTCTGTAAATGCAACCCAAAGGATTTTTCTAGCGCTGATACGGCATATGTCCTCGCTTACTCAGTCATTTTGCTCAACACAGATGCACATAACCCTATGGTGAAGAGCAAGGTACATATTTGAGCTGTTTCGCTTAGAAGCTTTCTGAAATCCCTCTTGAGGAATATCTTAATACGATCTTGTTTGAAGCTTGTGATTGGTCAAACAAAGTAACTCATTACTAAATTTTTCAATTACAACTTGCAGATGACAGCTGATGGTTTTATTAGAAACAATCGTGGTATAGATGATGGGAAAGATTTGCCTGAGGAATATCTACGTGCATTATATGAAAGGATATCTAGAAATGAGATAAAGATGAAGGATGATGGTTTGGGTCCGCAGCAGAAGCAGCCTACAAACTCAAGTAGATTACTTGGCTTAGATACTATCTTAAATATTGTTGTTCCTAGGCGTGGTGACGATATGAACATGGAGACCAGTGATGATCTTATCAGGCATATGCAAGAGAGATTTAAAGAAAAGGCTCGCAAATCTGAGTAAGAAGCTTCCTTTATTTAACCTTTTGTTTTGCACTCTTGTGCAGTGCTCTGTTTTACACATGTTGATTCTGCTTCCATTCTTTTCTCGTTTGGGCATAATTCACCTTATGTTCTGATAGTCACTCTTTTGGAGTTAGTAGCTGGGCAGGTCAACACTGCTGGCTTCTGCTCTTATTGTTACTTCTTTTTTTCTTTCTTTTTTTTAATTTTAATTTAGCTATGATTTTTATACTTTCAACTACCTGAAAAAGTGTATCTCTTGGTTTCTGATTTTTGTTTTCCACTGTAGGTCAGTTTATTATGCAGCCTCGGATGTGATTATACTCAGATTTATGGTTGAGGTTTGTTGGGCTCCTATGTTGGCAGCTTTCAGTGTTCCACTTGACCAGAGTGATGATGCAGTAATAACAACATTATGTCTGGAGGGTTTCCATCATGCCATCCATGTCACTTCTGTAATGTCCTTAAAAACGCACAGAGATGCCTTTGTGACTTCACTAGCAAAATTTACTTCCCTCCACTCTCCTGCTGATATCAAGCAAAAAAACATTGAAGCAATAAAGGTTTGTAACTTTTTTCTCAACCTTATATTCAGGGTACAAAACGAGATAGGGGAAATCTCATTTAGTTTTAAGTTTATCCTATGCTGGGGCTAGCATTCACATTTTGCATCTGAAAATCTTGGGACAAAGTAATTAATGTTTCTTTTTGCACTTTTCTCAGTTCAAGGAAATGATAATTGGGTTAGCTGACATTCAAACCTGATTAATCTTGAAAATACCAATGGATGATAAGAAATGTCTTCTATGTATAAATTGTTTTTTTCTGTTCACTGATAGGCAATAGTAAAACTGGCGGAGGAAGAAGGAAACTATCTACAAGATGCTTGGGAGCATATACTGACTTGTGTTTCACGGTTTGAGCATCTTCATCTCTTGGGGGAAGGAGCGCCTCCTGATGCCACTTTCTTTGCATTTCCTCAAACGGAGTCAGGAAACTCTCCACTGGCTAAGCCAAATTCCGTACCTGCAATTAAAGAAAGAGCACCTGGAAAACTTCAGTATGCTGCATCTGCTATGATAAGGGGTTCCTACGATGGTTCTGGTGTTGCTGGAAAGGCTTCTAATACAGTGACATCTGAACAGATGAACAACTTGATATCTAATCTAAACTTGCTAGAACAAGTTGGTGACATGAGTCGGATATTTACTCGTAGTCAAAGATTGAATAGTGAAGCCATAATTGACTTTGTTAAAGCCCTCTGCAAAGTTTCCATGGATGAGTTACGATCTCCATCTGATCCACGGGTCTTCAGCCTAACAAAGATTGTGGAAATAGCGTAAGGATCAATCTTTTCTTTACGATATCTGTTTTGTTTTTGCTCACTCTCTCTTATTTATACCCTGTTTGTTGTAATGGCAGGCACTATAACATGAACCGCATAAGACTTGTCTGGTCGAGCATCTGGCATGTGCTCTCTGATTTCTTTGTGACTATTGGCTGTTCTGATAACCTCTCCATTGCAATTTTTGCAATGGATTCTTTGCGCCAGCTGTCTATGAAGTTCTTAGAGCGGGAAGAGTTGGCGAATTATAACTTCCAAAATGAATTTATGAAGCCTTTTGTTGTTGTCATGCGCAAAAGTGGTGCTGTTGAGATCAGGGAATTGATTATACGATGTGTCTCACAGATGGTTTTATCCCGTGTTGACAATGTCAAGTCGGGATGGAAGAGTATGTTCATGGTATTTGATCCATCAAACTTCCAGTTACGTTGATGTCTCTCTAAGTTCTTGCTGGCAGATATACTTACTAAAATCTGTTTGCTCTTGCAGATTTTCACGACAGCAGCACATGATGCACATAAAAATATTGTGTTCCTGTCTTTTGAAATGGTTGAGAAGATTATCCGAGACTACTTCCCACACATCACGGAGACAGAGACAACCACCTTCACAGACTGTGTGAATTGCCTTGTTGCGTTCACCAATTGTAAATTTGAGAAAGATATTAGTCTCCAAGCCATTGCTTTCCTTCAGTATTGCGCAAGAAAACTTGCTGAAGGCTATGTTGGTTCGTCACTGAGGAGGAACCCACCATTATCTCCTCAGGGTGGAAAAATTGGAAAACAAGATAGTGGGAAGTTTCTAGAAAGTGATGAACATTTGTATTCTTGGTTTCCACTGTTAGCCGGTAAGCCAAAATTCATACTTCGTCTTATTGATTTTACTTCTTAAATCAACATTCTCATCACCTTGACATTTTTGGCTTTCTTTCCCGTGCAGGTTTATCTGAACTTAGTTTCGACCCAAGAGCAGAAATTAGGAAGGTTGCATTGAAAGTCCTGTTTGATACTCTGAGGAACCATGGTGACCATTTCAGTCTGGCGTTATGGGAACGGGTTTTTGAGTCTGTTTTATTTCGAATATTCGACTATGTGCGTCAGGACGTTGACCCATCTGAGGATGATTCAACAGATCAGAGAGGTTACAATGGTGAAGTCGACCAAGAGTCTTGGCTTTATGAGACATGCTCGTTAGCTCTACAGCTGGTTGTAGACCTCTTTGTAAATTTTTACAAGACGGTTAACCCTCTCCTTAAGAAGGTACTGATGTTATTTGTAAGCTTGATAAAACGTCCTCACCAAAGTCTTGCTGGTGCGGGTATTGCTGCGCTTGTCCGTCTGATGAGAGATGTCGGTCATCAATTCTCTAACGAACAATGGCTCGAGGTTGTGTCATGTATCAAAGAAGCAGCAGATGCTACATCCCCTGACTTCTCATACGTTACCAGTGAAGATTTGATGGAGGATGTAAGCAATGAGGACGAAACAAACGATAATTCCAACGACGCACTGAGAAGAAGGAACAGGCAGCTTCATGCTGTCGTCACAGATGCCAAATCTAAAGCTTCAATTCAGATTTTTGTGATTCAGGTCAGTCAAGTCTTCAGTCTCTTTGGTGATGAAGCATGGATAGATATATACACACATAATCGATCTCATGAGTATATGTGTATGTCTGTGTACTTGCTCTTTATTTTCAGGCGGTAACAGATATCTACGACATGTACCGTATGTCTCTCACAGCCAATCACATGTTGATGCTCTTCGACGCTATGCACGGCATTGGATCCAACGCTCACAAAATCAACGCTGATCTACTCTTACGTTCCAAGCTCCAGGAGCTCGGGTCGTCCCTTGAATCCCAAGAAGCTCCTCTGCTGCGCCTGGAGAACGAATCTTTCCAAACATGTATGACCTTCTTAGACAACCTCATCTCAGATCAGCCTGTGGGTTACAACGAGGCTGAAATAGAATCCCACCTCATAAGCCTCTGCAGAGAGGTGTTAGAGTTCTACATAAATATTTCATGTTCAAAGGAGCAGTCTTCAAGGTGGGCGGTTCCCTCGGGGTCAGGAAAAAAGAAAGAGCTAACAGCGCGGGCTCCGCTAGTGGTGGCTGCAATTCAGACATTGGGAAACATGGGAGAGTCACTGTTCAAGAAGAACTTGCCGGAGTTGTTTCCATTGATAGCGACGTTGATAAGCTGTGAACATGGGTCAGGAGAGGTACAAGTAGCTCTTAGTGATATGCTTCAGACATCAATGGGACCTGTTCTCCTCCGCTCTTGCTGCTAAATATCTATCTATCTCTCTGTAAGATTTCTTCATTTACTCCCTCGATTTTCATCATAATTCTGTTTGGGTCTTCTTTGAGTTTTTATCACAAATTACTTACATTGTTTGGTAGCCATGGGAAGAGATTAGTGTTCACGAGGGATTTTTTTTTTAACTTTCTTATATGTAAATTGTAAAATATTAGACAGTCTGTGTTTTTGACACGTTGTTGCATAATAAGTCTTAGCAATCTTTCTTTGTTTTATTTCGAGGTTGAATGAATCACACAACGTGATCTAGTAATTCTTTTTATAATCAAGAGTAAATGAAAAAGCAAAGAAAAATGAAATAGTTACTATAAAATGAATAAAATAGAATACAGATGGTGATGATGTGTGAATCTCGTTGAGAGAGATGATGATTATATGATACAAAACATAAAACAAGTCAAAACTGGATGCCGAGGCGACGGATCTCAGAACGGAAGACGGGACTTGAAGAGAGAGTACGATGAGCCAAACTTCGAATGTCTTCTCTTGAACATTCCTTTGATATTCTCACCAACTCCCACAATGCTCCTCCGCTTATCATCTCCTTTGCATTCACCTCTGCCCCCACCAAACAATCAAATGAACATGATGAACCACAACAAGGATCAAAAAGACCACAAAGACAAAGACAAGGATCGCACTAACCATGCTGGGCCAAATGGCATAAAGCCAGCTCTATGTGTCGCCTGATTGGCGCAGCTTCATCGTTCGCATGTTGTACAATCCACGGAAGAGCTCCGTCTTCTATTAGTAGTGATCTTCCACTCTTCACACCTTCATACACTCTTCACATTATAAACCCACGCAAGAAAAACCAATCTCTCTCTCTCTCTAAAGGCTGAATGACCTTGAAGGAATACTGGAAAAGAGCATTACCTTGAGTGGTTGCTCGGGACTCGCACTTGGCAAAGTTTGCAATTCCGCGAGCCACCTGAGCAAGAACATCTGGATGTCCGCATCTAACCATTCCTAACAACGCTTTTATTCCACCATCCGACCATAGTCTTGCTTGCAGTTTGTCTACCAAACAACATAAAAAAAAAGGTTTTAAGAAATTGGTCGGTTTCTTGTTCAAAATAAAATGTTGGGGATGTTAATTTACCGTTGCCACAGAGATTAGCAATAGCCCCAGCAACCATGCGTAAAGTCTGTGGATCTTCTGCATCTGCAGCTGTTAGAGATAGCAAGCTGATTCCACCTTGGTCCACTATCAGTTGTTGACTCACTTCTGTTACCCCGTAAAAAAACTAAACACATGAGCATGTACCTCCCCACCAAGTGACCAAAAGCCATATAATTAGTCTGTTTCTGCTTCCATTGTCTGTCTAACCACTAAATACTAGTTAGTAGCAATGAGAGTTTACCGTTCATTGCGAGATTGGCGATCGCACCAGCGGCAACTCTTCGCACAGTTTCATCTTCGTAGCTTCTGAGAAGCATTAGCAACGATGTCAGGCCTCCAGCTTCAACGATCTTTTCTTGATTTGCCTCTGTGTATCAACCCCAAAAAGAAAAAGGGAAAACAGTAAGAACCCAGAGTAAAAAAAACTATGGTTGAACCTTTGAGATGATGCATATATGATAGTTACCTTCAGCTGCAAGATTGGCCACAACTTTCACAGCATGAATTCTGATGTTTGCATCATCTGACTCAAGCAATTGCAAGATCTTTTGAAGTCCCACTGTTTCAAAGAGGATATGAAGTTATAAGAACCACAAAGGCATTTGTATACACTCTGGTTCAAATAGTTTAGAAGAAATTTCCATTACCTTGCTCACATAGTGTAGCAAACGGTGCCTTCTGTCCGTTCACAGATTCTCTTGCTTGGGAATGTCGTGATGGTAATGAGTCTGTGCCAGAGTACGAATTCCCTGGGGCACCTCTGTCCAAGCATCTTCTCATCTGGAAGAATAAGACTCAACTGTTAGATAACGCATTCAAGAAACTCAAGATTGGACCAAATTTATTACCAAGATACAGTCGTTATCAAGTACAGGAAGCAATTAATAGTGATATGTGAATATATGCCTCATATTCACAATAGATAGTTCAAAGAAACTCTAACCGTGCGTGTTTAAAAGTATTTTTAAAGAGGGCATACAATGGAGACTAATCTTTCTTTTTTTGAGCAAAAGGAGACTAATTCTTCAGCTGATGTATAGAGACAGTTGTTTTACAGCAACTAAAGAGACCCTTACAGTACACACCCTCAATTTTACACACTCAAATTCATACACTCCGTACCTGATCAGCTTCAAAAGTAAGCTGCACAAGTTGACTTCGTAATATGGTGACCTCTTCTTCAAGTTTCTTTTTCTGAAGAGCCTCATCCTCCAGCAGTTTTTGTAGTCTTGTTATTCCAGCATCTTCGCCTTCCTAAAACGCCAGAGAGCTTGGTTAAATATTATCTAAGATGTTAAATCATTGACAAGGGGAGAGAGATAGAGGAAGCCATAGAGAATTTAAACAATGGGTACCCCTGATCTTGTCTTCAGTGTTGACTGGCTTTTTACTTTGCTGACTTCCTCTTCAGCTGACTTCCTTAACTTCATTTCATTCTCAAGTGATTCTTTGAGCCTAGTGAATTCACTAGCTGTAACAACTCCATTGACCTGCAAAGTAATATTTACTGGTTAAAGATTCGAACACTCCCATCACCTGAAAAGAAAATCAGAGTTCCGCGGGCAAGTACCTCTCCATTACGTTTACCATTCTCATGGTTCCGTTGGTTCGATATCAGCTTTTCTTCAAGCTTTTTAACTGACTCCATATATTCCATTTGACACTTTAGTTTCTCCTTCTGTAAACAGAATGTAAAGAAAAAAATAACCCGCTTTTAAAAGCCAAACATATGAAACCATTTTTCTGATTTTCTTCTTCTATTCTTTCAGGTTATGCCAAGGAGAGCCTAACTGGATTTTGCATGAACTAACCTCTAAGGCCTCTGCAAAGTTCTTTTCAACTTCTGATATACGATTTTGTGCTTGTCGATTTATTCTCTCCACATCATCATCAAATGCTTTGAGCTGCCTTTCGTTTTCAGCAATCACCTTATCCAGTTGGACCTCAAGTTTCTTGGATAAACTCTTGTAATCAAATTCTTCCTTTATCTTTAACATATTCTCTACCTTCATGGCCTGCCCAAGATTTAAAAACACTTATGAATTGAAATTTCTCAACAGACTTCTACACTAGGGGTTAGGTTAAAGTAGTAAGAGCCCACCCTTTGACCAAATAATATAGTACTGGTTGTCTCTCCTCTATGACGCGGAGAGGGACCAATGGTCACAATTAGGGATGTTCTTGCTGTGCCTGAAATGCAAACAACAAATGGTAATATAGAAAAGTCCATTTATTAGGAATTCAGAATTCAAGACAATAGGACTTAGCCTATGAGCAATAAGATAACTAACCACCAAATGAATCTCTCAACAAGCGAGTAAGTTTTGAATCACGAAGTGGAACATGAGGGCTATTCTCAGCTATTGCATTTATGCATTTCCCTAAAGCACTAAGTGAGAGATTAATGGATTTAGCTTCCTCCAGCATGTGTCCTTCGCTGCCTGCATTGTAAGAAAGGTGGTGGTAATGAGCACTCCCGTAAGGAAATAAGTATCCTAGACTTTTCTCATGGAGGGAAAACGAAGAAATGAGTAAATCTGATTTGTACAAGGGCTGTGACAAGCTATCTCATTTGATTATTAGAGGTTTATACCCGACTTGTGAACACGTTCAGAACCAGCAAGATCTACTAGAACTAGCTTGCTTCTCCTAACCAATGGCTTGGATGGTCTGACAAAGTGGGATGAGCTCTCCATTTCATTTGAGACTGGAAACTCGTTCTCCACCACCGACCTCTTGACATGTACCTGAACTATTGATCATGCATCAACTCAAAATAACAATAGAGATGAACGTAAAGGTTCTATCTAAGGCCTAGGAAGTTCCAGAGAAAGTTGAGAAGGCTAAACAGAGGTGAATTACCATGAGAATTGCATGACTTCGAGAAGATTCAGTATTCAATTTTGTATTGGCTGCAACTCTATGTGTTTCCCCAAGCTGAAGGAGCTCAAGAAAATTTTGCTGGTTCCTGATCTCTACATGCGTGGCCCCAGGCAAGGAGACATCTCCAGTTCTGGGGTCTTCGACAATAGCGATATTGTCATTAGTTGGATCTAAGAGATCTTGGATGGTCTCCATATAAAGCTGGAGAAAAGTTTGAAAAGATATTAAAGTAAAAGGAATAAAAATAAACTAAAGAATCAATCAATAGTATCCCAACCTGCAAATATGAGACAGAGATAGAATCAGTGTCTAGAGAAGTGCCTCCAATGATATCTTCCATTGATCGAACCATGATACCACGAGCAGCAGTATCTTCATCTCCTAATCTTCCAAGGGTAAAAGTCTTGCCAGTACCAGTCTGACCATAAGCCATCACAGTTCCATTGTAACCCTCAAGAACACTCTACAAATCGAAAGCAATTTCACTGTAAAGATACTCCCAAGGGTAACCAAGAAAGAAGGAGCAAAGGAGTATAAACATAATGAAGAAGGAGAGAAAAAGAGACCTCAACAACAGGCTTGGCAACCACTTCGTAGACTCGCTTCTGTGAAGCAGCTTCAGTAAGCACCTCATCAAACTCATAGGTCTCAGTATCCCAATTGTTTTTCCTGAGTTTCAACCTTTTAAGCTAACACACAGAGAGAAGGGATTGAAACAATTGAGTGATAAAGATGAAACCCCTGACTCAGTTCAAGTTTATATTAAGAAGTGGAGAGAAACCTCAGGTTGCAACTCGACACAATCAGCAAAATCAGCATCTGCGACTGACTCATCTGCATTGCGAGGTCGTAATCTTACAGCCACTCGAACTCTCCCAGGCACTGTCAAAACAGTTACCAGAAAAAAAACACATAAACACACAATTTCTACAGAAGCAAAATAAAAACAAAAAAAATAGTCATCGAGTAGAGAAGAATGAATCGAATCAATAAAAGTGAAGAATCGTCTCCTAAGAAGCAATTAAAGGGAAAGGGATCAGCACCCCAGCAATAGGAAGAGAGTTGCTTAACTAATACAAAGCTAAAATTGATAAATTCACGGAATCGACAGTCAGTGAAAACTCAAATCAGTGATAAAGAAATGAAAACGGACCTCCATTGTCTGCGGCTCCGATAGAAGCAGAGGAGCTCCGACGGGGAGCAGGCGCCGAGGAAGGAATCCTGGATTTGAAAGAAGACGATCTGAGATTGGATGAATTAGCTCCAGAGACTGGTCTCATGGATCCTCTAACCGCACCATTTCTCGAAGAAGCCATAGCCATTTTCTAATCAATAGTCTTCTCTATGCAAAAAAGAGAAGAACAAATTCAAACGAAGAAGAAGAGAGTGGTGTTGTATTGTTTCTCAATTTTGTTTCGTCAATTTTTGGGTTATATTTTTTTCTTTTAACATTTTGTGTTTTTTTTTTGTTTAAACAAAAAACAGTGATGGAGGAGGAGGAGGTTGGCGGGCCCACACGCGTTTAGTATTTGAATGAAGACAGAGACAGTCGTTGCGTTACAACGGGTCCCATTTTGTCAAAAGAGAGTACCGTATTTTACCTTTTTACCCTTATTCAGGTTTGTGCTGACTGCGCAGTGTGGTTCGGTCCCTACTAGCCAGAGGTAGTGGCCGCTTTAATTGCGCCGAACGGGTCGGCTTAGTGGAAGGGATCCGTTTTTATTCGATCCGGGTCGGGTTTGGCTGAGCCCATTTACATGATTTGGTTCGAATTTGATGGCCCACGTTGAATCTTATTAGTTATTATTACACACTCAGCAGATAGATTATTGTGTATTTGAAATCTTGTTGGCGAGATTGCAATACGGCGTCAAGTATTGGGCAAAAAAAATTATTTTTGTCTTTAAATAATACAAAACACCTTTGAAGACAGTAATTGGTAAATCCTCCAGTACAAACTTTTTAATTGGGTGAAACAGTGGTCTTAGTTCAGTTTCTGAGTGTACATGTCAGCTCTATCGAAACAAATAAAGAGAACAACACTTTTGGCTTGGCTCGGTTCTGCCACATTAGACTTAACCAGCAAGTGGATTGGCGTGGATCGTCACACGGTTTAGCCTTATCTCAGCAAGCGGCCTATCTCCTGGTCCTGTTTGAGTCTGCAACAGGCCACAATCATATCATTAGATGAGTTTTCTAAAAACAAAATTCAGATCAATAAATCCTGTTCCAGGCTTCATATCACCAACAACTAACAAGCATTCTTCTTTAACACACTTGATTTAGGCTAACAACAGTCACAGTAAGGAAGAAAACATAAGAGTTCAAACTCTTCTTAGAAAGACGAGGTGATTTAAGAGGGTAAGAGGTTGGTTTACCTTTTCCATAATGTCAAGCACTTCGAAGCCATGAATGACTTTGCCAAAGATGGTGTATAATCCATTGAGATGTGGTTGTTTTGCATAGGTTATGAAGAACTGGCTTCCGTTGGTGTTTGGACCGCTGTTTGCCATTGACAGCATCCCTCTTGCATTGTGCTGCATAAGAGAATGGAATCTGGTAAATTATCAAGAACAACTAGAGAGATAGATAAGACCATTCGCAACAGACTCAAATCTATCTACTTCCCTGGAATTAAATGCAAGAGGGATTGCACTAGCGGTTATGAGTAGGGTAATGGCATGCATATGACTACCTGGCTAAAACACATTGATACCTTACCTTACAGTCAGAAGGAACAGATCAGGATAGTGTACTCAGCCACTTTGGTTTTCTAAGACTAATAATGGTTCTGAGCTAAAAGAAGTCTATAATTATGGATGGATGCTAACATGGATTATGAAGACACTGAATAAGAGGTAACACACCAACAGGCCATGAGACAGTTGCATTACATTGAAGATGCAGTTTGAAGGATAAAGGGAAAGTATAAGCAGAGATGAGAATAGAGATACCTTAAGGGAGTCTCGGATCTCATCATTGAATTTCTTGCCCCAGATGCTAGTTCCTCCTTTTCCGGTCCCCTTGGGGTCTCCTCCTTGAATCATGAACCCTTTGATATTTCTATGAAAGATAGTACCATCGTAGTAGCCACTAGCACACAACGCCAAAAAGTTCTGCACCAATATGAAAGATCAAAGCTAAAGGTCAAGGTGCTTCATACATGGAAAAACTTGCGAAAATTGTCAGAGAGAAATAGCTCAGTGATCCAATGAATACGCATTGAAAAATAATGAACCTATACACCAACACTGTTGAGGGAAAAATAATTTCCCCAATCATGACATTCATATAACCCTAATTTCGCCTAAAGATTAAAAACAATCCAGAGAAGGAGAAGAAAAATCATCCATACAATACAAGAACCCAGCACCAGGTAATAGCTAATTGGACACTAGATAACCTAGTGAATATTGTTTTGTTATTTGCCTCAACTGGACTGATTTTGTAAACAATTCAAAGAAAACAGCTCAAATCGAAACCGAGAAACATGAGCTGAGTGAATAACTAACCTCAGCACTCTTGGGAACCTCGTCACAGAAGATTTCGCACTTGATGTCACCCAGGTTCGTGTGCAAAGTTACCGACTGCAATAATCAAAACCAGGAAACTCGAACATATAAATACAAATATCGCCAGAACTATATTAAAAAAAAAACTGACTAGAACGAACAAAGGACAAACGAACGAACAATGGACAAACGACTCACCATTGTTGCTCGGAAACGCAAAACGAGCAGAGAGGCTTTCTTCTATATTTATTTTCTCAGTCGCGTCTAGGATGCTTTTGGCGCTTTTGTTCGTTCGAGATCTTTCTGCATCGCCGCCTTGTATTATTGGGCCTTATATGGGCCACTTTAATGACATTATGGATCCATTTAAGAAAATAACAAAACGGAATCGTTTATCTCACAAAGCTTTCAAATCCACACTTATCGGTATCGGTACCGGTGTTAGGAAAATCAATCCGTCCAATTCATAATTAATGGCGACCACCGGCGCGGCGGCCACCACCGAGATTGGTAATCCAGAATATAAACAGCCTCGATCGATATTTGACTTGACGGCGGATTTCTTTGACTCGTGTCGGTTGTCGAATCCTTCGGAGACTCAATCGGCATTCGGACCACCCAAAACTTTCGATCCAGAGGAGGCGGAGGAGGATAAGAGTTCCAAGGACGGCGTGATTTTGGACAGATGGACCTGTAATACTTGTAAAATTGAGTTCCTGTCTCTTCAAGATCAACGCTACCACTTCAAGTCCGATATTCATCGCCTTAACGTACAAATTTCTCTCTTCCGACTAAATTATTCGAGCAATTATATGGAAAAAAAAAGTGTCACAATTTCGTTTTCCAATGCCTTAATGTGGTTGCTGTGATTTGTAGATCAAGCTGAGTGTTGCTGGCAAGGCTATATTAAAAGAGGAAGATGTTGATGAGTTGACATCTGAGTCGGTCCAAGACTATGACGTGTCTAGCATATCAGGTTCAGAGGACGAAGCTGAGACTAGACCACCCTCTTTCCACTTTGATGCTCAAAAGGGTATTGATAAAAAGAAACTATTTTTCCGTCTTCAAAGTGGTGACAAAGTTTCTATCTGGAAATGCTTAATCATGGACGACGCTGAAAGTGTTTCGTTCGAGAATGACAGAGGAGTTTCTGTTGACTGTTGTGGTAGCTTGGTCGAGAATGAAGTTACTGAGAGGTTGAGAAATTTGATTCGAGAGAATAAGGATGATAGGCAAATGCGTGTCGTGTTGCTTGCAAGTGGTGGCCACTTTGCCGGTACTGTCTTTAATGGAAAGTCGGTTGTGGCTCATAAGACATTCCACAGGTACTTCTCTTCTCATTTCCTCTCAGTTCATAAAACTTTATTCACAGTCCTTTGCCTCTTTTTGTCCTCTAATTCCCTTTCCCTATGTGTAGATATGTTGTAAGAGCCAAGGCTGGTAAAAAGCAGTCCACAAAAGATGCAAGCGGGAGAAGTATACACTCTGCCGGAGCCTCACTTCGTCGTTACAATGAACTTGCTTTAAAAAAGGTTTGTCTCTGGACATGTTTTGCTACTGTTTCCTTCTCTTTTCAGCTGAGATTACAAAAGGTCGTTGATTTTTTATAATAATATATGCGGCTCTGTCCATTTGTAAAGGCAATTCTGAACTCGGAAGTGTGGTGTATAGTTTTGTAAACATGATTTAGGTCTCTTAAACGGGTGGAAACATTGGCCGCCTCCTCGATGATTATCAACCGGGATCAGGATCATAGGAAGGAAAACATAAAGAAAAAATGTTTATATATTTTTTTACCTCTAGGAAAGATAATTCATAGCCTTGAAGTGTAATTTTTGTCATTTTTCTCTCTATTGTTAGGATATTCAAGAGCTACTTGCTAGCTGGAAACCTTATTTTGATGGTGCTGCTTGTGTTTTTGTCCATGCTCCCTCAAGCAGTAGGCAATTACTTTTCAATGGAGGCAAACCGTACTTTAGCAGCCAAAACTGCGCTGTACGAAACGTTCCATTTACGATCCGTCGGCCAACCTTCAAGGAATCACAGCGTATATATAATCAGTTGACTCAGATTGCACATGTAACTGAGGAGATTTTTGTTAATCGACCAGAAGTCACCAAAGCTAATACAGTGGTGCAGACCCACAATGAGGATTCTGGCAAAACCTCAAGAAAGGAAGAGCCCGATGAAACTTCTTCTAGCAACATAATCTTAGAGGAACCAAATCGTATAGAAGAGGATATCGAGGATGGAGTTACTGGTACGTCAACTGCCTTACATGAAGCTGCCAAATCGGGTGATTGTGAAAGAGTTATGGAGTTCTTGGAGGAGGGTATGGATCCTTGTGCTAAGGATGAAAGAGGCAGAACGCCATACATGCTTGCAAATGAGAAGGAAGTGAGAAACACTTTCAGACGGTTTATGGCGTTAAACCTTGAAAAATGGAATTGGCATGATGCTAAAGTACCCAGCCCGCTCACAAAAGAGATGGAGGAATCTCAAGCTGCCAAGCAGGTACTTGCATTGGTTTGTTATTTGTTGAATTTAGAAGTTTGGTTAAGGATTCCGCATGAGGCAAAATAGGACTAGTGCAGTTAGTCCTTTCATTGCGCATTGGGATTTTAGGTTGAGCTCTATCCCGGAGTTAATGATGTATGTGTGGTCATGTGTTAGAATCCGATGACTGCCAAATACTATATTAATTGGTGTCGTATATATTTGTTCTGGCATGATTTGGTATATGATTTTCGGAGACATGTGGTTGCATATGGGAGTCTGAATCCATCATCAGACTAACTTGATTCGTGACGGTGATTGTTGTTCAGGCAGAAAAAGACGCCAAGCAGAAAGCAAGAACAAAGGAGTTGAAGAAACTACGCAAAGCCCGAGAAAAGAAGGCTCAGGTAACGTTTTGAATCAGGGTCTATTTTTCAAACAAAACTCGGATTAGTAGAGACTTGTTATCTAACCCTCCCTGTGTTTGCAGGCCGAAGCTGCGCAGGCGGAGAAGGAGAAGCCAATTTCTAAAGTGGTTAGCTTCACAAACCCCAATTTGTATAATCTGATCTCAGTCTGATATTTAAGGAGAAGCCATGTCAACATTTGCTTTGTCTTTGGTGTAAATCTTGTTGTAATAGGAGGAAGTGAGGAGAGCAATGGCAGCACAGAGGGAAAAGAGAGCAGCCGCTGCAGAAAGACGGATGGCATCACTTAACATTCAAAGCAGTTCAAGCACAAGTTAATTTCCAACTTTTTAGTGAGTTAGGTAAAAGAGGAGAAAGTTTGAAAAACAAGAAGTGAGTATCATCATTAAAGTGCACAACATTACCGACTCAATTATTAGGCCACACACAAATTTGTTTTTAGAAGGCCCGTTTAGACCACAAACCGACTTCTCAATATTTCCATATATATATATATATATGCATGAAGCCTTGTTTTCACATCAATAGTGTCTCGATCCAGAGTTGCAAGTTTTTTTTTCTTTTTTCTTAAGGATCAAGAAAGAGTAGCGGCACTAAATATGAGTAAATGAGTAAATGGCGTGGTGCCATTACCGAATCTTTGCAAATCCTATTGATTTTGCACCAGATTTGATTTAGATGAAAAGATTTTATATTGGTTTAGCTAAAAGATTTGGGTATTACTTTAAAATATATAGACCGTTAATTTGGTGCCACACACTAATAATTGTTATATCACACAATTTGCTTATTTAGCCTTTGAAATGGATATGTTTAAAATAATCTACAATAAAACACCGATGAGATATCAGTCAATGGTCAGAGGAGAGAGCTAAGTGAAGGGCATGCTCTGCCTCCTTCAACAACAGTCTTGTGAGCTGCTTCTGTCCTCTACGGTACACTACACTTGACCACTTGTTTCTGCTCATCCTTCTCCCATCCAAGTCCCTACCACAAAACATATTTTATAAACATTTTTAATCAATATCTAAACGACATGTCCACAGATTTTTTACATTGTACCTCGATTCTTCATGGCTCTCTAAGACGCACGCCTCCTCAAGGAGCCTAGCATCTTGTTCTTCAGTGCCAGAATTCTCTTCCAGCTTCATCATCCTGTCAGGACAAAAAGCATTGAGGTCTGTAATTTTCTTCTCATCCCACAGACAAACATCTTAGTTAGCCCTTAAGAATCCATGTTCAAATTCAACTGCTTACTTTGAATTAAGGAGATCCACAAGTAACTGCAAAGCTCCAGAATCCCCACATGCTTCCCATACTGCCATCCTGACCTCAGTTTCAGAAGGTTGCTCGCCTTGTCTTGACTCAACAAGCTTTTCAGGAAAACAATACTTTTGTCTCATTATCTAGTGGAAGACAAACTGTGGATATTTATGATTCCGCCTTCGTTTCCCAAGTTACTACTTTCACTCTTTCAGAGATGGAGATTTTTTGTGTAGGATATGGGTTTCAGATGTCAGAAGAAAGAAAAAACGGTGATCATACCTCTTCAAGCATAGCTGAGACCTTGTAAATCTCTTCTTCTTGCATTGCAATGGTCCTTAAGCCAGTCATAAAATCTTCTGGGAAAACTAGTTTGTTCATATATGTGGGCATCTTACGCTTCCCAGACCAACTGAAATTACAGGATCTCACTGTTTCCTTCTCATCACTTTCTCTAATTACTGATGTGGTTCGTGGGAAAAACCCATGATTTAGGACCGATTTTGGCAAGAGACACCGGAGTTGTGCATTCTGCAATGATATTTTTTAGAGTTCGACAGTTACATATTACATGGAAATAAATGTATTAAAGAGCTACATTGTCTTATAGGGTCTATAATCAAAACTTCGGGTAAGATAGTGCGAAGACTTGTACTGCTAACCTGAGCTTCAAGCAGCTGCCCCTTGGAATCAGAAAAAGGGATACTCGGAATTGCCTCAACAGGATAATGTACCTGAATAAATCCATTGTTAAACGTAACAACAGATGTGAGAACAAAATTGACGAGCATCTCCTTGATCTTGAAAGTTATGTTTCTCGTCATCATTCTCAAGACTTCTATAATACATCACTGGTTGAAAAGGTAGGGAACTGTTGATGGATGTAAATATTACCATGAGATAATCATCTGGGTTGTTATCTATCACAAAGCCATACAGGTAAAGAAGCTCCTGCATTCAGCAAGAAGGCACATCACTCAAACAAAGGGCTAGATGTGATTTTTTACCAAGAGACAAGTTATATAGTTGTACAAGATAGCTGCAAAACATCTTACCTCATTTCCTTTGTTACCATAACTGATCGAGATCTCCTTCTTTGGGATAGGACGTTGAGCAACTGCTTTACAGAATTGTAGCACTTAGTTTTCCGCATACAGATCAAAAAGAAGAGAGGAAAAAGAATGTTCTGTATTGTTTGATTGAAAAATTGTAGAAAGCTGAGAGGTAACACAAACAAATATTTGGCCAACCAGAGAGAAGGTACATGGAGAAAGGAACCCTAGATACTGATCCGATCCCATCAACTTCCCAAGTCGCCACAGGCTTCAAATCTATACTGCCATAACCATAGGTCATTATATCACATCACACTGGGATATACTCATTAACCATATCAACATTATGGAACGGAGAAACTGATAATAGAGTCTTTTTGAAACAAAGATTGGCATACCATGGTTGCAAAAGTCAATGCCAGGAACAAGCCCCTCAACCCATATTGTATCTCCGGATCCTACAGATGGCGCAGGTTGAGCCTGAATTTCTACCCATCAGAAAATGAAGAAACCCATGAAATTGTCGTTACATGATAGAATAATAATAATTAAAAAAGAGGCATTTCACACAGAATTCAGCAGACCGACGTTAATGACTTGCCTTTTTCCTCATTAGAATTAACTGGAGCCGTTTCAGGGGACTCACTTGTTGATGTGCATTCCCCGGTATCATCTTGGCTTTGTGGAAACACGAAAGAATGTGGAAGAGGAATATTCAAGGCGCGACTCCAGAATACAGAGTTTGCCCTGGCATAATTGAAAAAAGTCGCAAGATCACTAAGCAGCCCTTTACAAGACACAAAAGTCTGGTTCTACTAACAAGGAATAACACCAGTACCAAACATACCAGAGGAAGTGTTCAAAGGAGACCTTGCTGCACGAAGAGAGAAAACAAAATATGATTATCAATGAACAATAATTTGGTCTAAAAGTAGTGTAAATATGTCAACCTTTCGGAATCGCCATCCAAAATAAGAAGCTTTGTCACCAGGACCTCCACCTTGTCATGGTAAAGCGAGAGCAACTTCTTCTTCTGAGAATGAATACACGATGGTTATTGGGTTTAATAAATGAAAAGAGAAAATGTGGTTGCTATTTTAAGGACGATATGATAAGACAGGAATAAATGATCAAGATTGAGACCTGTAACTCGGTTGCGTGATACAAGTTAGTCCCTTTTAGCTCAAGGATGTCATCATCAGAAAACCAAAGAGGATTGCCAAATCGAGTAGGAAGCATATCAAGATACCTATCATATCATTTCTAGACAGATGAATACCCTTAAGCTTACGTAAATGTGTGCTAAGAGATTAAAAAAAAAACTTACGGCTTCCAAGAAGAATTGATACGAAGACGCTCCAAAGTGAGGAACAGAATCATGAGAAAGCGGTCATCAACTTGTCCTTGTTCGAACATTTTCTGACACTCAGGGCCCAGGAGAGGGTCCTGAAGAACTCTCATAGGGGTAATGGCCAGATCAAGCGGAACAACAAGCAAAACTTCTGAAAATTTCCAGAGCTGAATCAGAATTCAATATCAACTTTCCATACATATTCCCCGGAAAAAAACCCAGCAAGAAATGGTAAGAACAATACTATACCATCGGAAGCTTGAGTGGAGGTGGAAGCGAATATGCCAAATCCTTTTAGGGAGTCAGAATATTTGATGTTGCAGCCTCTTAATTCACCTCCATTCACCTGAATGAAATTAGATCGAAACACAAAATGCCATGATATAGAGCAGCAGATCAGGACTGAAAAACAACACTTAATCCGGATCTAACCTGAAGCCAATCTAGGAACCTTTCGAGTTTGGCTTCTTCTTCTGAAATCGCCATATCCTCCGGCGAAGATCAATATGCCGGCGACGGGTTTAACCGAGTAGAGAGGGGTTTTCAATCGTAACTCACAATACGCTGTCGTAATGGCTTCATCTATGTGGGCTTTTGTATGGGCTTATTTAGCGTTTATGAACTTAAACACACCAAATTTAAATTTTTAACAAAAAAAGAAAAATTGAACAAGTGAAAAACGATAACCAAAAAAATCAAACCAAGACTGCTGTGATATCCCAAAACCGAGAACCAAAATATTGAACCGGGCGGCGTTAAAAGTCTCTCGCCGCAGTTAAACTCTTCCGTACGCCAAATATCTAACAAGGAGCTCTTTAGATTGAGACTAGTGGAAGAGAGACGAGCAAGGAATTAGCAATGGCGGCGGATTTGCCGGAGGCGACAGTACAGAACATTCTGGACCAAGAGTCTCTTAAATGGGTTTTCGTCGGAGGTAAAGGAGGTGTTGGGAAGACGACATGCAGTTCAATTCTCGCAATTTGTCTCGCCAGTGTTCGATCCTCCGTTCTCATCATCTCCACCGATCCTGCTCACAATCTTAGTGATGCCTTTCAGCAACGCTTCACTAAATCTCCCACTTTGGTTCAAGGTTTCTCTAATCTCTTTGCCATGGTAAGCTTTCTCCGATTTTGTTCTAGATCGTGCTAGATTTTAGAGGGAATTTGGTAGTTTCGCTCCTGGATTTTAATCTCATTGGGAATTAGGGTTCTCTGATTCACGAATTTCAAACCGCAGATTGATGGATCAATTTTGATTTTGAAGTCAGATTTAGTACTTGCATAAATACGGTTGATTTGTGCCTTTCTTATCATATGCCCACTCTGATTTTGGGGATTAGGTTTGGAATTTGGACGCCAATTTGTATTCTTGATACGGAAGGGGATTGTGAAGAAGATTTGATGTCCCCAAATCAAATCGAATTTTTGTCTATTGTAGTTAAAATTCATGGCTAGTTATGCCAAATTCAAAAAAAAAAAAAAAAGTTGTTTTTTGTGGTTCTGGGTCGCCTCTAATAGACAGGCTTGATGATGACTTTATGGCTACTCTTCTAAGCTTGAAGCTCTTAGTTGTGTCTGTGTGTATATGTATATATATACACATACTATAAGCAAATGGTTACGATTCACACTCCTTCCCTCTTGATAGTGAGTGAATCTTGTTTGCTTTTCTCAGGAGGTAGATCCTACCGTTGAAACTGATGACATGGCTGGTACAGACGGGATGGATGGTTTATTCTCTGATTTGGCAAATGCGATTCCTGGAATCGATGAGGCTATGAGTTTTGCTGAGATGTTGAAGTAAATAGCCATTTAGTTCTTCTAGTAATCATCTGCCTTTATCCATGTATTATCACAGTCAAATTTTGATATGTTTATGTTTCCTTAGGTTGGTGCAAACAATGGATTATGCTACTATTGTGTTTGACACTGCTCCTACTGGACATACTCTCCGCCTGTTACAGTTTCCGGCCACACTAGAAAAGGGACTTTCGAAGTTGATGTCATTGAAGAGTAGATTTGGTGGCTTGATGACTCAGGCATGTCTTTAAGCTTGTCAAATTCAGTTTGCTTGGCAACAGATATTGCTCTTTGGTTTCTTCTTTGGCTGATTTTTCATGGAACTGATTGGTAATGCAGATGAGCCGTATGTTTGGCATGGAGGATGAGTTCGGAGAGGATGCTTTGCTGGGAAGACTTGAGGGCTTGAAAGATGTGATTGAGCAAGTAAATCGGCAATTCAAAGACCCGGTAACATTTTTTCAATTGTTTAAGTTCTTTGCTATTTTCAGTACTCATTGACTGTTTTCTTAACTCTGTTCGTGAAGTTTAGTTTTAGATTCTTCACATTGTTCTGTAGCATACGGTTTGACAGCATTCATTTGCATTAGTGAAAATTCTGATACATATCTAACAAACTCTGCATTTTAAGATAAGAAATTGACACATTTGGCTCCATTACGTAGGATATGACTACGTTCGTTTGTGTCTGCATCCCCGAGTTCTTGTCTCTCTATGAAACAGAGAGACTTGTTCAGGAACTCGCCAAGTTTGAGATTGACACGCATAACATTATCATCAACCAAGTACTATACGACGACGAAGGTGCCTATTTATTTGCTGTCGTGTCTATCTTCTCGTTTTGAACTTGTTTTACATACAAATTTGACGAATTATCTACACTTGTCTTCTGTAGATGTGGAGTCCAAGTTGCTCAGAGCAAGGATGCGGATGCAACAGAAGTATCTTGATCAGTTTTATATGCTATACGATGACTTTAATATCACAAAGCTTCCTCTGCTTCCGGAAGAGGTAAGAACGCATGACATTCAATATAGATGAGAAGGAACATGATCAAGACGAAAATGAAACTAAAGCCTTATATAATATACATCCTGAGATTTACACTTGTTGTGGATGTTTGGATCACAGGTGACAGGGGTTGAAGCCTTAAAGGCGTTTTCACATAAGTTCTTGACGCCGTACCATCCTACCACTAGCAGGAGCAATGTAGAGGAGCTGGAGAGGAAAGTACACACATTGCGTTTGCAGTTAAAAACAGCTGAAGAAGAACTCGAACGGGTCAAGAGTGGCTAAAGATAAGGCTCTGTTCTTCCCTTTAATTGTAAGTTTCTTTCCTCGCCATATTCTTGGAACTCACTTGCTTTCTACATGGGGGTCTTCTGGATCTGCGTTGTCATTTGGGTTTATTGTTGTTTATGTTTTGAACAATTTATAGGTGGAAAATTAAAACTGAATCTTTTTCTCTCTAGTTCTTCATCTAGCAACAACTCTTTATAGGACAGGAAAGAAGATCAAGCAGAATCTTCTTTTGCGTTGTTTTATTGTTATGCATTGGATTTGTTTTTATATTTGTAATAATCATGACTACATAGACTCATATCTACCAAGAAATCGTTGTTTTACGACTTAATCAGCTTTTTATATATTAAGTTGAAGGGTATCTGTGACAAGCGAATGCTATGATCTCTTGTAACAGCTTTTTATATACTGTAGACTGGTCTTGCAACAGAGAAGGAAAATTCATGTAAAAAAATTATAGTAAATAAGAGATGTTTTGATTTATTGACAAATTCTTACAAGTTTAGGGTAAGCTTTTGTTCAATAAGTTTCTTTGGTATATAATAAATATGAAAATGGCAATCAATAGATGCGAAATTTATTCCCACGTCACGGCGATTGGGCTTCTGACGTTGTATTTGTCACATATCCAAACCAAAACTCCAAAGGAAGACGAAGACGAATTTCTCGAAGCTTCTGCATCATACGTCACCGTATAACTCAACCTCTCTCTGGCCTTCTGGAACTTGAGCACCTTTGGTTCAACTCTCACCTTCACACCTTTTGGTTCCTCAACGTGCACCATATACTCACAAGTCGGTGACCCAACGTTAGTCACAGTCCTCTTATATCTCACCGTTTTCAAATTCGCGCCATTAACGAGGTTGACCGCGAACGAGGGATAGTTCAAATCACCGGGACTCAAAACGACGGCGTTACTAGCACACGTGTAGTTAGTGCCGGAGAACAAGAGTATTCTCTCACTCGTGTAGTTCAAGCTGCACAAGTAGTTGAGATAATCGACGGTGGAGGTATCGTATACCAGCCCGGGATCTACCGCTCGCGTGGGATCCACGTTTCCCGCTCCAAACGCAAACGCTGTGGCCGCCGATTCAGCTCCCGCGGCGCCTCTATCTCCGATCGGTCGGTTCCTATTGTCAGTGATCCTCGCCGTCGTCATGATTGCTGATTTGATCATCGCCGGTGACCAGTCCCCGTGAACGGACTTGATTAGAGCGGCGATTCCGCTGATGTGAGGACAAGCCATGGAGGTTCCCGAGATGATATTGAATTGGACGCGTCTTGGATCGGATCTGAGGAGGCTAGGGCTGCTGAACGGTGACCATCCGGCGAGGATGTTCAGACCGGGAGCCGCAATGTCCGGTTTAGCTATTTCCGGTCCCGCGACGCTAGGTCCTCTGGATGAGAACGCGGCTACCATCGGGGCGGTTGCACCATACGCGGTTCCTCTGAATCGAACGGAGGCGGTGGCGTTTGCTGCTCCGGCGAGGTAATTCAGTAAGGTTTTACCGTCGGAAAATCCAAGTGAAACGGCCGGTAAAACGTGAGGATCAGCAAGAAGCTCCTCTCCTTCCGCCTCTGTGCTCACAAGAAGCATCGCTGCTCCTCCGCTCCGTTTCACCTCTTCTCCTTTGGCCGTTCTGCCGCTGGCTCCTCTTAAGCAAATGACGATTTTACCCTCGACGAGTTCTCTCTTGAGCGAGTCCCGGATACAGAACACGGCTCCGCTTTCTTCTCCAGCTGTTCTGTTAAACGCCAAAGGCAGATTCTTTAAGCTTTTTCCTTTATACAAGGATGATCCGACCAAGCTTTTACGGTTCCCGATCCGGACAATCGCCGGAAACGTCCTATCCGTATAACTGGCAGCGACAGTCATCAACCACGGAGCTCCATTACTCACTGTGGATGCAGTTGGTCCTGAATTACCCGCAGAGCAAGACACGAAAATGTTCTTCTGCATCGCTCCGAACCCGGCTATCGCGATAGGATCCACGTAAAACGGGCGTGATGATCCACCTAGCGAGAGTGAAATCACATCTACACCGTCTAAAATGGCTCGGTCAATGGCTGCTATGACGTCGGTGCTGGCACATCCTAGAGCCCAACAAGCTTTGTAAGCAGCGATCCTCGAAGTAAACCTCATCCCTGAAGCTAAACCTTTAGCTTGCCCGAAATAATTCGCTTTGGGGACAATGTCTCCGGCAGCAGTCGAGGCTGTATGCGTCCCATGTCCTTGTGCGTCTCGAGTCGACCTATGGAACCATTAGTAAGGGCTCTCCATTAGTAATAACTTTTAATGAGAACATCTTGAATTAACAAACAAAATATTTAGTTAAAAGTCATCAAAAGCATTTTCATTTTGATCAATTATTTTTGAGGAAGGTAATTTGATGTTCGGATCAACGTTATGGAGCTACCCAACGTTTTTAATTATATCTTATGTGTTTATACGAGTTATATTTGCATAATATATATGGTAGAAGTTTTTTTTTGGTAAAAGTTGGAAGTTATTCTTCACGTTATTCCCATTAACATTTGGAGACTAAACAATGTGAGATCAAAAGAAGTTAAAAAACAGAGGGCTCATTTATATTTCAACCGTCTAACCTGAAATCAGTGGTTTCATTGATTTTTCCAACGATTGATTCGTAGCCTTTGTAAAATGCGCTAGCTCCAATGATCTTCTTGTTACACTCCGAAGATGAGAAGTTTGTGCCTTCATCGCACGAACCTCTCCATCTAGACGGTACAGGAGTCATGTGCGTGTCTCGGAAGCTCACGTGCTCCGGGGAGATCCCAGTGTCCACAAGGCCGATGATGACGTCCGAAGATAGGCTCGTCTCGTTCCAAAGACCGATCCCGAATTCGAGACCAAGAAACTCGTGAGAATATGTCGTGTGTAGAGATAAGAGCTCGTCTGGATAAGCAGAGATAAACCCTTTTGTGTTCTTCACCGTATCAAGCTGGTCGTCGGTGAGAGTCGCGGAGAAACCAGACATGGCATTCTCGTAAATATAGTGAATCTCCGGGAGAGAAAAATCATCGTCGTTGATATTCTCTGTTTGGAGTGAATTAAAAAGTGAAGTTACGATGTGTTTGGTACTGGTTGTGACAGTGTGGATCACGTAGGTTTGTTTACGGGAAGAAACATTTGATGCGAAAAAGATAAGAAAGAAGAAAACGATGAATGATCTGAAGAACATCATGGGACGGTTGTCGCTAAAGGGAAATAAGAGCATTAAAAGAAAGCGATGCATCTACATGTGATTCTTAGGACTGGTCTCTGTGGGTATATAACACATAAAAGATATATATATGTGACGTGTGAATACTGTGAGCAGTGGGAGCTGAGGAAAATGTGACTAGAAAGAGTAATATATACGAAAAGGTTAAATGAAATATATGATATGTTTTGTAACTGTCGCTGTTGTGAGGTTCTTGTGCGGGACCGTCTGTTACTGAATGTTGCTTTAGCCTTTAGGGGACGTGGGTTCATTTATATATTTACCAATAAAAACAAACAAATACAAGCTTTTTATTAATATCACTTATAGAAGAGTTTGAATGATAAAAATATTTGCCTACCAGAATATGGAACACGTAATGAACAAGTCTAGTCTTATGAGGTGCAAATTTTCATCTAAGACGTGGGAATTTTGCAATAATCTTTACTCTATACAAAGAAAAAGAAAAAAAAGCCGTGAAAGTTTTAAATAGGAAAAAAAGAAAAGAAAACGGGTAGTAGTTTAGAAGAAGGACGAGGAATGCAGGCAGCTTCCACCGCCGGTAGGGGTAGGTGGACATTAAATGGAGAGGGAGGGGACAAACGCAACAATAATTGGGGCGTGACTTAATATATTACTCATACCATATAACCAAGTTTTCTTCTATATTTCCTATGATTCAAATCATTGCTTGTTCACACTTCACTCATAATCCCTTTGTGTACTGGCTTTCAAGCCAAGTATGAACACGTAAGCCGACGACTTACATTTTTTTTTTTTTTTTTTT
>Ga0041059_1000576_pt1 | contig 28250 bp, 30 predicted proteins | sample AraColnosormetaG_FD_56232 | JGI IMG/M metagenome (GOLD analysis project Ga0041059, IMG submission 56232) | Arabidopsis roots microbial communities from North Carolina, USA - Col MF nosort | ecosystem: Host-associated > Plants > Roots > Unclassified | place: USA: North Carolina | collected... | reverse complement strand
TTCAGATTCACCATGTCATTTTCTTTTTCTATTTCTCTCTCCCTCTCCTAAAATAATCTTCACCACCTCTCATAAAATATATCATCATATCTCTTTATTTTTGTTCACCCACATGTTCTCTCTTTCTTTTTCCATAGAAATCTCTCTATCTCTCATTCTTTATTTTCTCTTTTTACCTGAATTCTCCGTCAATGTCGTTGTGATATAAGAGATTAAATTTGATTTTAAAACAAATATCTGATTTTAAAATGCATGTATTTTAAGAACAAAACATGTTATTAACACTAATATATTAATATTTGTCATGCTATCCAACAAAAACTCATGAAATAAATAAATATTTGTCATGTTATCCAATAAAAACCCATGTAATATTGTAATTTTTTAAATTTCGCAATCTATAAGAGAATTGCATGCTTTTTATAAATATTTCGTGCTATTTCTGAAAAACACATTATTTCAGAGAAACATATATATCGTGTATATATATTCTGTATGTATTTTAAAGAATTGCATGCTCTTTTGTAAATATATCATATTATTTTAGACAAATACATAAAAACTTTATAACTACAACCACCGATATTTTTGTAAAAACAAGAAAATCTAAGGATATTTTAGTATTTTATCCACCATAGAAAATGTTATTTACCTAAGTTTCCTGACACAAGGCTATTCTCTCAATTCTTTTCAATTCCATGGTTACTTTCTAATATTACCCTATATAATATTGATATTTTCAAACTTTTGATGTAAATATGAAATTTTCAATGTAGAAACTTAACACATGTCACTGGAGAGATGATGCTTTTTATATGTTTATTTTAAACAAATCCCACTTAAAATCTGTATACACTTTTTTGGGGTACCTTATGTAGATTATATCGAATTTCATGAATTTCTAACTTAGAAAGTTAATATACATTGATAATAAATAGTTTGGTCTATATTTTTTTTACTATCAATAATAATTTATAATTAGTTTAATAAAAATTGAAGTGCACTCACTCATGGTAATAGTTTTTAATTAGTTTTAGAATATATGACCAAGACCAAAAACATTTTGAAACTGAATTTAGTTTTGAATAGGTAGAATCTCGGTTTTAAAGAAAATGATGAAATTCATAATGGAAGGCGTTACATGCACACGCTTCAAGGCAATTCGATTCATGGCTAACATTTTTGATTCACTTTTATTTTACTTTTTGTCATCTGTTTATTCTGTTTCAATTAAGTGTCGTTTTAAGACTTTAATTTTGTTTCAGGATAAATTTTATTTTATATTTTCAATGCAAATATTTTTTTTTGTTAAAATTTCATGTCTTATCTATGTTTTTCTAACAGATTGACAAAAAAAAAATCTATGTTTTTCTAACGTATTAACTGATGAAAGAAATATAATTGTGTATTAATGAAAGATAGAAGTGAAACTTTAATTAAATTTTAATACTATATGTTAATTAACTTTAAACAGCATATAATGATAAATGGTGGGAGTATTACATTTGTTTCTAGGGAATACTGCATTATTATGCGGACAAATTTGATATGTAACTTTCAAAAACTTATACAATAATTTATATTTAGACTTCTCGTTTGTTTTCTATATAATAATTTCCAACAACTTTATCAAAAAAAATAAAAAAAAATTCCAACAATTTAATATCAGCATGTTTCTTCCATCTCCTATTCATATACCTTTGGCTTTTAAATTGTAAATTTCTTAATTTCCTTTTTCTTTAAATTTTAACTCTTAAAAGTTTTCCTTTATTTTCTTGGTTTGAAGCTATATGCCAAAAAGGGAAACGCATATATCCAGAGAAGAAAAACTCGAAACCCTTGTCTTTTCATGGATTTCAAGTATATTATTAATATGCAATTATTCGTATATTAATATATGCCCCTATGCGTATTTTATTTTTTAATGCGAAAGGAATGATATTCAGCTAAATTTTCGGTGTGTCTATTGCTTTTTTTTTCCCTTTCCTCGTTCAAAAAAAGTACTTGCAGAGTCACTCACTCTCAGTCTCAGCACATGAATTAATTTGAAGCTTCCCTAGAATTCTTTCACATCAATTAATACGACACCGTCTCGGGTGAAGAATCTCTCCTCTCTTGCCCTAAAGCGAGTTAGGGTTTAACACACAAAGCATACCCTTTAGATTTGTGTCTCTTAGCTCTGTTTTTGTCGGCTTGTGTAACCGATCAACTCAAGCTATTGGCTCCTCACCTCCTGAAATTTGACTTCTCCAATGGATCTCAAAGTTTCTCTTATATGAATTCTATCTTCACCCTCACAATATCTTTATATATATGAGCCACAAGAACAAGAAGAGTCAGTAGATGCGGCTGCCATGGACGGTGGTTACGATCAATCCGGAGGAGCTTCTAGATACTTTCACAACCTCTTCAGGCCTGAGCTTCATCACCAGCTTCAACCTCAGCCTCAACTTCACCCTTTGCCTCAGCCTCAGCCTCAACCTCAGCCTCAGCAGCAGAATTCAGATGATGAATCTGACTCCAACAAGGATCCGGGTTCCGACCCAGTTACCTCTGGTTCAACCGGGAAACGTCCACGTGGACGTCCTCCGGGATCCAAGAACAAGCCGAAGCCACCGGTGATAGTGACTAGAGATAGCCCCAACGTGCTTAGATCTCATGTTCTTGAAGTCTCATCTGGAGCCGACATAGTCGAGAGCGTTACCACTTACGCTCGCAGGAGAGGAAGAGGAGTCTCCATTCTCAGTGGTAACGGCACGGTGGCTAACGTCAGTCTCCGGCAGCCGGCAACGACAGCGGCTCATGGGGCAAATGGTGGAACCGGAGGTGTTGTGGCTCTACATGGAAGGTTTGAGATACTTTCCCTCACAGGTACGGTGTTGCCGCCCCCTGCGCCGCCAGGATCCGGTGGTCTTTCTATCTTTCTTTCCGGCGTTCAAGGTCAGGTGATTGGAGGAAACGTGGTGGCTCCGCTTGTGGCTTCGGGTCCAGTGATACTAATGGCTGCATCGTTCTCTAATGCAACTTTCGAAAGGCTTCCCCTTGAAGATGAAGGAGGAGAAGGTGGAGAGGGAGGAGAAGTTGGAGAGGGAGGAGGAGGAGAAGGTGGTCCACCGCCGGCCACGTCATCATCACCACCATCTGGAGCCGGTCAAGGACAGTTAAGAGGTAACATGAGTGGTTATGATCAGTTTGCCGGTGATCCTCATTTGCTTGGTTGGGGAGCCGCAGCCGCAGCCGCACCACCAAGACCAGCCTTTTAGAATTGAAAATTATGTCCGTAACATAGCTGTAACCAAATTTCATTTCTCAAAATTAAAAGAAAAAAAAAATCATCTTCATTGTTTGGGGATCGTTTGGTTTTTAATTTAGTTGATCATATATGAATATTTGAATTCGTCTTGAGATGATATACTTCTCCATCTGCATTTTCTCTTCTTTTTTAATCACTAGGGTTTCGTGCTGTCCCTATATATTATTTGTTATATGCTTGAGTTCACAATAAAAGTGCTATTAGAAGCCAATTTTTATATATCACTTAGTTACCTTTGTAATTGGATAACAAAAAAGTTATTGAGTACATTTTATAGAAATATTGAAATGGCTCATACTTGTATATATCATGGATGTGGTATGTGTAATCCCCTTTTTGAGTAGTTATCAAAGGTAATCACTCAATCTATGTTACTATGTCTATCAAGTAATCAACCAACAAATCAAACATCTTGTTCTTTTTAATTCATCTAGATACCATACATGAATCTTCGAGATTTTATGATTTGAAAATCTCTAGATTGAATATCTTGTTTACGCATGGAATCTCTGATTTAGTACATGTTTCACCCAACTGAGTTCTACATTGTATTTCGATGAGATCAATATGAATATTTCTTCGTTTTTATCAATTAATCACGAAAATAACGCGTTAAGAATCTACCAAAAAGTAAATAACGCTTTAGAAATTTTACGAAAAACTAAATAACTATTTAGAATTTTATGAGTTTGTTTTAAAGACAGCGGTTACTGTGATAATTGCATACTATATTTTTGTCGATTATAAGAAAAGATTCGCCCACCCGTTACAACGATATAAACATGATTTTTCGACGGTTACAAGTTAATGGCTTAAACACGAGAACATTACATGACCTGCCAAAACCAAAATATGAAAAATTTGTCCCAGAGTTTCATTTATCAGTTTCCTTTTAGAGGATTAGGAAAGTCTATAACAACACAGCCAAGTGGGGCTTTAAGTACAAAGATGTGTGAAAATGAGGAATGCATCAAGTCCCTAGGGAAACTATGTATGGACCGTATGAAAACGTATATTTAAAAAGAAAATCAAGTGAAAGGAAAAGCTTGTACATGACCAATGCATGTCCAAAGGAGATTTGTGGTGAAATATCTTCAATGAGCTTCTAAGAGAAGACAGGTGACATTTATGTATATAAGAAATGGAGTCTCATCATGTTTACTGTTATACAATGAGAATGAGAGATGGTTTAAAAACCTCTTATTTTCATAATTTTCATATATTTGACATTTTAGGGCTTCAACCATGTAAAGAGAATAAAGGGTAATGTACTTTGAGACCTTTTCGATACATGCACTGTGACTTTATCTTTTTAAGATATCCATGTGCTCATGTCAAGTGCCTTACATGCAGTTGAGCAACGATTGGGTTAAGAAATCTTGTTCATTGTGTGTTTTATACGAACGGCTGATAAGTAAACGTAAATGTGAAGGTTTCCCTATATATACGAATTATGATTGGATAGATATATAGATCCTTTAAGTAACATATGTTCTACACTATCTAGACTACTAACTATTTTACACCCAAAAAAGAAGAAGGTCTACACTATTGTGTGGGCCATAGAGCTTGAAGAACATATGTTACTTAAAGGATCATGGTTCGAACTACAACATTTTTAAGTATGATTTGTTATTGTAATTGTTTTACATGAAAATAATATCATACTTTTTCATAAATTCTGAAGATTGGTATGAATTCGACCAAGAATCTCACGGTTGTAAAAAGAGAGAACTTAAACAAAAATTGTATACTATAGTAGTATAGTCACATATTATTAACTATTACAATAGAATGTTTTGCTAATTTTTGTCTGATGTCAACAGAAAATAGATAAGCATGAATATCTAAAAATCACAAAACGTGTTAGATGTAAATATATAATATTGGGTCTAATGCAAATTGGAAGTTGCAATAATATGTTTAGTTTTTTTCTTCAAAAAAAATTTTCTTGACTTTCCTCATCATATATATATATATATATATGAATGCAATTGTGGATCACGAAAGCAACACGACACATCTAAGGCCTAATTTTCAGGCCATTTAACTCAACCCAAAAGCTTCCAGCCCATAAAACTTCAGTACTCTCCTACAATAGGAGCCATTTAACTTGATTGAACTATAAATTGTAAGTTTTCTTTATGTGAAACCTGAAACTGAAATAAACAGAGAAAACAGATGAAAACTTCATTTTCTAAAAGATATATACCAGACACTGTGATTGTTGGTTGCATACTTGAAGGTATAAGGAACAGCTTCCTTACTAACTTTATATGGAACATCAATATTCATTTCTCTACTTTAATATTCAGAACTCAAGTCACAGTCAAACTATCACATTTGCTATCGTTTGTTTTTAGTTCTGATACAAACGAATTCCTAAAAGAAAACAAAGAGACAAATAAAGAACTAGCTCACTTGGGATGAGACCGGTCACTGCTCAAATGGGACTCGCACAAACAGTCGACCATGCAGGCTCACAACCGCTGACGTGTGCAGCGGATCGATTCTTGCGGGAAAGTTCACAACCTACCATAACCAAAATCGGAAAACAATTGACAACTATCCTTCAATTAGCAACTAGGGCTCTGTTTGGAGTGTTAGAATCTAACCTTTTTGAAGGGTGTGATTCCCCAAGGATTGTCAAGTTGCTCAGGTTGGCCTGCTATAACTAGCCGCCCTGCAGGGTCTGACTGAACACGGACCTGAAAGAAGAAATCAACTTATATTGAGGAACTAGATTCTGTGTGCAATCACACAAAAAATTACTATGAAATTCATTACAACGGACAACAGTGTGTGTATTTAGATTCGAATCCAGTATATGTTCACATCTATGTCGTAGGAATCAGTAACACTCCAGTGACAAAACACTGATCAAAGAAGCTTTAGAGATTGAATTCCAAGGAGAAAAGCTCACCTCTTCGCGAAGAAGTCCAGGTACCAGGGCAAATATCTCAAAGCAGTCTTTCTGTAAATAAAGACAACAAAAATAAATTTGGTAAGATTTCAGATTCAAAACAAAAACCCAGATTGCAGTTATTTCCCTTTCTTCAGGCAGTGTTGTTTTTGACTTTTTTTCTTTCTCATGTCTCTAGTTTCAAGAGTTGGGTAAGCGTTGCATTATATGAGGGGGGAAGCGGAAGTGGTACTCACAGTTTCTCTGACATTGATCTTCACCCAGTCTGCAGGGGGTCCAACATCTATAACCTCGGCAGTTGACCTATCAAGCCAAAACCATATTATCAATCTTTTGCTCTGATTATAATAAACGAAATGAAAAGACAAGTTACAAAATTCTCTGTATTCATTTAATCTCCTGCGCTATTTCTGAAATGGCAGTTCTTACAACTACCACCCAGAAAACAGTGCTTGTGATCTACCAAACATTGACAATGCAGGGTTTTTCGATGGATAAGATTGTATGGAATTGCACATGGTAAAGCAATCTTGCATAAGCAACACAAAAATACAGGAGATGATTATCTTTCGTAACTGTTTTTCTGATTCGTGTGAAAAAACAAGGTCCATGCCGGTTGTTGTTTTTTGTTTCTGCACACCTGAAAAGAACATTTATACACGGTGGCATTAGGTAATCATTCTGTAGGTAGTGGAGAACAATAGCCATCGCTTAGGAATATTACCAATGTTTTTGAGGTTCTTTTGCTTTGGGGTTGAATTCAAGCCTTTCTCCTGAAAATATATGTACAAACAGAATCATGTTGAAGCGTAAGTTTGTGCATGGTGAATTATGAAACGTGGTAAGGTCTAAATAGAAACCTTAACAATAGGCTCAGTAACCTCCCCAGATCCAAGAAGGCGCTGAGAATGCCAACCTTGCATAGCACGAGCTGCAGCATCTCTTCTTGTTCTGCCTGACCCTGAAGCTTGATGGCTACTTGCCTACATAAGTGCCCTTATATCAATGAGAGAAAAAGGGAAGGCATATAAAGTTTAAAATTCTGTTTTAGGGAGCTTAAATTGGTAATTAGCTGTGTTGTGTACATATTATTTCTTATGTTTCCCATATAACACAAAACGGTACAGCTTTATTCAATCAGATTGCAGAGAGTAGTATTCAACATGTTAAGCTGATATTACTCATGCCCGAAATTTCCATCTGTATAAAATGATTTTATAAAGAACTGCAGAGCTTTCACTTTATCTAATTTAACAACATGGTTTACCTACTCTTAAATTGACCTCCTCTCAAAGTGTTCACCTACCCAAAAGCATAAGAATTACACAATTTCATAGGAATTCTAACCTCCTTTTCAATGCCTGAAGACGGAAGAGAAGCTGAACCAGGAAGGTTAAGCTCACCATTTTGCCTTAAATGCTTCTCATACTCCAAAAGTGCCTGCGGTTGGAAATAAGGATACAAATAATGAAATTTCCACATCTTGATAGGATAGAAATCAACCAGACTCCATGTTAGGAAGGAGTCAATCCAAATAAACTGTTAGAAGGCTACTAAACCACGACATAAATGATAACGAAACCAGCTAGTCTCAGACACACTACTGACAAAAGGAGCAAAAGAACATTGTCTGAATCGAACATGTATGAACTAAACTGAACAAGTACAACCTCATTAATATCAATGCATATTCAGTACTTAGACCAAAAATGAAATTCACCTTTTCATAGAAAATGCGGAATGTCCAGGAGACTGTAGTGCATGTTCTGAATAACAAAAATGTGGAAAGTCAATTTCATACAAGAAAGCGGAAAAGGTTGAAGATTGAGGACAATACAAGCCATACTTTGGAGGATGGAACGATTCTCCAACTTGCCGCCATAGCTTAGATGTGGTGACCTATATAAGAAAATGAAAATCATAGGAATTTTGAATACCACAGACATAGAGTTTCAAGCAACGTGGGCGGTGGGATAGATTTGAGTATAAACTTTCAAACAGAGTAGATGACACTAAGCAAGTTCAGTTGCCAAAACACAGACCTAACATAATTAACACATAACTGCATTGACTTAATTATTTCCGGAAGCCATTCCTTGTTCTTAAATCATCTTCTCATTCATTAGCTATAGTTCACACGTTATACAACCCAAAACGTATAAATCGCATGACCTGTAGATAATAATCTAAAAGATTTTTAACCTCCTAAAGGGGAAGAGGGAGGAGAAGATCTTAGTAAACATAAAATCATTGGAAGTTCGAAAGTAGATCATTACCACATCGTAGCCACCTAACTTGATAACGGCTCTCCAAAGCCTACATTTCAAAGTAAAGCATGCAGACGTTATCACGTCAAACAAGGCATAACCAAAAGTATGGAATTTTCCAAGAATTAAAGCAACACTTCCAACAACTCACTTGAGACAATTTAAGGGCTGTCCGTAAAACTTTGGGGCTTTAAATTCCAGGAAATTCTCCTTGTTGAAGGCCTCCACTTCTTTAATAAACGCCTCTTGATCCTGTGGTGCCCCTGCTTCATCAACTTCCCTGGCCTGTATAAAAACGTGAACTCGTGATGAAATAGAGCCACTGTGATGACCACAGATCTCACAAAAAACAATATTCAACGCTTAACGCAAATGCAGGCAGACTAGTTGTCTGAAATGTGACAGAAAAGTGCTCTCATCACCTCAGCATCACTCAACAACCATGTCTTCCACTTCTTAACACTTTCTTCAGGAACATGAGGACTCGACGGATCCCCCTTCAAAGGATTTGATTCCCCAAGTGTTGTCTCCTCTTGACCGCCATCACTAGTAATCTTCTTTTCAGACTGATCAACATCACCATTCCTCCCATCAACACTGTTCTGACCACCAACCTCTTCATTAGCCTCAATTTGATTAGCAATGGGAGCATCAGATAAATGAACATCACTATCCAAAGTATGAGTCGTATCCTCTGGAACAGGGGACTTAGGTCTTTCAATAGAGTTTAGGTCTTTCTCTAGTTCTGAAGGCTCCTCTACAACACCTTTGGTACCAGACGGCACATCTTGCTCTTGCATTTCAGTATCCGCCATCATGAAGCTAATTCTCTGAGACATAGCATCACAACAACAACGCAGAATTCAAAATCCAGAAATCATAAATAGAAACGCACTATTGATAATTCCAGAGAGAATGCAAGACGCATGTAATCGAGAATTGGAACGCATCAAAACTCTGAGTCCTACTCTCTCACTGATTCGCTATAATTCAAACAGTGATGGCGACTAAAGCATTAGAAAGCAGAGCTTCACGAAATCATGGAGTACATACATAGAAACAAAAGATACGGTTACCGGTTTCGCCGGAAGAAGAAGACGCCGGAGACGGTGGAGTCGTCGCGGGTTAGGGTTCGATAGCAGCCGGCGAAATGGAAGGACGCCGGCGGAGAAAAAGAAGCGAGAAACGGAAAGATATCAATTAAACGGAGAGATATGCAGATCAAAAGATTTATACGGATGATATAATGAACACATGAATTCATTAAGAAAGAAATTAATGCTTGTTACTTGTATTAACTCTTAACGAAGATCTTAATAGCAAAACTTATTAATGATATTTCAGAAAGTTGGACTTTTACGACCCATTTACATAACAAAGCCCATTATTGTAAACTATGGGCTCAATATGTAAGGTATATTATGAATATAATCTTAGGCCCAATTAAACACGGAAGACAACGTAGGTTTCTGCTTGTCTCGATTGTTGTTGTGTTTTTATTTGTTACTAAAGATAGAGAAAGAAATATCGAAGCATTGTGCGTTCATGTTCAATATAGAGTTTTTGTTGTACCAAAAAAATATAGTGTTTGAATCTTTAATTATAGACTAGCTAGCATATAATTAACGTGATTAACTTTACAATTATGGTGATGATGATTTTCTCAGTATGTAGGTATAGTACTTGTCAAAGTGACAAATAATTGCAATTTAATGAATTGGTGTGGATCCAAAGGATAACAAATAGTATGAGCATATTCATTCGAAGCAAAATGGTACAGAATTAAGCAAAGCTTTTTGTCCAAAATTCTAATGAATTAAGGACCATTATTTTTAGGGAATAATAGTCTTTGATGCCCCACATTTCCAATAGTACAAATCAAGATTTTCAATATATGTCAAGTTTGTTATTTTCATTCACGGACATTAAAACGAGTGGAGCATTTCAATTTGACATATCTTTGTCCTTTTCTTTTTGTTACAGATATCTTTTGTTCACGTTCTTTGAATCATCATATTCATAGCTATGAGATCATAGAAATATCAAATACTGTTAATTAACCTCTTTAAAAATACATATTCACAAGTCTCTTGTGTGAGTAGAAATCCTATACAAACAAGTTTATTCATGCTCTAATAAGATAGATAAATAAGAAGATAGCTCATGACATGGCCTTCATTAGGCTTGTTGCATATACAATAAGCTTACATATAAGGAATTAAGGATGGTCTAATATCTCTTGCTTCACATGAGAAGAGTTATAGGATTCGAGTCACATAAGAGATTTTTATTGTAGTGTGTATAATATATCCCACTTCTACAATTATCCAGTCTATTGTGTATTTTTCATTAATAAATCACTAAAATTTGCACTTTGACAATATATACTTAAATATTTGTATCTCGTATATATATATATACATATTTTTAGCACTGTATGATAATTCTAATTATTCGCTAATTGTTTTTTTTTGGTAAGAATTAGTCGACTATTTTGATATTGGGGTTGTTACATTTATATCTTGCATTGAATTTTATGGACGGACACTGGTCGCAGCCTCACACACTAATTTGAATTTTCCGTTATCATTAATATTCGATCGTTTCGTTGGTACGCTTCCATCACACAATTAATTTAAGCCACCACACTATTATCTTATTCTCATTCAGTTTTGTTTCCATTTCAAATTTCTTACGACGCATATGAAAATGTACATTTTTATAACAATTCCCCTTAAAAATAGATGACAAAAAGAAAAATGTTTTTTTTAAAAAAATATATAAAATAAAATAAATAATAAATCTTCAACAATCGATGAACACTTTGCAATATCTCCACACCTTGGGCAAGAACCAGAAAAAAACATGGGGCACGTTTCGTAGTCGATGTGACGAAAGGCATGACGACGGTTACCATATAAATTCGTCTTCTCAGATAAAGCCTTATTATTCTCAATAGTGTTATACGACAATATACGAAACAAACAAAGACCCCGCTTGAGTTGAGTTTTCCAAAAATTGTGGAACTGTTTCCTCTTTCTTTTTGTACATAAACTAGGTTACAAAAAATTGGAAAATATACAAAATCAAAGGACATAAACTTACGAGATATATCATAACTCATAAGTTGTGAAAGTTGGAATTCAAAAAGGAGCTAACTATGAATCTATGATACGTTATTTTGTTGCTTATACGGAACAAAACAATTCCAAAAACAAAGAAGATGTAAAAGTCTGACCCGGATCATGCGGACACCAAGTTGTACATACAAAATATGTAGGATGAAAATATGAAATTCTCTTCCCATATGCATAGAATAATAATTTACCTTAGTTAAAAAGATTAGTTTCTAAGTTTGCCCCAAATAAAGAGATTAGTTTCTTGAAAAAAGCATTTTGTGGATAGACAAGAATTTAAATAGAATGAAGAGGCGACCATGCAAGTGTTGTACTAGGCCAAATTTTGGAGACGCTCTTTCTCTTTCATAGAGAGAGAGTGAGAAAGTTCTGATACGGCGGCTTCTCACTGTCATCTAGCTGTACCACTGACGATAAATCTCTCTCTTCCTCTAAATCGGTTAAAAAATTCATTCCCTTCTTGGATTGCTCTGTTTTCTTCGGCGGTTCTTGCAGCTCCATTGATTCTCTGTTTCCTCTGCTACAGTTAACTTATACTTGCAGATTCTCGCGTTGATAGTAAAAAGATGGTGAAGCTTTTGGAGCTGTTCATAACTTCATCAAAACCAGTCGTTGAGATTCTGTTGATAACATCAGTCGGATTTTATATGGCTCTCGATGGAGTCAATCTTCTTGGTCATGATGCTCGTAAATATCTGAACAACGTCAGTTAATTATCACTTAATTTTACTCTTTTCTTTAATAAATCTAAATGATTCAACTTTAATATGTCTCTGTTTTGTTATCATTTTCTTGATGTGTGTGTATATAGATTGTCTTCTATGTGTTTAGTCCTTCGCTTATTGGAAGCCGTTTAGCTGATAGTGTTACATACGAAAGCTTGGTCAAAATGTAAGTCAATCTCAGATTTTGCATCTTGAGTCTGTAATCTTTGCTCTTTGGTTAATGAAAATGAGGATTTGCAGGTGGTTCATGCCGGTGAATGTTCTGCTTACATTCATCATTGGTTCATTACTTGGCTGGATTGTTATTGTCATCACTAAGCCTCCTTCACACCTTCGTGGTCTCATTCTTGGTTGTTGTGCTGCTGGTAACAAACCTTAACATGAATGTTTCTGATTTCAGAATCTGTTTAACTTGTGTTTTGCTTATGACTGTGGTAATGAATGAAACAAAACAGGGAATTTGGGGAATATGCCACTGATTATAATCCCAGCTGTTTGTAAAGAAAAAGGAGGTCCCTTTGGAGATCCTGAGAGTTGCCAGAAATATGGAATGGGTTATGTTGCTCTCTCCATGGCTGTAAGTTCTTCTTCTTCTTCTTCTTTGTCTTCTTCTTCTTCAAGGTTTTGTAATCAGTATGTCTCATGACAGTACTTGGTAACGTATCAGATGGGATCTATTTACATATGGACTTATGTATACAATCTTATGCGTGTGCTATCGAACTCTCCCGTTGAAACCCCTCCCTCTGTTGAATCCAACTACGACAGCTACAAAGTTCCCCTTATTTCTTCCAAGGAAGAAGAAAACAACCAAAAGGTTTCATCACATATGCACATGATCAGTAACTATTCATTTATCAAAGTTGGTAGTGACTGTGTGTATATGACAGGCTGGGAGGTGGGAAAAAGTCAAGCGGAGATTGGTTTCACTGTCACAAAAAGTCAACCTTAAGACAATTTTTGCTCCATCAACTATTGCTGCGGTTTGTGTTTCAATGGCTCTGTTTTATACATTTGAGACGTCACTCACACTAGTGTAATCTTTCTAATTACCCTTTTTGTTCTTCTGTTTCCAGATGATTGCACTTGTGATCGGGCTCATTACTCCTTTAAGGAAGCTAATAATCGGCACGGAAGCTCCTCTCCGGGTGCTTCAAGACTCAGTAACTCTAGTGGGGTAACTGCAGCTAAAATTAGACCATTATCTTAGCATTAGCTCAACAATGAATCATCTCTTGGAAAAACGTAACTCACTCATTCGAAAGCTTCTTATGTGTCTTGTTTCTTTTGGCTGAAGAGATGGGGCAGTTCCTGCAATGACCATGATTATAGGAGGAAACCTACTCAAAGGTTTGAGGAGTTCAGGAATGAAAATGTCCAGTATTATCGGCGTCTTGGTTGCGCGTTACGTTTTACTGCCTATGAGCGGTGTTTTAATCGTAAGAGGAGCATATAAGTTGGATTTAGTTACATCAGAGCCCTTATACCAATTCGTTCTTCTTCTTCAATATGCTGTCCCACCAGCCATGAATCTAGGTTCATTGCTCTGAAACCAACTCTTTAAAAAATACAGTTACTTCTTTCAGATAAGATCACTTCATTAGTTTCACTTACTCTTGCAGGTACAATTACTCAGTTATTTGGAACTGGGGAGAGTGAATGCTCAGTGATTATGCTCTGGACTTACTCTTTGGCTTCGATTGCACTCACTGTTTGGCCAACATTCTTCATGTGGCTTGTAGCTTAGAATAGACCCCCATACTCATCATGTTACATGTATTGTTTTGTTCCATTGATTCAAGAATTGTTCTTGGACTTCCAGATGATTGGATCAAGTATAATAGAGAACATATACTTATAAGTCTTTTGATACGAACTTTGGACTTACAGTCTGTAACTTACAGATAGAAGATCAAGTCCAGCCTCATCAAGAATCTGCTATTTTGATCCTCATTGTCTTGGGATCCATCAAGAGATTGTGAGGCTTAAAATCTCTGTTATGATACCCAAATCATTCTCTCTTGAAACAGGGTAAAACCAGAGAACAATCTACTTGACTACTTGTGACTGTGGCCATGGCAGAAAGCTATTCCTTTGTTTAGTTTGGTACACCTGAGAAAAATTTCAGATTGTTACATTTGGTTTAATAGACTATTACATATCAGTCAAGTGAGTACAAATGATGAGAGAAAAGAGTGGTGACAAAAAGCTCTAATTGGTGGATTTTGTGATAAATTTCTTTACATCTGTGTCCATGTATCTCAAACCTAATCGTACTCTAAGATCAATTAATGTCTCATCACGTCATATTTGAGATTTTGATGTATAACCTTCCACATCAGGGCTAAAGTGCATGCTAGACTCCAAGATATACTATATGTAATATATAAATTTGTAGCTAGTGAAACTGTGGAAAAACAAAAATTATAGTACTGAAACATTTTAGTTTATGAAACGATTCTTCAGAAAATAGATGACAACAACAGAAGTTTTTTTAAAATCAACGTTATTGTTCTTTACCATACGGTAAACACAATGCGACATATCCACATCTTCAGCAAGAACCACAAAGTAACATGGCACGTTTCCTAGTCGCTGTGACTAAAGGCATGACGATGGTTCCCTTATAATTTGTATTCTTTTTTTCTCAGATAAAGAGTTGGTGGTTATGATACGTTGGTTTTTTCATACGGAACAAAAATAATACTTACTCTATATCTCTCCTTCACTCTTCCTCTAAAAAGGTAACTATACCATTTCATTTGATTTCTCCATAAGTTATCGTCGTTTGGTTCATTGTTTCTTTATCTCAAATCATGTAATATATGGATTAAGTTTGCAGATTCTAACTTTTGGAAGTAGAGATGAAGCTTTTGGAGTTGTTCATAGCTTCATCGAAACCAGTTGTGGAGACTTTGTTGATAACATCAGTTGGATTTTATTTGGCTCTCGACACAGTCAATCTTCTTGGTCATGATGCTCGCAAACATTTGAACAACGTCCGTTTTTTAACTCTCTTCTTTAACAAATAATCTAAAAGAGTTAACTTAAATTTCTCTTTTGTTTGTGTATAGATTGTCTTCTATGTGTTTAGTCCTTCGCTTATTGGAAGCCGCTTAGCTGATAGTGTTACATATGAAAGCTTGGTCAAAATGTAAGTCAATATCAAATTTTGCATCATCTTTAAGCTCACTTGTTATAATGAAAATGAGGATTTGCATTGCAGGTGGTTTATGCCGGTTAATGTTCTGCTCACATTCATGATTGGTTCGTTACTCGGCTGGATTGTTATTGTCATAACTAAGCCTCCTTCACAGCTTCGTGGTCTCATCATTAGTTGTTGTGCTTCTGGTACAAACCTTGACATGATTTTAGAATCTTTTTGTCTTTCTTTGTATCGTATGTTTTGCTTATGAATGTGATGATGAATGAAACCAAAAACAGGGAATTTGGGGACTATGCCTCTCATTATAATCCCAGCCATTTGCAAGGAGAAAGGAGGTCCCTTTGGAGATTCTGAGAGTTGCGAGAAATACGGAATGGGTTATGTTACACTGTCCATGACTGTTAGTTCTTCCTCTCTTGTCTCTCTTCAAGGCTTTTTTTATCAGTGTGTATAAACATGACACTAATTGGTATGTATCAGGCGGGAACGGTTTACTCATGGACTTATATATAAATCTTATGCGTGTGCTATCAAACTCTCCCGTTGAAACACACACACACTCTATTGAATCCAACTATGATGACAGCTGCAAAGTCCAACTAATTTCTTCCAAGGAAGAAGAAAAAGAAGAAGACAACCATCAGGTCTCATTAATCAACAACTCTTCATCATCATCATCAGTGTTATTCATTTTGGCAGTGACTTTGTGTGTGTTTGACAGGTTGGGAGGTGGGAAGAAGTCAAGCAAAGAGTTGTTTCTCTGTCAAAGAAAGTCAACCTTGGGTCAATATTTGCTCCAGCAACTATTGCTGCAGTTTGTGTTTCAGTGGCACCTTTTTTATATACATTCAAGACATTCACACTAGTGTATATCTTTCTTATCTCTTCTTCTTCTGTTTTCTCAGATTATCGCGCTTGTGATTGGGCTTATTACTCCTTTAAGGAACCTAATAATCGGCACCGTAGCTCCTTTCCGTGTGATTCAAGACTCATTAACCCTATTGGGGTAATTGTAGAATAGTCTCATTATCTTAGAAGTAGCTCAACAAATGATTCATCTCTTTGAAAAACTCACTTTTTCTGTGTCTTGTTTCTTTTGGCTAAAGAGATGGGGCCATTCCTGCTATGACCCTGATTCTTGGAGGAAACTTACTTAAAGGAATGAGGAGGTCGGAAGTGAGGAGTTCAGAAATGAAAAACTCCTGCATTATCGGCGTCTTGGTAGCTCGTTACATTTTGCTACCTGTAAGCGGTGTTTTACTCGTGAGAGGAGCATACAAGTTGGATTTAGTAACCTCAGAACCCTTGTACCAATTCGTTCTTCTTCTTCAGTATGCTGTCCCACCAGCCATGAATCTAGGTGCATGGCTTGAAACCAACTCCTTAAAATACAGTTACTTCTTTCAGATAAGATACATCACTAGTTTCCCTTACTTTTCAGGTACAAAGACCCAATTATTCGGCGCTGGGGAGAGTGAATGCTCTGTGATTATGCTTTGGACTTACTCTTTGGCTGCAGTTTCACTCACTGTTTGGCCAACATTCTTCATGTGGCTTGTGACATAAATCCCCACACTCGATCTTGTTATATGTATCCATTTATTCAAGAACTTATTCTTAGACTTCCAGATGACTGGATCATTATAATTGCGAATAGTCTTAAGAACATTAAAGCCGTTAATCCAAATATTCGAATAGAAAGAAACAACAATCAGAAGTGATATATTATGCTAAAGAAAGGATGATTCATAGAGGGGGAAGCAGCACACTAGAGATATGCTTGAAAGAAGCAAAACTAGAAAAACCATAAAACTTGGAAAGATACTAACTGAAGATTTTAAATCCTTAGAGAGAGGACTTTTCTGGCAGATCATCAAAGTAAGGATGCTCCATAGCCATCTTTGCTGAGATTCGTTTCGCTGGCTCGTACTGCAGCATTTTCTGTTCCAGGAAGATAAAAACGCAATTAGTTCGTCTGTTGAGTTTGTTTTGGTAGCTAGTTAATAAACTTTAGACTTACAGATAGAAGATCAACTCCAGCCTCGTCGAGGTTTGGAACAGCAGAGGATAGAGTCGATGGTTTCCACTGTGGGTATTCATGCCAGTTCTTGAGTGTGCTCACTCCTGGCCACATTTCTTCATTGGGTGTCCCAAACAACCTGAGTTGTACACCGGAAAGAGCGGCAAAATGAAAAAAGGTTTTCTTATGTTTGTCATGTAAAAGGTGAAGAATCAACAAAGACTTACTTGAAAATATGGAGGAGCTGTTGGAGCTCAGAGTCTCCCTGAAAGATTGCTTGGTTGGTCACAAGTTCAGCTGTAAATGGTGAAGGAACAATGTTAATTGTTGTTGTTTAGTAACTTAAGATGATATCGCAGTGACTAGTGAAATCAACGAGTCTGAAAAGAACACATACCAAATATGCAGCCAACAGACCACATATCCACAGCTGTAGAGTAATGGGTGGCACCAAGAAGAACCTCTGGAGCTCTATACCAAAGAGTTAATATCTGTTGCAATGAACAACCGATTCAAAACCATAAGTTCTACAATACATACAAAGTGGGATAAGTGCAAGAAGCAGTGTCAAACATTGATTACCTCATGGGTATACTTCTTCATTGGCAGAGTGAAGGCTCTGGCTAAACCAAGATCTGCTATTTTGAGCCTCATTGTCTTGGGATCCATCAAGAGATTGTGAGGCTTGAGATCTCTGTTTTGAAACAAGGAGAAATAGTAAGAAGAAGAAATCTCTCTTCCAAGTTATTATCTAAAATCATTCTCACTTAGAAGTTGAAAACAAGGGAAAGCCAGAGAACAATTCACCTGTGCAATATCCCGTGACCATGGCAGAATGCCATACCTTTGCATAGTTGATACATCAAGCTCTGCAAATAACTTTTCAGAATGTTATGTTTGGTTCAAGTGAGCACAAATGAAGCGAGAAAGAGAGATGACAGTAATAAGGTGGTTAAAAACCTTGATAGTTTGGGTTGGAATGTTCTTGCCAGTGCTACGGAAACTTCTGATGAATTTCTTGACATCAGTGTCCATGTATTCAAAAACCAGGTACAGTACAGTTTTGCCTTCTTTGCTTAGTCCTTGCTTAACATCCATTAACCTGAAAAAGATGACAAATAAAGTTTCCGTATATAATTGATTTTGCAATCACTGGAAAACTAACTGATACAGCGATCCAGATCAAACTCTAGGGAAACATCTATCAACAGTTTCTCAGAGCCAAATCATCTAACAATTAGTAGACTCTTCGAACTGATTACTACGATTTGAAATTGAGATCTATCTAATCTGGAAAACAAGCGAGATAGTGAGAAATCGACTATATAAACCCTAACGCGACTACAAGATCGAGAATATGGGGGCAATTTTATCGAATCAGAGGTAAAACCCTAACCTGACGACGTGAGGATCACGAGCGAGCATTCGCAAAATGGAGATCTCGCGGAGAGTGGTGGAAGGAACGCCTTCTTCGTCCTCATGGAGACGCGTCTTCTTTAGAGCGACGATTTTCCCGGTAGCTTTCTCTCTGGCTCTGTAAACTTTCCCGTATGTCCCTTCACCAACTTTCTCAAGCTTCTCGAAAGCATCCATGGCGGAAACTGCTATAACTCCCTCGTCCATCGCTCTCTAAAATTCTTCTTCTCCGGCGCTCTCTCTCTCTCAGTTGGTTCTTATTGGGAAAGTGAATTGTCGGAGATCAAAGTGTAGATAGGTTATATAATTAAATGAGACCTGAAATTATAGAATCCTTATTCTTGGGCTTTCACAACGGACTGATTTTTCGAAATTCAAACTGGAGCGTGGAGGAGCGGTCTTTTCATAAACGCCTTTTTTTAATTTGCCACGTACTATAGTATTTAATTTTAATTTTTACATTTATTCATTTGTGTCCACTTGTCATATATATCCGTAGGTACTTTGATTTGGTCGCACCATATACAAATTATGATCGAGAAGGCAACAAGAAGATTAGTGAACCCAAACACAGACTTCTTCATTAAAAAAGCATTACTCAAATCCTTTAACTTTGAATATCCTTTTCCTAAACTCAACTTTGAACAATAAAGTTTGCGTAAATCAGAAGACGACTTCAAAATGGAAAGAGAGAGAGAGAGAGAGAGCTAATGAAGTTTATGGTTAAAGGGAAAACCAAAACAATAAAAAAATCTTTAAGCAAATTGCTGACCGCTGGTGGAAGAAGATGAGATCGTAGTGAGAACATCAGTCACCGAGGCCATAACACTCAATGCCGCTTTCAAAACATCTTGAGAGCAACCCGGTTTCACAATCGTCCTCACCTGATCAAGATACTCCTGCAGCTTCTTGATTTTCCCCATGTAATCCTGGTCTTCTACACACAGACTTACCGCCTTTGCATCTGCACCTGGACCATCATACTGGACTGGTCCTGGGTTTCGGTACATATCTTCCATCAAGAATTTCTGCGCGTTTTGTCTCAATAGACTGCAAAATCATTTGACAAATTATATCACTTGATTTCATGTTCATTCTAATCTTTGTCTAATGAGTGAGGAACAAAAGCTTACTCGTATGCTTTTCCTTTCAAGTCAACTGAAGCTGGATGAATTACAGGTCTACCAATCGTAGTAGAACCAGAATTTTGGGACCAACGCTTAACCGTCATCATTGCCTAAGGTTAAACAGAGAAAGAGATTGGGGTCAGTAAAACTGAAACTTGAAGTCAGAAATCAACACATATACTAAACAACTTTAGCCTTATAAATAAGAGACAAAACTCAACTGAGATAGGCGCAGCCCCGCATTTCCATTTGTTTACAGGACTCTTCAGGTTAGTCACTGTCGCCATGTAACCATTCAAACCAGCTGCGAGGATGTGGTAACATACATGTCCAAGAACCTGCATCAAAGTTATAATCAATGGTGTGAATGTCCATAATATTGAAGTTGCAATAGCATTTTAGTTTGGCGATCACATACATAGGCGTAGTCACAATCGAATTTTGATGGAAGAGATCCACGAGCTTGGTAACCAAAAAAGTGACAGATAGCGTTGAATTTCTTCCCTTTGTAGGTTCCTTCTTTCTGTCATTTTCAAAACTTAGTTTTAGGGACAACTTGAATATTCAGGCAAGGTTATTCAAAAAAATTTGAAAAAAATGGATTGTGACAAGTGAAAAAGATGTGCAACATACCAAGCGCTTGTTCATTTCAGTCTCCACAAGATAAGCCAGAAGTTTCTCCGTCTCAATCTAAGAAGAAAGTAAATGAGCAATTAGAATTCCAACTTTTTATAGCACAGTAACTCCATCATTTTCTTTCTTCTTACCTGGGATAGCTGAGCAGAATCATCAGACTCGGGATGGAGAAGTAGCTGCAGAAACAAAGAAGACAATTTATCATAAGAACACATACTCGTTTACATGTGAGAAAAAACAAAGAAAAGTACCATGTCAAAGAATTAGAACCTGTTTCTTAATGAATGGAGGCAAAAACTCAAACAAAGCAGATGACCAAGATGACAACTGAGTAGAAATATTATCAACCTGCACACCCTCCTTAAGCAATCCATGAATTTCCTGCATCGCACAACAACATGTAAATGCTTACTATGTTTTGGAACTCAAGAAACAATAAAAAATAGCACATTAAATGATAAATAGAAATGTTTGCCAGTATTGAATCGTTACCTTCAACAGAGCATAGAGTTCAGGAATACTCTCAACAAGCCCTTCAGGAATTAGGATGACTCCATGATTTTTGTCTGATACAAATAGACAGTTTATCAATAAAGTTAGGGAACAAGCAAAAGACATCACTTCCAACATACCAAAAGCTCGTTTTAGTTATCAGACCTTGTTCGGCTCTTGCTTGAACAGCATCACAGATTTGTTTTATGATGTCAAATATTGTGAGCTTAGATGCTGTAACCTCCTCACCCAGTATCACCTGAGACAATCGCATCAAATGCAAATGAGAAACTAGATGCAGCATTGCCAAGACTATCGATTGAATATATTCAGAATTTGGAAGAATACCATGTTGGGGTGAGACTGAAGTGTACACTCAAGGGCAACATGTGAATGCTTCCGACCCATGAGACGGACAAAGTAATAATACTGGCAATACGGAGGAAAGTATGTTATTGAGAAGAAAATTTGATAACAGAATCATAAGGAACCCAACTTCGCAATTATCAAACCATAATAAATTTCACATTATTAACCAACAAAATATAGGTTGGTTATGAGTGTCCTAGCAATCTTTCTAAAACATGATAACGTTTGGAAGGAATCAACATTTACCTTCTCTGCTGAAAGGGCATCGGTGCAGATATTGCTAATGAGCTGAGAATTCACCTGTACACAGTAGAATGATATTAGTCTAAATAACGAGTTAAAATGTTATTAACCTGAAAAGAACGGTGAGCGAAATGAAAGAATGTTGGCTACAATACCTACAAAGTAAAAGAAAAAAAAGCGCTAGATTTCAAAGTTACCTTGCATGTAGTATCGAAACCAACATTTGCTTCCACAAACTGATTCTTAAGATCTCCATTAATAGTGACCGGAACACCAACTACCTGAAACATATTGGTAATTTCTGCTGTTAGCGATATCAGGTGAAGTGCAAATGTCACTAAAGTGATTCATGATACAAGATCAGACAAAGAAAGAGAAAAACTGGGAAGAAATTAGGACCTTTGTTGAGCATTTTGCTTCAGCAAAAAATTCAGCAAGATGAGCGGCATCTGTGTTTGATGTTACACCTAACAAATAAAAACATTGATTTAGAAAATTCTGGGATGAACTTAAAAAATCATATTTACACAAGTTAAGAACAAAACATCTACTAAAACAGACACCCGAAAAAGAGGAAAAGTAGGTACCTCCAATGATAACTAGGCTATCCAATTTCAAATCCGTGCATGCTTTTAGTGCAGCATTGACCTGTTCGGTTGTTCTAATCTGATCCTTGGTTCTTCCAAGCATATCATAGCCACCTAATACGACATACATTTAAATGCCATATGTCAGAAAGCAGCAGAGATAAAGTTCTGAATAATCTTAATCAAACCACCAACCACCAACCTTGGTTTTTGTAAGTTTGGAGGACCTCATCAGTGATCTCCAGGGTCTTCTGGGCAAAGAGACCTTCAGAACCACCTGTTACAGGTAGCCAAAGTTTCATATTAATGACCAGGCACACATCAATACGGAAGTAAGATGTGACTTTATAGTAAGCAAACAATGAAGTTACAGAAATAAGAAAACCAACTAACAGATAAAAAACAGGGACTTACCCAAAAATCCAAGCAAAGTGTTCTTCGCGTTGTGCACTTTGAGAGCCTCGTATAGACCCCAAACTACATTGTGCCCACCAGGAGCCTGCCTTCCACAGAACACAATTCCGACCCTACAATAGAAAACAACTAGCTCTAACCAACAACAAAACCACAGAACAAGAAATTCCAGAGATCTATAAATATGCAGATGCATGCACACCTCTTCACTGGATGTTCAGTAATGATCTGAGCATCAGCAACTTTAGCAGTTGCCCTGAGGAAATGAGCCAAAGGCTGGCCTAGAGTATGTGGGAAGGCACGGGCAATGATATGAGCATCACCAGCCTTTGCCACAGTGGTTCCATCACCAAGTTCAACACGGACAGTAGTCCCCTGTAATGTACATTGAATCAATAACGAATTAAACTACGAATCATCCAACCAAAAAAAAAACTACGATTCAATCACTGTTCCAGAAAATCACTCCATCATGGTAGTTCACGTTGAAAGGCAATTCTACCTACCACACTAAACTGAAATGTTAAATCAGACGAGTAAGTATAAAAGGATCATAAACCCTAGATCCCGATTATAATAACAGTGTAAACAGATCTGCATGAACGGAAACAACATTGCAAGTTCCTCGAGTAGACAATCAAAATAAACAGCTCGAAGGGATTCAAAATATTCGCGACGTGACGAAATTGTGAGAAAACGAAACAGCAGAAGAGATGATATCAATGAAAAACATAGAGATCCAAACATTGGAGACAGTGAACGAGAGAAGGAAGCAAGAGATCTAAGGAAGATACGAATATACAAATAAAAGGAAGAAGGAGAAGTACCTGGAGACAAGGAGGAAGCTCAGGGTGGTACTGAGATCGGAGTTGTTGAAGAGGAGAGAGTTCTCTGGGGATTCCGAAATCTGAATCCATGGGCGATAACTTTTTAGGTTTTTGTGAGAAATTAGGTTGGTGAGAGTGTCAGAGAGACTCAGAGAAGATTCAGAGAAAGTTTTTTCCTTTGGCCCGTCAAAAGTATTTATATAGTATGCGGGGGACTTGGGCGATACGATCAACCAAACAGCCAAAATTTGGTCTTCTTCTTTTTTTTCTTTCAGTCCACGCTTTTTCTCGATCAGCCCTTGTTATTCTGGTTATTTACGAAAATGCCATTGGATATAAATATATACCCTTACCTTTTTCGGTTTGGTAATGTTTGGTTAGTGACCAAATTGTCTAATTCGGTTTGGTGTTCATATTTTATGGGTTTTAAAAGGTTTTAGACTGCAAATTTATCGAACTGTATGAGTGTACGTTTGGTTTTAAGTTTAGTTTATAAATGCGGTTAGGTTTTGGTTTAGTTTGAGTTGACAAATTCCCCACCTAAGTGCGACCAAACTTTCAAACTAAGAAAAAATAAAAGCAAAAAATAGGATATGATGATATGCTAAAAGGGAGAGTGAATGAGCACCAAAGGATAGGTGAAGGGTAAATACGGAAATAGCGAGAGAAAAAAAAAGAAGATGGAAATATTGGGGAATATAGCATTCAATAGGGAGATATGCTTTTACATGGTAATTACAAAGGAATAAAGGCAAACATATAGTAAAAGATACGACTCTCTCATTCCCTCTTCCCCAAGTATTATTATTGCCTGATAATTGATAAACTACCCATCGAAAATAAATATTTATTATGCACATGGATCTTTAAAAAAATGGATTTGTTTATTATTTGACCTGATTTGGGCTTTTAATAAGGCTTCTTATTTACTCTGTTGACCGTAGGAAAGGCCTGTCATTATTTAAAGATCTACCAACTGAATTTCATCAGTCAGTATCGATGGGATTAGGTATATTAATGGTAATTGTTATTTTCATAATATAGGCCTAGTGTGATAAGACCTCAAAAACAATAAGCTTTGATATTACGATGAGAGTAGGAGTATATAATAAAAGCATAAGATTATGATGATACAAAGGACATCAAAGTTGGTGAACACCTAGAACAACAAAAGGAGTAGGTAAAAGGGGTCAGCTTTGCATTGTGCTTATCTCAACTACCTTATGAGAAGAAAATAATATTTTTTTCTAAAGTCAAATGTTTGATGAGTGTAGTTTGGATAATGCCGCATTAAAAAAAAAAACGTGAAATGACAATCGAACATTGATGATTGGAGGGCTTATTTGTAATTACGATAACTATAGTCAAACGGCCCAAACCATTAATAATAAAAGGTGAATAAAGAATTTTCTGAAAGACGAAGAAGAGAAACGAAATTCGTAGAAATGATCTCGGGCTCGGCGACGGCGAGTCATGGGAGAGTGTTGCTTCCGTCACAAAGGGAGCGACGGCCCGTCTCAACTGGATCAAATATTTTACGTTTCAGAGAAACAGTACCGAGACAATTCAGCCTGATGATGGTGACGAAGGCGACGGCAAAGTATATGGGGACGAAGATGAGGGAGGAGAAACTATCGGAGATGATAGAGGAGAAAGTGAAGGAAGCGACAGAGGTTTGCGAGGCGGAAGAGATGTCGGAGGAGTGTAGAGTTGCGTGGGACGAAGTTGAAGAAGTGAGTCAAGCCAGAGCAGATCTGAGGATCAAGCTGAAGTTACTGAATCAGGATCCGCTCGAGAGTTTCTGCCAGGAGAATCCAGAGACCGACGAGTGTCGAATCTACGAAGACTAAAATTTGAGTTTTCGTGTTTTTAATGATTGTAGCTAATCTCAAAACAGAGGACTTAGAACAGAGACTGATTCTGATTAATAAATCTCAATCGTCCATTGAAACCGTTGTTCATCGTGTTCACTTACACCGATTGATTTGGAATGAAACTCTGCATTTTGGATCTTTTGCTTTGGAACAAAACGGTTGTTTTGATTGTTTATGGATCTAACGATGTGGCCTGTTACTTAATTGGGCCTATAATCTGGATCCGCCGAGTCCGGGCTTTTTAAAGAACTGGCGAATATCATTACACGTGGCCAGATCCATAACTTTGAAAATTTGGTTATTTTTAATTTTTGTGGAAAATTAGAGACCGCTTCTTGCTCTTCTAACTTCACCTCTGCTTTCTTCTTCTCGAGTGAAACAGACAGCCAAATCAAGATTTGACGGTGAGCCAAATTCCATGGCACTGTTTCAGGAGAAGCTTTCATCACTTTCCTCAAGTTATTCGTCAATTCATTCTCTTCCGAGGATTCTCGTGTCCAAGCCTCGTAATAGAATTGCCGTGACAAAGTCCCGTTCGATTTGCAGAGCTTCGTGGCAAGAGGTTTTTGTTGAATTTATCTTCTTACTAGAAATCATCATTTTGTTTTCTCCTCGTTCTTTTTGAAACTTTGCTGTTGTTTTTAGCTCGCCGGAGTGTTGGTTTTCTCGGCGATTCCATTCACTGCGGTTAAAGCAATTGCAAATAGCTCAATAGGAGTTTCTCTACGGCGGAGATTAGAAGAGAAAAAGAAGGAAGCCGTAGAGAATTCTTCAAGATTCAAGTCTAAAGCTCAGGAAGCTAGAAACGACAGGTAAGATTGAGTTTATCAGTGTTTTTTTGTGAAGGCAATGTTTGATAAAATGGTAGATAAATTCAGTTTTCTGCGGCAACGATTATTTGATAGATACATACAAAAGTTCTATGTTACTGTAACTATATGGATCAAACATTTCCTTGGTTTGTTCCTGTAAGTGTGCAGCAAGTGGTATGGAAAAGAACGTCCCCGTTGGTTTGGTCCAATCCCATATGATTATCCTCCATACCTTACAGGAGAACTTCCAGGGGATTATGGTTTCGACATTGCAGGACTTGGCAAAGATCGTTTGACCTTTGATAAGTATTTCAAGTGAGTCTTCTCCTTTCTATTTCTAACCTTAGCTTGTTCTGTAATTAGAGGCTGTCCTGATTCTTCTAACTAACTGTTGACTGTTGTTGTTTCTCATGATTGTTTGTTTGTTCTTTCTACCAATTCATGTGAGTGGACATTATGAAATTCACTCAAGTCGATCATGTTTCTGGTAAATAGTAGTTTAGTCCTATTGCTTGTTTTGCAGCTTTGAAATACTTCATGCTCGTTGGGCCATGCTTGCAGCATTGGGTGCTCTAATCCCGGAAGTATTTGATCTCACTGGAACTTTCCATTTTGCTGAACCCGTATGGTGGCGAGTCGGTTACTCCAAGCTTCAGGTTTCGCTCATTACTTAGCTCTATTTGTTCAAAAACATATTTTTTCACCATCTACTATCAAAGTACTAGTCAGTAGCATGATCGTGTACGCTTTCATTTTCACCAGGGAGAGACATTGGAGTACCTCGGCATCCCAGGGCTTCATGTAGCTGGAAGCCAAGGTGTCATTGTAATTGCCATTTGCCAAGTACTCTTGATGGTAATATACCTCGAGACTTGCTTTCCTTATCTCATACATTTCTCTTATACCAAAAACGTTTTTTTGCTATACAGGTAGGACCGGAATACGCAAGATACTGTGGCATTGAGGCCTTAGAGCCACTGGGAATATACTTGCCAGGAGACATTAACTATCCTGGAGGGACGCTTTTTGATCCCTTGAATCTTTCCGAGGATCCTGTAGCTTTTGAAGATCTTAAGGTTAAAGAGATTAAAAATGGACGATTGGCGATGGTCGCGTGGCTTGGATTTTATGCACAGGCTGCTTTCACTGGAAAAGGTCCTGTACAAAATCTTGTTGACCATGTCTCGGATCCATTACATAACAATCTGATTGCCATGCTTCAGACATGACAATGTGTGAATATATGTACATATATGTCAAAATAGAAAAGACAATGTGTGAAAATGTTTAATACCATATGTTACTTACTTAGCACATGAGATTCGTTGTTTTAAGAGTATTCACATTGTTTTGCTTTATCTCATAGTTTGGTAACCAACATTTAAAAGATAACTACATTAATCACTACCAACGAAAAGGTTGATAATACGACGATATACGTGTTCCATTTTTTGTGGGTGTGATACAAATGATCATGTGTAATGGGATATTTTTTTTGTCCTCGTTTGCAATTGAATCGCATCGTTATCACTTGTTATCAAAAGTTTAGAAACTATATACACGTTTTATTTATGGTATGGTGCGTCATGCGTGTCTTATTGAATTGGGGAGTTGGAGGCTCAAAATAAAACGAAATCGTCTGTGTTCTTTTTTCTTCTCTCAAACCTAAATTTTGCTTTAGTTATCTTCAGTTTTCCATAGTTTGTAACTATGTTTGTATAGCCCATTGTTTTGTTGTTTCTCTAAAATACAATCAATAATATTGATTATGGTCAACATCCAAAGTACTAATCTGATATCGACTGGATGTGTCCTCCTGTAGTTCCAGATTCAGTCATGGGATCTTATCATACTGTGAATTTAAAAGTTGTGTACCATTGTGAACAAAAAAAAAAAAAAAGA
>Ga0041059_1000575_pt1 | contig 28267 bp, 20 predicted proteins | sample AraColnosormetaG_FD_56232 | JGI IMG/M metagenome (GOLD analysis project Ga0041059, IMG submission 56232) | Arabidopsis roots microbial communities from North Carolina, USA - Col MF nosort | ecosystem: Host-associated > Plants > Roots > Unclassified | place: USA: North Carolina | collected... | reverse complement strand
GTTCATGAATGAAATAGTACTGATATCAAAACTCCAACACAGAAACTTAGTCCGGGTTTTGGGATGCTGCGTCGAAGGAACAGAGAAGCTATTGATTTATGAGTTTATGAAAAACAAAAGCCTTGATACTTTTGTCTTTGGTGGGTCACAACTTGCCTCTTTCTTGTAGCATTCCTCTCTCTATATGTCGAACTGCTTGTTTGATAGTTTTTACACGGTGTTTTTGCTTAGATTCAAAAAAAAGGCTTGAGATAGATTGGCCAAAGAGATTTGATATCATTCAAGGTATTGCACGTGGACTTCTCTATCTCCATCGTGACTCACGCCTCAGAATAATTCACCGAGACCTGAAGGTCAGCAACATTCTTCTGGACGAGAAAATGAACCCGAAAATATCAGATTTTGGGTTGGCTCGGATGTTTCATGGAACCGAATATCAGGATAAAACTCGCAGGGTTGTCGGAACTCTGTAAGAACCATTCTTCAATAACATATTAAACTAGATTGGTAAGTCATATACTAAAATGGGTACAACTATTTGATTTTTTGAACAGAGGTTATATGTCTCCTGAGTATGCATGGGCTGGAGTATTCTCTGAGAAATCAGACATCTACAGCTTCGGAGTTCTACTGCTAGAAATCATCAGCGGAGAGAAGATCTCGAGGTTCAGCTATGGCGAAGAAGGAAAAACACTTCTTGCATATGTAAGTAAGAGTGTAAGACTTTATGTTTTCATACACTTGCAGAGGTTTTAAAAGGTTCGTTGCCCTCGTATTCTTAAGATCTGAAACTAACACAGGCATGGGAATGTTGGTGTGGAGCCCGAGGAGTTAATCTTTTGGACCAAGCTCTTGGTGATTCTTGTCACCCATATGAAGTTGGAAGGTGTGTCCAGATTGGTTTGCTTTGTGTTCAATACCAGCCTGCAGACAGACCAAACACACTTGAGTTGCTTTCTATGCTTACCACAACATCAGATCTTCCTCTGCCAAAACAACCTACATTTGTAGTGCACACGAGAGATGGCAAATCTCCGTCAAATGATTCGATGATCACTGTCAATGAGATGACAGAGTCTGTGATCCATGGACGTTGATCAACATTGTGTGATGGAAACTTTTGATGACTTTCATTCACAATATTTTCTTAGTGGATTTCATTCCATTATGTAAAAAGATAAACTTACATCGAAAATTATGCTAAAAGGTTTGTTGAAAGAGATGAGACAAGAGTTGGTCATTTCCTAAACTTCCAATTTAGTTCACCAAAGATTATCCAAGTTGAGTTTCCTAAACATCTATTTTGTGTCATTTATATCTGCCATTCTCTTCTTTGAGACTATAGACATCATTCATGTGAGTGTGTTTTGTTTCGATTAAAGCCTTAAAGTCGGCAACTTTGACTAGAAGTAGTTAAGCCCAGGTCGAGACTTCAGCAACGGTGACATTAGCAAGCCTTTGAATGGTATGTCTTGGAACGTTAGGATTACGCAGCTACTTTGACCACATGTAGATTAGCCCAGATGGTGGAAGTTGCATTCATTGGTACTATTTGTCTCAAGAGTCAAGATATAGGTCCCGGCAACATTAGCAATGCTATGAATACGCACTAAACGTGTTTGATGAAATGCCTGAGCGATATACAAAGTTTCCAACGCTGGCCACAAGGAGTTGGGGTTATGTTTAAATACGTACAGTGTTTCAGGTTAGCTTCACTTTCTAGTTTGCACTTTATCTATCAATAAAGTTATATAACGTTTGAAAGAAATTTCTAAATCTGTTTTGCCTTTTGGAAATTGAAAAAGCTGCAAACTTAATTGCTGTGTAGGTTTGACTTATGAGAGACCAAAATGTGGAAAAAACAAAACTCATTTACTAGATTCTATCTTTAAGGAAGAGTAACATGGAACTTCTTGTCAAGGCTGTCTATACAGATTATTTTAATGCTTATGTTTAGATTATAGTTATAATTATTCTCTTTGACAAAAGAAAACATAATCAACTAGTGCAATGCTTAAGATATAGAGGATAACATGAAAGTCTTGATTTCTTTTGTCTCATTGATCTCTGTTCCTCTACGTAAAGTTTTGCTCATATGTACAAACTTCCACAAAGAAATTGTGCAGACAAACAGGAGTACACTGTACACATGAGAAAGATGGGTATGGTTATATTTGCTTGCTTGCTCTTGCTGATTATATTTCCAACTTTTGGCTATGCAGATATAAACACATCAAGTCCTTTGTCAATAGGACAAACTCTGAGTTCCCCTGATGGAGTTTATGAGCTAGGCTTCTTCAGTCCTAATAATTCTCGGAAACAGTATGTTGGGATCTGGTTCAAGAACATCGCTCCTCAAGTGGTTGTCTGGGTGGCTAACAGAGATAAGCCAGTCACAAAAACTGCGGCGAATCTAACTATTAGCAGCAATGGGAGTCTGATCTTGCTTGATGGTACGCAAGATGTTATTTGGTCAACAGGAGAGGCTTTCACATCCAACAAGTGTCATGCTGAGCTTTTAGACACCGGAAATCTTGTTGTAATTGATGATGTTTCCGGAAAAACTTTATGGAAAAGCTTCGAGAATCTTGGTAATACTATGCTGCCTCAGTCTTCTGTGATGTATGATATTCCCCGTGGAAAGAATCGTGTGTTGACCTCATGGAGAAGTAACAGCGATCCATCGCCTGGGGAATTCACACTGGAGTTTACGCCACAAGTCCCCCCACAAGGCCTTATAAGGAGAGGCTCATCGCCCTACTGGAGAAGTGGTCCATGGGCAAAAACAAGATTCTCTGGTATACCTGGAATTGATGCATCATATGTAAGTCCATTCACTGTTCTCCAAGATGTAGCAAAGGGCACAGCATCCTTTTCTTATTCCATGTTAAGAAACTATAAACTGTCGTATGTAACGCTAACATCAGAGGGGAAAATGAAGATCCTCTGGAATGATGGAAAAAGTTGGAAGCTTCACTTTGAGGCTCCAACAAGCTCATGTGATCTATATCGTGCTTGTGGTCCTTTTGGTTTGTGTGTGAGATCCAGAAATCCAAAGTGCATATGCTTGAAAGGGTTTGTACCAAAGTCAGATGACGAGTGGAAAAAAGGGAATTGGACAAGTGGGTGTGTGAGACGTACACAATTATCTTGCCATACGAATTCTTCTACAAAAACACAAGGCAAAGAAACAGACAGCTTCTACCATATGACCCGTGTTAAGACTCCAGATCTGTACCAACTTGCAGGCTTCCTCAATGCAGAACAGTGCTACCAAGATTGCCTAGGCAACTGTTCCTGCACAGCTTTTGCTTATATTAGTGGAATTGGATGCTTGGTATGGAACCGGGAGCTGGTAGACACAGTTCAATTTTTATCTGATGGGGAATCTCTCTCCCTTCGGCTTGCAAGTTCAGAATTGGGTAGGAATGAAAGGCCCTTATTACATTTGAAGTTTCAGCTTTCTTTATATGATGTTTTTTCCCTCTGCAGCATGGTTTTAAGTTTTTGTTTTTCTGGTGATTATTTCAGCTGGTAGCAATCGAACAAAGATTATTCTAGGTACTACTGTCAGCCTATCTATTTTCGTAATCTTGGTCTTTGCCGCTTATAAGTCCTGGAGATACAGAACAAAACAAAATGGTGAGACACAGGCACTTTGTTCTCACTCACTCTCTTTCCTTGTCCTCTTTTTTAATCTAACTCGGTACCAAATCCGAAGCAAATTAATCTCTTCCTCTTCATCTGATACACACTACATTTCTAGAATTCTTAAGTTGTGTCCCAAGGTACAGTCTCAGGTTGACAGTTCTTTTGGGAAGTCTATATGGTCAGTTTAAAGCTAGATGTCCTAACGGTTAATATGTTCGCTTCTATTGAAAGTCAATGCTTATGCTAATAAACTGCTACAAATTAAGCACTAATACATGCACACTTGTTACTCGTAGAACCAAATCCTATGTTCATCCACAGTTCACAAGATGCATGGGCGAAGGATATGGAACCACAAGATGTCTCAGGCGTAAATTTATTTGATATGCATACTATACGTACTGCCACCAATAACTTCAGTTCCTCAAATAAACTTGGGCAAGGTGGATTTGGTCCAGTGTATAAGGTAATGTATCATTCTGTTCTATTTACCTTTTCTTGTTTTCCTATTCTGTATTTTCTTCTTCTGTAGATGACTATGTGCAACTATTCTTCCAGGGAAAGTTGGTAGATGGAAAGGAAATAGCCGTTAAACGCCTTTCTAGCAGCTCTGGACAGGGTACAGATGAGTTCATGAATGAAATAAGACTAATCTCCAAACTGCAACATAAAAACTTGGTTCGGCTTTTGGGATGCTGCATCAAAGGAGAAGAGAAACTGTTGATTTATGAGTATCTGGTGAACAAAAGCCTCGACGTGTTCCTCTTTGGTCAGTCCTCTATAACTCTATTCCATTGACCTCTTCGTTCTTCCATCATATGAGAATTATGAAATGTGTCGTTGTCACTACTATCACTGATCTGTACTATCTTATTGGATAGATTCAACTCTGAAGTTTGAGATTGATTGGCAAAAGAGGTTCAACATCATTCAAGGTGTTGCACGTGGACTTCTCTATCTCCACCGTGACTCACGCCTCAGGGTAATTCACCGAGACCTGAAGGTCAGCAACATTCTTCTGGACGAGAAAATGATCCCGAAAATATCAGATTTCGGATTGGCTCGGATGTCTCAGGGAACGCAATACCAGGACAACACTCGCAGGGTCGTAGGAACTCTGTAAGAACCATTCTTCGAAAACATTCTCTACAAGATTCATAGTCATGATATTCCATATAGGTGAACCTATTTGATGTTTGAACAGAGGATATATGGCTCCTGAGTATGCATGGACTGGGGTATTCTCTGAGAAATCAGACATCTACAGCTTTGGAGTTCTACTGTTAGAAATCATCATTGGAGAGAAGATCTCAAGATTCAGCGAAGAGGGAAAAACTCTTCTTGCATATGTAAGTTTTTTGGTAAACTTGCATATGTAAGTTAAGACTTAGGTTTCCTACACTTGCAGAGTTTCTTGCTCTAATATTCTTAGGATGTGAAACTAAATAACAGGCATGGGAATCTTGGTGTGAAACCAAAGGAGTTGATCTTCTTGATCAAGCTCTTGCGGATTCTTCTCATCCAGCTGAAGTTGGAAGGTGTGTCCAGATTGGTCTACTCTGTGTTCAACATCAACCTGCAGACAGACCAAACACACTTGAGTTGATGTCAATGCTCACCACAATATCAGAACTTCCATCACCAAAACAACCTACGTTTACAGTGCACTCTAGAGATGACGACTCTACATCTAATGATTTGATCACCGTCAATGAGATTACACAATCTGTGATTCAAGGGCGTTAAAGAAACAGTGTGTGATCGAAATTTGTTCGAATTTGAAGTGTGGGTTCTGCTCAGGTAAATTAAAGTGATCAACTTTTCTTCATTACCTTTTAAAAATATTTTCTCTACTTGTAAAAGAGTTTGTACTCTTTATTGTTGTCCATGTGCTCATGAAGCTCCAATGTTTTCGTTGACTTGGTCACAAACTCAAACAAACAGGTCATCATCATTTTTTTATTATATTCTTTAACGGTTTTATAAATTTAAGATAAACGGTCGAAATTAAAATCACAATGGTTAAGTTCGAGTTTTTGAGGCAATTGTGAATTTGTGAGTTCATTTATTCTTCTTCTGGTCAAAGTTTGCAACTTTTGGCTACAAGCACATATTTTTCTGAGTCGTCGTCACTGTCTCTGTCTCTTCAAAGTCCCACGATAGTTGAAGTTTACTTTGAATCTGGCTCATCTGAATTATGCATTGAATGTGTTCGATGAAATGCCTAAACGAGAATTTAAATTGGTTTTATCATTCTTTTGTTTTTTGCTGGTCTTCTAAGGTTTTGGATCTTCACTTTGCAACTTGCAAAACGTTTGTCGGTAATTTCCAGTTTTGTGTTGTCCTTCTCGAAGAATGCAAAAGCTCAACTTCTTGGCTTAGTAGAAACGAGAAAGTTGACTTATGAGTACCACACGTTATTTTCTGTGGACAGTAAGGTTGGGAGATTCTTTGTCAAGGTCGTCTATTATTTTATTATTTTTGTTTCTCTCTTTGCTGGTCAATAGGGTATTGTTTAGTACTTGTAATATTCAAAGAAGTAGTGTGAACCAAGATCTAGATATTTAATTATCTCAGGATACGTTAACATAAAAGTTTTTTTTTCTCTTGGTCTCAATGCTCACTCTATCCCCATGAAGTTTTGCTCATACTCAAGTTATCTTGCAGAGAAATAGAAAAAAGATGGGTATGGTTTTATTTGCTTGCTTGCTTTTACTAATCATATTCCCAACTTGTGGCTATGCAGCTATAAACACATCAAGTCCTTTGTCAATAAGACAAACTCTGAGTTCTCCTGGTGGATTTTATGAGTTAGGCTTCTTCAGTCCTAATAATACTCAGAATCAGTATGTCGGGATCTGGTTCAAGAAGATTGTTCCTCGTGTAGTTGTGTGGGTGGCTAACAGAGATACGCCAGTTACTAGCTCTGCAGCAAATCTCACTATCAGCAGCAATGGGAGCCTGATCTTGCTTGATGGGAAACAAGATGTTATTTGGTCAACAGGAAAAGCTTTCACATCCAACAAATGTCATGCGGAGCTCTTAGATACCGGAAATTTTGTTGTAATTGATGATGTTTCAGGGAATAAATTATGGCAAAGCTTCGAGCATCTTGGTAATACTATGCTGCCTCAGTCATCATTGATGTATGATACTTCTAATGGCAAGAAGCGTGTGTTGACTACATGGAAAAGTAACAGCGATCCTTCGCCTGGGGAGTTCTCACTGGAGATTACACCACAAATCCCCACACAAGGCCTTATAAGAAGAGGCTCAGTACCTTACTGGAGATGTGGTCCTTGGGCAAAAACAAGATTCTCTGGGATATCTGGAATTGATGCATCATATGTAAGTCCATTCAGCGTTGTCCAGGATACAGCAGCCGGCACAGGATCTTTCTCTTATTCCACATTAAGAAACTATAATCTCTCATATGTTACGCTAACACCAGAAGGGAAAATGAAGATCCTCTGGGATGATGGAAATAATTGGAAGCTTCACTTGTCTCTCCCAGAGAACCCATGTGATCTATATGGTAGATGCGGGCCTTATGGTTTGTGTGTGAGATCTGATCCCCCAAAGTGTGAATGCTTGAAAGGGTTTGTACCAAAGTCTGATGAGGAGTGGGGAAAAGGAAACTGGACAAGTGGGTGTGTGAGACGTACAAAATTATCTTGCCAAGCAAAATCTTCTATGAAAACACAAGGCAAAGACACAGACATCTTCTATCGTATGACAGATGTAAAGACTCCGGATCTGCACCAATTTGCAAGCTTTCTCAATGCCGAACAGTGCTATCAAGGTTGTCTAGGCAACTGTTCTTGCACAGCCTTCGCCTATATTAGTGGAATTGGATGTTTGGTATGGAATGGGGAGCTAGCAGACACCGTTCAATTTTTGTCTAGCGGAGAGTTTCTCTTCATTCGTCTTGCAAGTTCAGAATTGGGTAAGGATAAAATACATTTCTTCCGAGATTATGAAATTCAACTTTCTTTATAATGTTTTGTAGCAGCATGATTTAGCGTTTTTTTATCTGTTTCTGGTGAATATCTCAGCTGGAAGCAGTCGAAGGAAGATTATCGTAGGCACTACTGTCAGCCTTTCCATTTTCTTGATCTTGGTATTTGCTGCAATTATGTTGTGGAGATACAGAGCGAAACAAAATGGTAAGAGACTGAGAAACTTAGAAGCTTTCTCTCTCTCTCTCTCTCTGTTACTCTCTTTTCCTCTATATCGAAACTGTAGTAAAAGACACTTCTATATATACACACTAATTAGTCTATAATCTGTCAAATCTTGACGTTAAGCCTTTGGTTGTTAAACTGCTACAAATCAAGCAATACAACATGCACATATCTTATTCGTATTTCTGTTGTCTTTGATACTTTATAAGATGCATGGAAGAATGGTTTTGAACGACAAGATGTCTCCGGCGTCAATTTCTTTGAGATGCATACAATACGAACTGCCACCAATAACTTCAGTCCTTCAAATAAACTTGGTCAAGGTGGATTTGGTCCAGTTTACAAGGTATGTGAAATTATGTTTTAGTTCCTCAAATGGAAAGTTTGGTGTTCTCTAGATAACTTTCTGCAACTTTTTCCAGGGAAAGTTGGTAGATGGGAAGGAAATAGGTGTTAAACGCCTTGCTAGTAGTTCCGGTCAGGGTACAGAGGAGTTCATGAATGAAATAACACTGATCTCAAAATTGCAACACAGAAACTTGGTTCGGCTTTTGGGATACTGCATCGACGGAGAAGAGAAGCTACTGATCTATGAGTTCATGGTGAACAAAAGTCTCGATATTTTTATATTTGGTATGTCTTTTATTCCATACATCTCTCGTTATTCCTTTTCCTTCCATCTTATGAGACATTTTTAATGTGTCACTTTCACTAATCTGTTCTACTTTATTGGCTAGATCCATGTCTAAAGTTTGAGCTTGATTGGCCAAAGAGATTTAATATCATTCAAGGTATTGCGCGTGGACTTCTCTATCTCCACCGTGACTCACGCCTCAGAGTTATTCACCGAGACCTGAAGGTCAGCAATATTCTTCTGGACGACAGAATGAATCCAAAAATATCAGATTTTGGATTGGCTCGGATGTTCCAGGGAACCCAATATCAAGACAACACTCGCAGAGTTGTAGGAACTCTGTAAGAATCTGTCCACAACAACATTCTTAAGAAAGGATTTATAGTATAGTCTTATATATTGACATTTTAGTGAAACTATTTGATATTTGAACAGAGGATATATGTCTCCCGAGTATGCATGGGCAGGATTGTTCTCTGAGAAGTCTGATATCTATAGCTTCGGAGTTCTGATGTTAGAAATCATCAGCGGAAAGAGAATTTCACGGTTCATCTATGGTGATGAAAGCAAAGGCCTTCTTGCTTATGTAAGTGAAACAACTTACTGTTTTAACAATCTAATATTTCATCAAATGCAGACACTTCCCTGTTTCCTTTTCTAAAACACTTCTTCACATTCTTTAGACATGGGATTCTTGGTGCGAGACCGGGGGATCAAATCTACTTGACAGAGATCTTACTGATACATGCCAAGCATTCGAAGTTGCGAGATGTGTTCAGATTGGTCTGCTCTGTGTTCAACACGAAGCCGTCGACAGACCCAACACTCTTCAAGTACTATCCATGCTTACTTCAGCAACAGATCTTCCAGTACCAAAACAGCCAATATTTGCAGTGCATACTCTAAACGATATGCCAATGTTACAGGCTAATTCTCAAGATTTCTTATCTGTAAATGAGATGACAGAATCTATGATCCAAGGAAGGTAAGCCTAAGGATCTTGTTATCTCACTACAGAAGTAGTAGTATATACTTGTAAATTCATGAACATTTAAAGCTTAAGATTTTGATATCTCACTCTATTTTCTTAAGCATGTGATCTCATAAAGCCCCAATATTGCGTTGACACGTCATCATTTTCGGTATAATATTGTTATTAAGCGTCGCAAAGATAAAAATATGCTTTTTGATGACTTCTCTGGCATTCTCTTCTCTGCATTTTATAAGATCATGTTGATGGAAAGTCTTCGACTTTGGTTACAAGCGTCGATGCCCAGTTGGTTAGATTTGGATTTCTCCGCTATACTTTGTTTCTTTGTAATTAAAAACCATGTTGCTTCGAACTTTGGAACGTTTGGGTTATGCACTGAATGTGTTCGATGAAATGCGTGAACGAGAATTTAAAATTCAAAGTTTTGGGCAGTGGGGGCCCAATGTTTGAAGCCGCCCATGAAAAGTCATACCTCCACTATAGGAAATCGGAGCTAGAACTCTGCACTCTTCTTCAGGTAAGCTTCTCCTAAATCCAAAGTCTGTTGCTTTCGATTTCATATCAGGGTAACATTCTTTCCCAATGAATTGAAAAGTTCTTGTGTTGGTATTTATTCCCCAAATTTGATTAATCTACAGAGGAAATAGAACTTTTAGCTGCAAGTAAAATGTTGCAAAAACGTTCTTGTGCTCTGTTACTTTCTAGAAAATGGAGAAAGTTTTAGCTGCAAGTAAAATGTTTTGCTTTTGTCTTTCTGTTACTTTCCTAGAAAATGTGTTGGCTTTATTTATGGTTAAGGCCCAGAGATGGGAATATACAAAGTTATCTTCTAAAGCAACATGGAATATAAAACTAGTAAAACATTTAGTTTTTTGACTTCTAATTTGGTGTCACCGTGTGATTTTGTGAATGGAAAGATGTGACTCTAGTGGTCAACGAGGTCTATGATTTTTCTTTCCTTTTTTATATTGCGGTCACGATGGCTTTACTAGTTATTATAATAATATAAGTTAGGAGTCTCCATAGATATACCATCCAAGAGGTTTCATATTTTATTTGTTCTGTTATTGCATTGACTTTATAAAGATTCATACATTCAAATCCTTAGAAGAGCTCTTGCATATCGTATGGGAAAGATTGGTATTGTTTTCTTTGCTTCGTTGCTCTTCTTGCTAATTATATTCCCAAGTTGTGCCTTTGCAGCTATAACCAGAGCAAGTCCTTTGTCAATAGGACAAACTCTGAGCTCCCCTAATGGAACTTATGAGTTAGGGTTCTTCAGTCCAAACAACTCTCGGAATCAGTATGTTGGGATCTGGTTCAAGAACATCACCCCTCGGGTTGTTGTCTGGGTGGCTAACAGAGATAAGCCAGTTACAAACAACGCAGCGAATCTCACTATCAACAGCAATGGGAGCCTTATCTTGGTTGAGAGAGAACAAAATGTTGTTTGGTCAATAGGAGAAACTTTCTCTTCTAACGAGCTTCGTGCTGAGCTATTAGAAAACGGAAATCTTGTACTCATTGATGGAGTTTCAGAAAGAAACTTATGGGAAAGTTTCGAGCATCTTGGTGATACTATGTTACTTGAATCATCTGTGATGTATGATGTTCCGAATAACAAGAAACGTGTTTTATCTTCTTGGAAAAATCCCACCGATCCTTCACCTGGAGAATTCGTAGCTGAGCTTACGACACAAGTACCTCCGCAAGGCTTTATAATGAGAGGATCCAGGCCTTACTGGAGAGGTGGTCCATGGGCAAGGGTAAGGTTCACCGGCATACCAGAAATGGATGGATCACATGTAAGCAAATTCGACATTTCCCAAGATGTTGCAGCCGGCACAGGATCTTTGACTTATTCATTAGAACGAAGAAATTCGAACCTGTCGTACACTACGCTCACATCAGCGGGATCGTTAAAGATCATTTGGAATAATGGCTCTGGTTGGGTTACTGACTTGGAGGCCCCTGTAAGCTCATGTGATGTTTATAATACATGTGGACCTTTTGGCTTGTGTATAAGATCTAATCCCCCAAAGTGTGAATGCTTGAAAGGCTTTGTACCAAAATCAGATGAGGAGTGGAATAAAAGGAATTGGACTGGTGGTTGTATGAGAAGAACAAATTTATCTTGTGATGTGAACTCTTCTGCAACAGCACAAGCCAATAATGGAGACATCTTCGACATAGTTGCAAATGTGAAGCCTCCAGACTTTTATGAATATCTAAGTTTGATCAATGAAGAGGATTGCCAACAACGTTGTCTTGGAAACTGTTCTTGCACGGCATTTTCCTATATTGAACAAATTGGATGTTTGGTATGGAATCGAGAGCTTGTGGATGTAATGCAGTTTGTTGCTGGAGGAGAAACTCTTTCCATTCGTCTTGCAAGTTCTGAGTTAGGTACGGCATTAAGCTGAGCATAAAGTAATTCTAAAAAATTTCGAGTTTCTTCGTGATGTTCTTGTTTGCTGCAGCATGGTTTACAGTTTTATTTTATGGTGCATCTCTCAGCTGGAAGCAATCGAGTGAAGATTATTGTTGCTAGCATTGTCAGCATTTCTGTTTTCATGATCTTGGTTTTTGCCTCTTATTGGTACTGGAGATACAAAGCCAAACAAAATGGTGAGACACTGAAATGCGTAGTAGCCCTTATTTCTCTGTTTTCTTTTCAATCAGCTACGTTAGTGTAGCCTTTGAATGCTAATTTTCTACAATTTAGTACTGACTTGGATACTTGTAAATCATAGATTCAAATCCTATACCATTGGAGACATCACAAGATGCATGGAGGGAACAACTGAAACCACAAGATGTAAATTTCTTTGATATGCAAACCATATTAACTATCACCAATAACTTTAGCATGGAAAATAAGCTTGGTCAAGGTGGATTCGGTCCAGTGTATAAGGTAAACTTTATCATGCTTTATCTACTCTTTTTCTTTTGTCATCCTCTTTCTTGTTCACCATATGACTATCTCCAACTGTGGATCCAGGGAAATCTACAAGATGGGAAAGAAATAGCCATAAAACGCCTTTCGAGCACCTCTGGACAGGGTCTAGAGGAGTTCATGAATGAAATAATACTCATCTCGAAACTCCAACACAGAAACTTGGTCCGCCTTTTGGGATGTTGCATTGAAGGAGAAGAAAAGCTATTGATTTATGAGTTTATGGCGAACAAAAGCCTCAATACCTTTATCTTTGGTCAGTCCCTTATTGTGCATATCTCTGCATCTTTCCAATTATATTCATCATGTGGAACTCTTGTACCCTTGTTTATGTGTGAAGCTGACCAATCTGTTTTTAATTTGGCTAGATTCGACGAAAAAGCTTGAGCTTGATTGGCCCAAGCGGTTTGAAATCATTCAAGGTATTGCTTGCGGACTTCTTTATCTTCACCGCGACTCATGTCTTAGGGTTGTACACCGAGATATGAAGGTCAGCAACATCCTTTTAGACGAGGAAATGAACCCAAAAATATCAGATTTTGGATTGGCTCGGATGTTTCAAGGAACCCAACATCAAGCCAACACTCGCAGGGTTGTTGGAACGCTGTATGTATCTCTGCCTCCTCTATAGATAGATAACAAGCGTTTACTTGTTTAAATAATCAACCTGAGGAATTTTTGTCAAAATGAACAGCGGATACATGTCTCCAGAGTATGCTTGGACAGGCATGTTCTCTGAGAAATCCGACATCTACGCATTTGGAGTTCTGCTATTGGAAATCATAACCGGCAAGAGGATTTCAAGTTTCACCATTGGAGAGGAAGGCAAAACTCTTCTTGAATTTGTAAGCCATTGCCCTCTATATCCTCCTTGAATCTGAGTATAAATCAAAATGTTTCTAATAGGACTGTGTTCATCGAATTTGAAGGCATGGGATTCTTGGTGCGAAAGCGGTGGATCGGATCTACTGGACCAAGATATCTCTAGCTCGGGTTCTGAATCCGAAGTAGCGAGATGTGTTCAGATTGGTTTGCTCTGTATTCAACAACAAGCCGGGGATAGACCCAACATTGCACAAGTAATGTCAATGCTTACAACCACAATGGATCTTCCGAAACCAAAACAACCCGTATTCGCAATGCAAGTCCAAGAGAGTGATTCAGAGTCTAAGACTATGTACTCTGTCAATAATATAACACAAACTGCTATAGTTGGTCGATAAAAGCAATGATCACACATGTCTACAAAAGAATCTCATTGTAAATTTTAGAGGTTTTAATATTCAAAAAAAGGTGACCTTGGTTATTGTAAAACAACAAAACAAAAACCATTTAATCCTTATGCACGAGGGATAGAGACAGAGATATTACTTCAACAGTACGGCACAAATCTCCAAAGGCACGACGAATATTTGTGTTATTTGAGTTTTGACTTAATCTTCCCAAGCCAATACAAATCGAGAGTGTGGCTTGTTTCTCACGGCCTTTGAATTCTTTTTTATCTCTAAAGTTGTTGTCTTTCTTTTATCATCAATTGTGTGTTGTTGACATTGTTTCTCAGCCAAAGTTTGAGACTTTGGATCGAATCACTTATGCCCAGATGATCTCTGCATGATTAATCACAATTTCTTTTTAAAAAATTGTTTAGTCTTGCACTATTTAAGGTTTGACCGCTTCTACAATAAGATATGCACTGAATGTGTTCGACGAAATGACTGAGTGAGATTTAACTTTCAAATATTTTGACTTCGTGCGGTTTCTTTTTTCAACAGATTTACCAAAGAGACATGTTGAAGCGACTCGAGAAAGTAGGTACATTGAATTGCTCTTAATTGAGAGAACTGTAAGTAAACTAAAATTTGTGTACTGTGTTATTATTATTAAGCTGGCTTATCTAATAGTGGTTTTGTCATTATATCACTCTTAGGAGATTATTCGAGAAATGGAAAGCTTATGTAACATCCAGGTAAATTCTGCAAATGGGTCCTGTTTAATTGTGTTAATCTCTTTCATGGAATGGAAGGTGACAAGTGTGAAAGCTTAAAAGTATTTTTCAGAGGTTGGAGAAAAAGTTGACTTCTTTTTAGACTTAATGCAATTGGAATGTTTCAATGTTTTATTGTTTATTCTGTTTAATATTAGAAAGGAACATATTGCATTATTGTACCAGAGAGAGAGCTGAACTTTGAATAAGTCAAGTTTTGTGAACAAAAGCTTGGTCAACTTATTAGGTGTCTTAAGTAGAAGCAGACCCCATGAATTTTTATGTATATACATGAAACTTGAGGAAGATTGTTCTCTCAATTCTTTGAGTTCACCAAAATAACGTTTTTTTTTTGTCAACATGCGTATTGTTGCATGCTTGCTCTTGATAACAGCCTTATTCTCAAGCTATGGCTATGCAGCTATTACCACGTCAAGTCCTTTGTCGATAGGGGTAACTTTGAGCTCTCCTGGTGGATCATATGAGCTTGGTTTCTTCAGTTCTAACAACTCTGGGAATCAGTATGTTGGAATCTGGTTCAAGAAAGTCACTCCTCGGGTTATTGTTTGGGTGGCTAACAGAGAAAAGCCAGTCTCTAGTACTATGGCGAATCTCACAATCAGCAGCAATGGAAGTCTTATCTTGCTTGATAGCAAAAAAGATCTGGTGTGGTCATCTGGAGGAGATCCCACATCTAACAAGTGTCGTGCTGAGCTTTTAGACACCGGAAATCTTGTCGTCGTAGATAATGTTACTGGAAATTATTTGTGGCAAAGTTTTGAGCATCTTGGTGATACAATGCTACCTCTTACATCTCTCATGTACGATATTCCTAACAACAAGAAACGTGTGCTGACTTCTTGGAAGAGTGAGACCGATCCATCGCCTGGGGAGTTTGTAGCTGAGATTACACCACAAGTACCCTCGCAAGGCCTTATAAGGAAAGGCTCGTCACCTTATTGGAGAAGCGGTCCATGGGCGGGAACAAGGTTCACTGGGATACCAGAAATGGATGCATCGTATGTGAATCCATTGGGAATGGTCCAAGATGAAGTCAACGGCACAGGAGTTTTCGCTTTTTGTGTTCTGAGAAATTTCAATTTGTCATACATCAAGCTAACGCCAGAAGGATCATTGAGGATTACACGGAATAATGGAACCGACTGGATCAAGCACTTTGAGGGTCCGCTAACCTCGTGTGATCTATATGGTAGATGTGGACCTTTTGGCTTGTGTGTGAGATCCGGTACTCCAATGTGCCAATGCTTAAAAGGGTTCGAACCAAAATCAGATGAGGAGTGGAGAAGTGGGAATTGGAGTCGTGGATGTGTGAGACGCACAAACTTATCTTGTCAAGGAAACTCTTCTGTAGAAACGCAGGGCAAGGACAGAGACGTATTCTATCATGTATCCAACATAAAGCCTCCAGATTCATACGAATTAGCAAGCTTTAGCAATGAAGAACAATGCCACCAAGGCTGTCTCAGGAACTGTTCTTGCACAGCCTTTTCCTATGTCAGTGGAATAGGATGTTTGGTGTGGAACCAGGAGCTGTTGGACACAGTGAAATTTATTGGCGGAGGAGAGACTCTTTCCCTTCGTCTTGCACATTCTGAATTGAGTAAGCCCTCATAAATTCTTAAATCTTTACAATGTTCATTTTGGGTAACAGTGTGGTTTACAGTTTAGTTTTTTTGTGACCTTTCAGCTGGAAGAAAGCGAATCAAGATTATCACTGTTGCCACTCTCAGCCTTTCTGTTTGCTTGATTTTGGTGCTTGTTGCATGTGGGTGCTGGAGATACAGAGTAAAACAAAATGGTGAGAGTCCAAATAGCTGATCTCTCTTTTACATATCATCTTATTTTTCTACATATTATCCTGATATGGTTCCATGTTTACTTGGGCATCACTTGTTTCGGTTTTAGCTTTAGACTTTATTTGAGCTTTAGCCCAATGTATCAACGTCTAGAAATTCTGTGCTAACACTTTGATACTTGTAACCCGTAGGTTCAAGTCTTGTATCCAAAGACAATGTAGAAGGCGCTTGGAAGAGTGATTTACAATCACAAGATGTCTCAGGTTTAAATTTCTTTGAGATTCATGACCTACAAACCGCCACGAATAATTTCAGCGTGTTAAATAAACTCGGTCAGGGTGGATTTGGTACGGTTTATAAGGTAAGAGATATGGTTCCTTCTATTTTGTCTTCTCTATTCTGATATTTCTTGTTCTTTATATGACTGTCTGCAACTATGATGACTTCAGGGGAAGCTTCAGGACGGAAAGGAAATAGCTGTAAAACGTCTTACTAGCAGCTCTGTACAGGGCACAGAGGAGTTCATGAACGAGATAAAACTCATCTCGAAATTACAACACAGAAACTTGCTTCGGCTTTTGGGATGCTGCATCGATGGAGAAGAGAAGCTATTGGTCTATGAATATATGGTGAACAAAAGCCTTGATATCTTTATATTTGGTAAGTCCCTTCCTGCTTTTCTCCTTCCATGACGATAGAGAGTTCTTTATGCTGATCGATTTCTGCCATACTCTGTGTGTTGTACTTTTGGCCAGCAGATTTGAAGAAAAAGCTTGAGATTGATTGGGCTACGAGATTCAATATCATTCAAGGAATCGCTCGTGGACTTCTCTATCTCCATCGTGACTCATTCCTCAGAGTTGTACACCGCGATCTGAAGGTCAGCAATATTCTCTTGGATGAGAAAATGAACCCAAAAATATCGGATTTTGGATTGGCTCGGCTGTTTCATGGAAATCAACATCAAGACAGCACTGGTAGTGTTGTAGGCACTCTGTAAGTAACCACTACCATTCTTATGACATGCTTAACTAAAAGTCGTTCATGTATATAAATACTCAACTTGACTAACTATTGTATGATATGAACAGAGGATACATGTCTCCCGAGTATGCTTGGACTGGTACGTTCTCTGAAAAATCCGACATTTACAGCTTCGGAGTTCTGATGCTCGAAATCATCACTGGCAAGGAGATTTCAAGTTTCAGCTATGGCAAAGATAACAAAAACCTTCTTTCATATGTAAGAACCTATCTTAATCACTTGCAAGGTCTAAATTTGATTCTAAATTCTTACGTTTTCGCGCGTTTTTTATTTGTTGTGACAGGCATGGGACTCGTGGAGCGAAAACGGGGGAGTGAATCTACTGGACCAAGATCTTGATGATTCTGATTCAGTTAATTCAGTTGAAGCAGGAAGATGTGTTCATATTGGTCTGCTCTGTGTTCAGCATCAAGCTATTGATAGACCAAACATCAAACAAGTTATGTCAATGCTGACTTCAACAACGGATCTTCCTAAGCCAACACAACCAATGTTTGTATTGGAGACAAGTGATGAGGATTCTTCTCTGTCTCACTCTCAACGCTCCAATGATCTCTCCTCTGTTGATGAAAACAAATCTTCTGAAGAGCTAAATGCTTCCTCATGAATGTTCCAATCGGATTCGTTCACGTGGACTTGCGTTGTTTTGTACAAATTGTCAGTTGTGGAATAAATCAGTGATGTAAATTGGCTTCATAATCTGTAAATTTACATTTACCCTTCTCTTATAAACCTTTTTAATATTCTTATAGGTAATTTTTGGGCTACAAATTACTTGGATTTGGTTAGACTGGATTTTGTTTGATAAAATATATTCATTTAGTCAATTCATCATCTTTATGAAAAACATTTTTTTCCCTACATCTGTTGTGATTTAGATTTTAAAAACAGATACAAATTACTTGACTCATTTAGAAATGTGGCATACATTACACATATCATTGTTTACATGATATAAAATGTTATACATATAACATGGACTGTTATATGGATTACACATAAAACAGACACAAATTACTCGAATCATTCGTAAAATGTTATAAAACAAATTTTAAATTTTAATAACATGATTTAGGATATAATATAATTATGTAACATAACATAACATGAATATAACTTTTGGTAACAGAGCATAACATGATATAGTTTTAAATAACATTATATAATTTAAACACAAACATACTAAATTTTATTAAAACTATTATGGCAACAAGCCAATAACAATAAAAGTCAAAGTTTTCATAATATTTTAATGTGATATAAAAGGCTGATGTAGCCTAACTGTTCATCTAATTTGAGTTGAACCAAATATAATTTGATATGTAAGTACATGGCTTTTTTGCAACTTGAGGAAAAGTTTTGTAGAAACTGTGTTGATATGTGAATTGTGTGATACAAAATCCTGAAATGGCTGTAAAGTTCATCTTATTGGAACTACACCAAACCTGACCAATATTGAAAACTGAAATAGTTGACATTAATTGAATCAAATCATTATATTTCTCAAAAAACAATTGACAAATATAATGATTCCTGACCAAACAAAACTTAAGCATACATAGCCAAATTGATAGTCCAATATAAGGTCCAATATAAGTGAACAGAAAATGATAAACCAGTTTGATTCTCCCTAAAAATCAAACTAATTAATTACCAAACCAAACTTAATAAATTCAGTTCAACTTCATTTCATACTTTCCCCAAAATGAATAAGCATAACCATAACAAATCGAACCAGAAATCGGATGAGCCGCCTCTACTTGGGACCATCGTTTCTAGGATTTACCAAGCTGTCCTTAGCCAAACTAGAGTTAGCACAAAGCATATTTGTTTGTCACCAAACGCACATGGCCCCCAAATCTTACTCACAACACTATAAGTTTAAGTAACAAGAAGACACAATTTTTAATTCTCATTTGATCCATCACTCTCACTTATCTCTCTCCATATAATTGAATTGTGGTAGATGCGAGAGATCACTCTATCTCTACACAACCTCACATGCCTCTTTATCACTTGACTCCATGTGCTTCCCCATTTCCCATATACTTCCAAGATTACATGCATTTATACAAAACTATTCCCCATATTTAGTTTCGTTTTTCTAATCAAATCCTCTAAGCTTGGATCTTAATGTATGTCTTATATCTTATTTAGAAGTTTTGCCCATTCAAGAACGACTTTTATGATTTTATCTAATGTTTATTCTGCCAAAAAGCTATAAAAGGATCAATGTAAGGAAATGTTTGATTTAATCATTGAACAACATAATAAAATAATTATGTTTATAGCAATTTGGTTGCGAATTGTCATCCTAAAAGTGTTAAACATTGCAGCTTCTAAGAAGAATCTCTTTAGTCTATATTAAAGCCTTAAAGAAAACTTTTGATAAGATACCCACTGCACACCAAAATAACTTCTTTTTGTTTGCATTTCACCAAATTAAAAAAGAGAGAATAATATTAAGAAAGAAGAAAAAGAAAGAAGAAAAAGAGATATTCTAAAGCTATCTTAATATTCTTGTAGTTGAATTTGGAGGTCACATGGGATTGAAATTGGGATTAGTGGAAAGAGAACTAACAAAAACACCTTTGTAAAAATATACACTCAAGAAAAATTCACAAAAAAAAAACTATAAGGAAACAAAATAAAATTAGGAATGCCAAATACCACTGAGTATGCTGCGGAATCTGTTCATTGATAGCTTCTTCACAAGTTTCTTAGCATCTGAACCTTCAGTTTCTGCTAGCTTCTCTATGCTTTTCAAATACCCTGAACTCGCAATCTTTCTTCTCGCGCTATTGCAGCTCGTTAAAGACATCAATATCGATATCAAAAACTTTGTGTTACCTGAATCGCTGCTCACATTGCTCCCATCTTCATGGTCTAGCAACTGGAGAATGTAGCTAATGTTAAAGTCGTCTTGTGCAAACTTCTTCCTGTTCCTTGGAACCGAGATCAAACAGTACAGTGCCACGCTCGCCATTTCTCGTACATCTATCGATTTGGCGTCGAGAAATTTAACTAGCTCGGGCATAAAACCCGCCTCTCCCATTATCCTCTTAACCTCTTCTTGTAAACTACATAGCCTAGATGTGACCTTCAAGGCTGATTCTTGAACAGAAATCTCCCCATTTCTTAGCAGATTCAGCAAATGATCCAAGAATTTGCAACCCATCAATGCATTCAAACAACCCGCAGACCCGAAACATAAGTTATCAATCGCCCTTAATGCTATCTCCTTAGATTTCGAAGAAGACAACGAATTGGGATCTGATAACACACTCACTAGCTCCTGAATTCCTCCTTCTCTAACCAAGATGTCCCGGGTTTGTTCGTCTTTACAACACATACTCAACAGTAAATCAATAGAATTTACCTGAACAATCTCCTCCTTTGATCCAATAAGCTTGATGAAAGTAGCAACAGTATGATCTTCTTCAATCATAAACCTCTTGATCTCTTCAACACCAACGAGATTTCTCAACACACCACACGAAGTACCAATCAATTCACCACCAAAATCACTACAAGAACAAATCTTCAACAAAGCTGAAACACCTCCATGAGCAGAAACAGACCAAGCATTCTCAGAATTCTCAGTTAATTTCATCAAACACCTTGCAGACGCTTCTCTACCAACACCATTCCCATTCTCAAGAACCCTAACCAAAGGACCAATCACACCTGATCTGATCAAAACATCCCTATAAGAACCAAACCCAGATATAAAAAACACAGCTTTGGCAGATTCTTCTTGAATCCCAATCTCAGAATCAAGAAACCCAACAAGAACATTAACCATATCACTAATCTCAATCAGAATCTTAACATATCTATCATCTTCCTCCATAGCTTCATTCAGCTTAACCAAAGCTTGTTTCTTCATCTCCAGATCTCCAATCTTCATTCTCGTTAACAAATCCCTAATGTAAAACCTCATGTCATCTTTACAAGCATTACCATTAGGCTTCAACACAACGATCGCAAATCCATGACTTAGAATCCCAGCTGAGTAAATCCGAGATAGATTCCTCGTATGTCCATCGAATTTCCCCGCCATAACATCTAAATCGCTTTGCATCAGAAGCTTACCACTGAAGGAGACGTTAACGCAGCGAGTAGCGAGATCGTAAGTGTCTTTGAGAGAGATTAGAATGGCGGAGATTAAGCTTGAGAGAGATGGGTCGAATCCAGAATTGAGATTTCGGAGAGAATCGAGACCAGAGTAAAGCTCTTGGAGTTTGGTTCTTATGAGTTGCCATTTGATGTTGAAGGATTTGATTGAGTGAGAGAGTGAAATCAATGAAGATATTGCTTCGATTGCTTTCTCTATGCTTGCTTTTGATGATTCCTCACAAGCTTCTTCACCCATTTTGGTTGATAAAGTCTTCTTCTTTCTTGTTCTTATCAAAGTGGTTTTAAAGCAAACTCATCTTCAGAAAGTGAGGATATTAGAGGGAAAATGATGGGAAGACGAAGACTTTCACAGGTAATCTCGTTGGGTTATCAGTAATGGTTAATGGGTTTTGAGGAAAGAGAGAGAGGGGAAGAGAGTTTGGTAATATTTGACGGAGCTGGCGTTTCTCGGTGGGGTTGGAGGCAGTGACATGTCGAGGAAGATGAAGGTGAGGGTATAATGGTCATTTTGATTATTTTTGGGGTTAGATGAAAAAGCGTATTTGGGAAAGGTAAGTTGGTTCTTAAAATGGTTTTGGTGACGAGCACGAGGTCCTCGAGAATTCGATTCTTTTTCTCTTCTTTTCCTCTTTTTTTCTCTTTTCCAATTCAACATTTTGGTGTTCTTATCATTTTATTATTTTGGTTCTTATTATGCTTTTGAAAAAATGTTCTTTTTCAATGTGAAAATGCATGCGTTTAATAAATAACAAGTGAAACTTAAAAATTATACGGAAGAGATTTGTAATGAAATTCATAATGTGGAGTTGGACAATTCGATTACATAAACTTTCAGCATAATTACCAATCTCATAAACTTTCTGCATATTTTTTGGATTTTGATTATTATATTATTTTACGTAAAAATATTTCACTTCAAAGCACTCATATAAAAATCAATTATATTAGATAGTTTTTGGTTTTCATGATATTAGATAGAAGCTTAACTCTAAAGGAACAACCAATATCTACACAAGTACGAGAAAGCCGGAAATAGAAATAGTTGAAGCTGGTAGACAATAGTATATATTAGTAGTTTAAGTTTACTCATCCTCTTTCTTATTACTTTTTGTTATAAAAAAAATATATTTTTTTGGACGACAAGATTTTATAAATCACTACTCTCCATCAAAGGAGGGAATGGTTACAAAAGAAGAGGCCAAAGCCACCAATGCTAACAAATTCGCTGCACCAAACGTCAAGCAAATATTTTTGTTATAATCTAAAATGTCAATACACTAGGCAAACACAAGTTATTGTTGTAAAAAGGGTGGAGGATATATAATTTCACGGGAATACATTAGTAAATGTATTAAATTGAATAAGATGTATACAAGCTATTTTCATTCAACTACTTTGGTATTAAATTACAGAATATATACGTATATAATATTTGTAAAGACTATAAATTTTCAAACAGTTGAAACTTATAAATATATGTATAACAGTTGACTCAACTTACGTATATTAAAGGAAACAAGAAATGGTCCGTGACGAAATATGAAGAGCCAAAAATATATATGGCAAAATTGAATGTAAAGCAAAAGGATTGGCTACCTTTCACATGATTCCAAATTTAGATCGTAGTTGATATTATACAAATTTCTCCATGTAAAATAAAACTTTCAAATTTGATTTTATTGTTCAACCTAAATTTTACATAGCACTCATCTAGCTTATATTTTGTTTGATACCATCCATGGTGTGAGTGGGTTTTTCTTTTTTCTTGTTTCTTTGTTCTTTGCGATCCGAAATGTACATCTATCGAAGAACTAATTTGACTATTGGTATTATCATTAATGCTACTATTGATATCAATCACATGAAATTTTATTGACTTTCTGAGTTTTCAAGTTTAAAGCGACTCGTAGATTGAACACACCTAGCTACACAAATAAGTCATTGGAATTTTGAGCATTTTCATGAAAACCAAAGAGCCCGTAAAGTTATATAGATTAATGCTACTATTAATATCTCTCTTTTTCTGGTTTTACGGTTCTAATAATCAGAAAAATGTTACTTGCAGTAAATTGTCTATGCAAGAGTGTGGTTAATGGTTTTAAGATGTTTCTATCATGTTAATAACCACATGCATGTGGTATTTGTTTATATATATGGCACTTTGATGGATGGAAAACAAGACACACTAATTAGTGTACTTTTTCAAATTAGATTATGCGATTAAAGATCCTGTAAATAAGTAAGTGTAATGCTAAAAAAACAAAAGTTAGGTGTGGAAACTGGAAAGACAAAAAAACAAGCAAAGAAAGTGATCCATGATATCGACGTTTGAGTAGTTGAGAAGGGAGATATTCATATGTGCAAACGCATTACAACATATTCCTTAGTTTTCACGAAAAATATAATAATCAAAATATATAATCATTATTCAATAACAAAAAGCTATTATAAAAAAGAAAACCTAACCTTTGTTATTTATATATTATATCATCTACTTGTTTATTGGTCATCGATTTACTAGACTGGAACAAATAATCAATTTTTCACCAAGTGATTGTGTATCATAATTGTATATATTTCAAAGATAATATTGAACTATAATCTGAATTTCCTTACACGCTTTTTGTTTAAATGAAGCATACTAATAGGTTATATATTTAACATAAAATATCTGATAAAAATAATAATTGAAATGTCATATTTTTAAATAGGAACACAAGCATTTTAACAATCAAATCGTAAATATGTCTTGCAACGATACTGTCGAATAAATAGGGATCCCGTGAAAACCACAATATAATGTTCTTGCACTAGAGAATTCATCACATAATTGGTGAAACATTAACAAAATAAAAACTACAAAAACTTCGTCATTTTCGGATATCCCTATCTTTTCCAAAGTTTGGATTTTTCATTTTATAGTTGTTACTAGTATGTTACCCAAATTATTTGTATATTATAAATCGAATCATTGATCAGAAAAATCACCGAAAAACTAGACCAATTCAAGATTAATATGAGTCATGTAAAACTAGAAAAAGGAAAAGTAATTATTTATAAACTCGTGAAGGAAAAGTGATTATAACTTGAGATCGCTTGACGATGACATGTTGTAATTTAGTGTGCACGACATAAAAAGGTCCACATGGGAGTCATATTTGCTCCAAGCTAGGCTAATAGGGGTTGATAATAACTAAAGGAGAAGCCTTGTCTTAAGCTTCAACACATAAATTTCAACTAACTACATATATTATTATAAATTATTTATGCATTCCGATTCACTTCTTAGTATTCAACCAATTGATTGATTTGGTAATGGGTTGAGTTGAAGATGATGCAATGGTGTTTATATGGGAAAAAAAAAGTTTTGTATTATTAGCATTACAAATAATTAGCAGTGAATAGTTAGATTTAGGACTCTTAAGACTTTGAATAGAATTTTTAATTATTATGATTGTAATGCCTAATATATATCTTAAGTTTAATTATAGAAAAAAAAAACTAAAACTATAGATGTATATCAACTATTTATGTGAGAATTTATGTTGTAAATTATATTAGTTTTGATAAACATTTGTCAAATATTGTGATAACTTCTAGTACAAGAGTCATTTCAGTATTTAAGAATATCTTTGACATGTGGTTTTACTCCTACCAAGGACAAACATTTTTTTTTTTAATTTAGAATCATCTTGTTCCATGGACATATAAAATTGGACAATTCAAAAGGGTTTACAACCACCCACATAGCTAGGTTAGTAAATCATCTAAACTTAATTTTAACCTAATTATCTAGTCATACCATCTATATTTAGCAACCTAAACCTCTATGTTGCTTAATCCAATTTACAATAACATTGATCAAGAAGATGGTAAATTTGTATATTAAGATAAAATTGATCAAGAAGATGGTAAATTAACAATTACTTGTTTATATCTGATATGCTTTAAGTTTTATGTATCAACCTAAAAATTTTGGAGAAAGAATTAGTAAAACTCGCTCAAAGACAGGATTGGTAAGGAGTTTGTATAACTGAAGCCAAAAAATATGAGAATATGAGCTGGGCTACTTGTTAAGGGCCCAATATGACTCAGGCCGTTTGGGCCCAAATGGATTCTGTTTATACTCTCTAGAATGAGAAATGCGTTTTTTTTTTACTGAAATGTCTCTTTATGAAAGCAAATTATCTTACCAAGCCACTGTTCTTGAGACAAAGGCTCAAACAGGTTATACGAATCCAGCATCAGAGACAAATGCTGATTACGTGGTGTGTGTGTAATCAAATAAAGACTTTAGATTGAAATCAAGAGGCTAAAAACTAATGAAATAAATATGCATCTCTTATTATTAATCCACTTTGTAAAAACCAAATAAACTATATTCACACTACACAACATACAAAAAGATCTATAACCCTCCCATAGAGTTTGTTTGTGACCTTCTAAAGAAGCTAGCCTTTCCAAAACCCTATCTCTCTTTTTGTATCTAACAACAATTTACAGAGACCTATCCAAACCAAAACCCAAAAAAAAACATAACTAAAAACCCCTCCTCTTCAATTAAGAATCTTGAAGAAACCAAGTTGTTTGATTCAGTGGAATAGAGCCACTGAGACTCCGGAATCGTCCTTGTTGCGGTTTATCCTCGAAAGACGGTACCTTTTCTGCAACGGAGCTCCCGGAGCTTCAATCTCTTCATCATCATCCTCTACATCAAACGGTTTATCCCAACCAAATCTGCCATGGTGGAAAACCGAGGTTTTCCGAGGTGTACTATACGCGAAATGTGACTGCTTTGCTATCATTGTCTGCAAAGAAAAACAAAGAACATTTAGATTCAGAATCAACTAATGGTGTATGTATCATCAAAACCTACTAATGATGCCAAATTTTACTTACAGCTTCTCTTATTGTCTTTGAAACATGAAACAATTGTTTCAAGTCTTCATGCTCGACCCCACAGATAATCCTCACCTGTAATAATGAATCACAAGATCTATCAACACGTGTCTATGAAATGTCAAACGATCTTACGCACAATGACAAAAGTTTTCCAGATATGGAAAAAGTTGAACATTTTCTCATTTCCATTACGATTTTGAATCTCAGAGAACAAAAAGGATTCAACTTTTAGCTCAATCTGATTGACACTCGCTGAATTAACAAAGACTCTCAGCTAATTAACAGAACCCAGAAATCACAAACAGATAAAAATAAGTTGTGATGAAATTCTTGAATCTCAAAGACCAAAAAGGTTCAACTTTCAGCTCAAATCTGATTAATACTCAGTAAATTATTATGAAATCTCAACTAATTAACAGAACCCAGAAATCAGAAATGATTAAGAATGAGTTTCTGATGAAATGAACCAGAAATTTAAACACTTTCTCATTTCCAAAACGAATTTTGAATCTCAGATTAAAAACAAAAGGATTCAACTTTCAGCTCAATATGATTGATACTTTGTAAATTAAGAAGAAATGACAACTAATTAACAAAACCAGAAAGAGATTAAAAGAAAGAGTTAGTGAAGAAACGAACCAGAATATCTAGGGGAAGATCTTCAAGCTCTCGACTCTGACCCTCTGCAACCGAAGTAGTTTTGTCATCGCAGAGCTTTTTTCCAACAGGTGAAGTGAAAATCGAATCCTCCATCTCATCACCAGATGAAATGAGAATCCTCTTTCTCCCAAATCCTCTCTTGTACTGTACAAACTCTAACCCTAACCCTAATCCTCCATTATCCACATCACGACGTTGCCTCAAATTCGGCTTCTGGGTAACGATTCTTTTCTTCCCCAATGCCATTTTTATCAATCTGCAACAGCAAAAGTACAAAAAATCAGATCTTTCCCCAAATTTCAGAGAATCCCCAAAACAGAGGAATTGGATAAAGAGAAAATGAAAAGTGAACCTAAGAGCAAGAAACAAACTTACAAATAAATAAGATTTTTCCGAAGATTTTCCGAGATTTGTTGATGTGAGTCTTGAAAGTATATGTTTGTGGGAAATGAACAAAAGCTGAGAGAAAAATGAGTAATTTTTCTTTTTTGGTGTTAATATTATGACAAAGAAAAATGAACTACTACTTCTTCTCTACTTATAGTAGATTAATTATCTTTCTTTTTCTTTTTAAGTCAATTTATTATTATTTAAATGAAAACGAGTAAAGTAGAAAATGCTGGAAATTTCCTAAGCAAAAAAAAATATCTAAATTTTTTAAATTTTGTTGTTCTCCCTCTCTTCCTTACTTTTTGCTGGTAAGCAAAAGACGGCTTACAAAAAAACTAGCCGTTGGGGAAAGACACGTGGTGAACTTTGAGCCGGAGGAGGAACCAACGTGGGTGGTTCGTGTGCTGACGTGGCGACAAGTTGTTCGTTTGACGGTTTAGTCGCCTCACACGGTTTTGTTTTGTTCTTAGGATTCGCAAAAAGTAAAAATCTTTCGAGTCACTGACACAATCTTTGATAATCTAACACTTATCAGTTATCACCGACCAAAAGAAATTAGATGATTATTGTTTAATTTATTTATTATTATTGATTACTCTTTATTTTAATCCATTGTTATTGAATTTTTTTGACATTTAATTATGGTATATGCAATTAGTTTCTTTTATGTCAATATTGTATCATCAAGATCTATAGATGTTATATGTATATATCATTGTTATATTTTTCTATTTTTATTTCCACATTCTTATTGGAGAAAATTACAATATTACTAGAAATAAAAAGATTTGCATGCCATTTGTTGAGATTTAGTCTTTATTGATTAACTCTTCATTTTAATCCATTATTTGTTTTTGAAAAAAAATAAGAAGATTTGCATGCCATTTGTTAAGTTTTTTTTTTTTTTTTTTTTT